>VTLG01012436.1_pt1 | contig 17277 bp, 19 predicted proteins | sample 4694571 | NCBI WGS metagenome assembly VTLG01 (sample SAMN12604809, study PRJNA352737) | marine metagenome | biome: ENVO:00000447; feature: ENVO:00000209|ENVO:00000569|ENVO:01000036; material: ENVO:00002151; isolation source: viral sequences binned using virsorter ...
CCAGCTAGGCACATTATCAAAAAGCCTTGCAAATGCTGGCAAAAAAATTAGAGACGATAGAAGAGCTGAATTTATTAAAGACATAAACTATAGACTTTTAACTGAAGGAATTAGTCCAGAGTTAAAGGCTAAATTTTATGGTGATAGAGAACAGCTTTTTAATGACGGTATAAATATTAACATTGCAGCTAATAATTGGATAGAAGAAACAGGTGATACTATCTCCGCTCGTGAGTTTCAAAAAATGAACAAGTGGGAGAAGTACACTTTCGTAGAAGCTTGGGTAAGAAACAAAGCTAAAGAATATCCTGAGTATTATTACAGGGCTTACAACGAAACTACTATTAACGTTAATGGAGTAGAGAAAAGTTATAAGACTGGTAACCTAAGTGTTGCTGAAGAAGCAATGTTAGATGCCAAAATTAAAAGAGAATTTGGTGCACAGTTTGCTGGAATTAGTGAATCTTTAATCGCAGAAGTAGCGAAGCCTGAGATAGATACTTTCGACGATATGCGTCGTAAGAAAAGAGTTGCAGCTAAAGAACAAATGTGGTGGGCTGAGAGAGGAGCTTTAGATCAAAAGGCATTAGCAGATGGAATATCAATTTCTACTCCCGCCGGAAAGATTGACTCATTTAATAAGTGGATTGCAAACTACATGTCTAACTATAAAGTGGATATGTCAACTGCTAGGAAAGCTTATAAGGCTAATTTAATAGCTTTAGTTTCAGACCCTAATAGTGGAGTAACTGTAACTGATGCAATAACTTTACTTAACACTACGTTTACAGGTAACGATGGTAACCCACGTACCATTCAATCTTGGACTGAGTTTGATGATATTGAAAGTGATTTAATACAAGCATCAAAAACTCGTGAAACAGCAAAAGCAGATGTGTTTGACGACACAGTTGATTTTTATGTAAATGCTATTACAGAAGATCAGGATAATTTAACTTGGCAAAATAAAGCACAGATTGAAGAACATTTTAAAAAGAAATATGGTTTTGTACCTGTAAGAATAAGTGAAGCTTTACGTGGTCATCTTCCTGACGACATTGGAAAAGCTTTCTTAGAAAATCAATTATTAGTACAAGATGGTGTTTTGTATGATTACCAACTAGCAAAAGTTAGTGGTGATTTAAAACGTGAGTACAGTCCTAAATTAGCAACAGCTTTTAATTCTGATGCAAGTTTTGATAAAGGAGTCCAGACATTTCTTAAATCTGCCACCAACCAAGCTATGAATACAAACCTTGGAGAAACAGAGGCAAAATCTATTCCTTGGTTAACTATGCAATCTAATATTACTGAACTATATAGAGAGACATATAGACAGTATATTGATTCTTCAGGCACACCAAGTGATGCTAAAACCATTGCGGAAGCACATAAACTTGCTAACGCAAAAGTTCAGGAAAAAATTGAAGATACAGCATGGGTTAATAAAGCCATGACAACTGACTATCAAAAATATAAAGCTGAACATGGAGATGAAGCCTACGCCGAAATGGTCGCAGAAACTGAGCTGTATGGTAAGAATGTTTTTAGTGGAATGCAGCAATCAGAAGATGGTGCGTGGCAGAAAAATATTATTAAGATTGATTCTGAATATATGAAAAAACTTTTGGATTGGGGAACTAACCCTAATAGAACATTGAAAGATGTACCACAGGTTTATAAAGATATTGCTAGAAGAAATTACATTGCCAACCCATTAGAGTTTGCTGAAACTCAATTAAAACTTTTATTAGATAGTGAGGAAGATTTTGGTATTCCAGAAAGAGGTAAATACATTAAAGCTAATGAGAGCGATCTAAATAAAGAAATACAGAACAAACCAGAGGTACTTAAATTCCTCACAGGTCATACGAATAAAGGTAAAACAATTCAAGCTTACGTAGCTTTTCATGAATTAGACACCGAAGAGAGTGGGTTTACTTTCTTTAACGACAGCGCATTTACAAGCCCTGAACTGGAATAGCCGAGGTTACTCCATTCAAGTAAAGCGATATTACCGTGGTAATCAATGGAGAATGAATTAACAAATGAACGAACCCTCGCCGAAATTAATGAACTAGAAGAGGAGGGTAGGCAACGTGCTGAAAAAGAAGCAGAATATGAAGCTGCTATAGATGCGCAAAACAAAGCTGAATTACAAAAACAAGAAGACGAGAAACCACTTACAGCAGGAGACTATTTAACAGAAATTCCTAAAGCTTTATATCTAGGTACTAGAGATACAGCAGCTTCTCTCATCACTCTCCCAGAACAGATAATGGATTTCTTTTCTGGAGAAATGGCAGAAGAAGCTAAGACTGATGAAGGTTATCAACCTGAATGGGATGACTGGATGGAAGATAAAGACGACCCACTAGAAGTAAAAACATGGTGGGGGAAAGCATTAAGAGGTCTAACACATGTTGGAACTACACTTGCAGTTCCTATTCCCGGAGCTGGATTAGCAGCTAACGCAACTAAGGCTGGTCTTAAAACAACTGTTATGGGAACAAAGCTTTTAAACCAAGCTAGAAACGCAAGACTTGCAGCAGATTCTTTAAAAGTAGTTCCTAAGTTTATGAGAGTTGGAAAGCTCAACAACATAACAGCAACAACTTTAGCTAAGTCATCTTTGTCAGGTATGAAGTTTGACGCTTTATCAATTACTTCTAACGAAGACAACGTAAGTGGAATGTTAAAAGAGCATGTACCTTTTCTAGATACTGCACTTGCAACTAAAGATTTTGAGCATCCAATGATGAAAAGATTTAAGAATGTAGCTGAGGGTATGTTCTTAGGTCCACTCGTAGATGGTGTATTTTCCACTTTGAGTACAGGAGCTAAATATGCAAAAAGATCTATAGATGGTAAAACAACTACTGGCGGTTTTAAAGACTTATATAATAATGAAGCAGCAGAAAGTATAAGAGATCAAACTGTACAGAGAGGAAGAGAACAGTTAAAGGAACCCGGATTTGGTGGTTATAAAAACGAACCACTAACACAACGACACCAAGGAAATGCAACATCTTTAGAAACTATTGAAGGTGCAAGTGATGCACTTAACAGAGTTCAAAAAGAATTTGGAGCAGAAGAAGGCTCAGCAGGAAGTGTACTTTCTAACTCCCAAATCTTTGGAATGATGAAGAGTTCCGGAGAAACTAGAAACGTAATAGAAGCTATTTTAAGAAGAGGTGTTAGTGAGAACTACTTTAAACAGATGGATGAAACTGCTGCAAGGCAGGGGATATCTAAACAAGAGTTCTACGCAAGACATGCTGCGTTTGCTAAAGAAACCTTTGAAGGCAGAATGTCTAGTGACATGACACCTGATGAGTTTTGGTCAAAGATCACAAGAAACAGAGTTGTAAGTGAGGGCGAATATAAATACGACTTCACACACCCAGCGATGGCACATACTATCGACATCGTAAATGGAACTTTACTTGGAGAGATCAGATCATTAGGAATAACTGGGCGTGAACTAGAAAACTTATATGACCTTAGAGATAAAGATGGACCAGCAGCACTTCTAGCTGAGAAGCTTATAGCTGGTTTAAGACTAAGAGCTATACAAAAAGCTGAAACATCTCAGATGTTAAGAGACCTTGATGCTCGAGTAGACCCTAGTTCTATTAACTACAAAGAAAGAGCTAGAAATATTGATGAAATGGTTGAAGCTAGAGTAAAGCAAAGTATTGATGCTTTCCGTATTGCCCTACAACTAGCACCAGAAAAAGGTGGAGATGACTTATTTAAGACAATCTTTGAAGCTGTTTCTAATGCTAAGAACGTTCAGAACCTTGATGACCTAGATCAGTTCTTGAGAATCAAATTAAAAGGTGGTGAATGGAGAGGTGGTAAGAAAGAGATGGGTGTACTAACCAGAGAGTTAGGCTCCATGTTTACACACTCTGTATTGTCAGGACCTAAAACATCAGTCCGCGCAGTTATGGGTACATCTACCGCAGCATTTACCAGACCTATGGCGTTAGCTTTAGGTGGTGCAATGAAAGGTAACTTTAAACAAGCAAGACAAGGCTTAGCAGCTTTGAATGCTATGAAAGAAACCATACCAGAAGCATGGGAATTATTTAAAACTAGACTTAATTCTTACTGGTCAGGCGAACTAAGAGGACCAAACACTAGATTTTTAGATGTTAATAAACAGAATGACCAATGGAATATGTATGGTCACTGGGCAGAAACTAGAGGAAACTTTGCAGACAAAGTAACTTTCCGTTTAGCAAACATGGCTAGATGGGCTAACGATAATAGATTCCTTACCTACTCCACTAAACTCATGCAATCAACTGATGATGCGTTTGGTCTAATTATTGGTAGGGCTAGAGCTAGAGAAAAAGCATTCTTAAAAGCAACAGAAGGATTAAAAGATGGTGACTTTGTTAATTTTGACGCCACTTTATTTAAGAAATACGAAGACAACTTCCAGAATCAAATATTCGATGCTGAGGGAAACCTTACCGATACCATGGCAAATTATGCTAAGAAGGAAGCTACGTTAACACAGGACTTAGAAGGATTTGCTAAGCATTTAGACAGTGCATTTAAAGAAGCACCATGGGCTAGACCTTTCTTTCTATTCGCTAGAACAGGTATTAACGGTTTAAACCTAACAGCTAAACATACTCCCGGATTTAACCTATTAGTTAAAGAGTTTAGAGATATACAATTCACTCCAATGACTGCTGATTTAAGTCATTTAAAGAAGTACGGTATCTCAAACATAGCTGATTTACAGACTGCTAAAGCTATAGGTCAGGGAAGAATGGCTATGGGTGGAATGATTATGTCTATGGCTAGTTGGATGTACTTATCTGGCAACCTTTCAGGTAATGGTCCAACAGATAGAAAGAAAAGACAAGCTTGGTTAGATATGGGTTGGAAACCTAGAACAATAAAGATAGGTAGAACATGGGTTAGTTATGACGCATTTGAACCATTCAACCAAATACTTGCATTAGTAGGAGATATTGGAGATCACCAAGCCCTTATGGGTGAAGAGTGGGCAGAAGATAACTTTATGAAGCTAAGCATGGCTATAGCTGGAACTATTACATCTAAGTCATACCTAGCTGGTATGCAGCAATTTGTAGATTTATTCTCTGGTCAACCCGGTCAGCAGAATAGGATTATTGCTTCACTAATAAACAACCAACTACCACTATCTAGTCTTAGAAATGAGATAGGTAAAGTATTAAATCCATATACAAAAGAACTAGGTTCTACTATTAACGACTCAATAGCTAATAGAAACCAATTTGCATCTGATCTACCAATTAAATACGACATCTTAACTGGAGACCCAATCAAAGATCATAACTTTATAGTCAGAATGTTTAATGCAGTCTCACCTGTAAACTTCAATCTTGATTACTCACCGGGTAGAGAGTTGGTATTTAATAGTGGATATGATTTAAAGACTCTTAGTTATACAGCTCCTGATGGAACAGATCTAACTGATGCACCAGAAGTCAGGTCTTTATATCAAAAGGCAATGGGTGACCAGAATCTAGAAAAAATATTAAACGATTTATCCAAGAACAGAAATGTTCAAATCTCTATTGCGCAAATGAATTACCACAACGCAAATGGTATGAAATGGAGAGACCCTAAAGACTATCCGCATTACAAAATAATTGCGAATATTTTTGAAAAAGCAAAGAAAAAAGCATGGGCACAGATAATGAATGACCCAGCAGTAGTAACGTTACGAGACATGGAGCGCAATCGAAAAGTCGAAAACGTTAGTGCTAATAAAGAAACTTACGAAAAGATTATTGGCGTAAGAAAATAATGGTGGTTAACCAATGGCAACAAAAACTGAAGAATTTACTACAGGAAATGGCTCCACCTCCCTTTCCTTTACAACTCAATATATAAACGAAACCGACATCAAGGTAAGAATTGATGGAGGTAATCCACTTACATTTACAAATAGTGCTTCGCCAAGCACAGGTCAATACCACATCCCAAACAATGGAACTTCAATAACCTTTGGAGATACATATACAAATAGCAATGTTATTCATATATACAGTGAAACTAACATAGCTACACCTCAAGTAACCTTTCATCCCGGGTCTTCTATTAGAGCTGTTGATCTTAATGCAATAGAAACTCTACTTAGACACGGTATTAAGGAAAGTAGAAATGAGATAGTTACCCACCTTATTAGAGATGGTCAAATCACCTCGGCTAAAATTAAAGATGGAACTATTGTTGGTGATGACATAAGTGATAGTGCAGCTATACCTTTTATTAAATTAGCTACAGGTTTATTACCTCAAAGTATAACTGTAAACTCTAGCAACATCGTAAATAGGTCAATTAAAGAGGAAGACATAGAAGTTGGAGCTCTTGATAATAGATATTACACAGAAACAGAATCTGAAGCATTATTCCTTAGACAGGATTCTTCAGAAACTCTTGCGAGTGGAGACACTTGGTCTAACGCTGATGACAAAGTAGCAACTACTGCTGCTATCAATGCAAGAATAATTGACCTTATAGAAGAAGTTGGAGGCTTCGTACCTTTAGCAAATGAAACATCTTTTCCCGACGCTAACCCGGATATCAATAATGGGAATGGCACTATTGTGTCTATACAAGCTGCATCAACAGATCTTGTACCAAGCTTGGGAACAGTCACTATTGCAAACGGTAGAGGAGCTGGTAAACCTGTCATTATTACAGGCGTAACTGCAACTATACCAAAGGATTTTGGAATATTACTTGAAACTACAAGCACTACACATACATACGCATTTCATAGATTGACAGCGATAGCAACAGAGGTACATACCTGTGCTACAAACATGCCAACGATACTAGCTGTTAATGCAAATCAATCAAATATTAATGCAGTAGTAAACAATGCAACAAGAATAAATAAAGTAGCTGACAACGAAGAAAATATTAACGTTGTTTCCGGAGAATTAGCTCCAATGTCAACTGATCTTGGTTTTATTACTAACCCAGTTCAAACTCATTCTGGAAACGACATTAATACAGTTGCAGACAATATTGACGACATAAAAGCAACAGCAGATGAGATAGAAGCTGGTACATTTTTCCGAGTCAATACAACTAATAAAACTCAAGGTTCAGTTGTTTACTACGACGGTTCATCATTCAAAGCGGACGCCACCACCACTAAATCAACTCTAGTTACTGGAGGTAACTTTTAAATGGCAACAATTAGATTAAAAAAAAGAGCTGCCACTGGTGCTGCGGGTGCCCCTAGTTCACTAGCACCGTCAGAAGTAGCATTCAACGAAGCAGATAAAAAACTATATTACGGATTTGGAGACGATGGAAGCGGAGGAGCTTCATCAATACTTTCCATAGCCGGTGAAGGTGCTGTTATGCACCTTGGAAACATAAACCAAACAGCAGCAGGAAACAAGACTTTTACAGGTAACTTGACTGTTGGTGGAAACTTAACAGTTCAAGGTTCAACTTCTACACTTAGTTCAACTAACTCAGTTGTATCAGATAAGATAATCGAGCTTGGTAACGGTACATCAGGTTCTCCAAGTGGAGACTCTGGAATCGTTATAGAAAGAGGTAGTTCATCAAACGCCTTTATGGGTTGGGATGAATCCTCAGATCGTTTTGTTGTAGGTACAGGTTCCTTTACTGGTGCAAGTACAGGAAACTTAACAATAACAAAAGGCACATTAGTAGCTGACATAGTAGGAGACGTAACTGGAACAGTAACCGGAGGTATAACCGGGAATGCAGCTACAGCTACAAAACTTCTAACAGCTAGAACTATAGCTGGTGTTAGTTTCGACGGTACAGCAAATATTTCCCTAAATAACAACGCTATTACTAATGGTGCTGGATATATAACAGGTTCAGGTAATGCTGCAACTGCAACAAAACTACAGACTGCAAGAACTATTGCTGGCGTGTCGTTTGATGGTACACAAAATATTACCTTAAACAACAATGCAATTACCAATGGAGCTAATTACATAACTGCTTCAGGAAACGCAGCAACAGCAACAGCATTACAGAATGCTAGAACTATTGGTGGTGTATCTTTCAACGGTACAGCAAATATAAACCTTCCCGGTGTAAACACATCTGGTAACCAAAACACTTCTGGTAATGCTGCAACAGCTACAAAGCTTGCAACAGCTAGAACTATTGCAGGAGTAAGTTTTGATGGTTCAGCAAATATATCTCTTAACAACAACGCAATAACAAACGGTGCAGGATACGTAACTAGCTCAGTAATTAATTCACTTAATGCAAGTAACTTATCTTCTGGAACAGTTCCAGCAGCTCGTATCGGAACTGTGGACGGGGGCACATTTTAGATTATGTCAACGGTAATTAAACTCAAACGTGGTACGTCTACACCGACTACCAGCGATATTGTTAATGGAGAAGTTGCCTTAGATATATCTGCCAAGAAGTTATTTGTTAACGATAGTGGCACAATTAAAGAAATTGGAGCTGATGCTGCATTAACTGCATCTCAGCTTAATGATATAAATGTAGTTGCTGGACAAGTTGCTCATGGAACTGATTTAGGTTCTATAGCAGACTCACTAAGCTCAGCATCTGGTGCAACTAATATCACGACAGTTGCAGACAATATTACTAACGTCAACTCTGTTGCTGGAAAAGTTACAGAGATTGGAAGATTAGGTACTACTGACGCTATAGCTGATATGAATACCTTGGGTACAACAGCAATAGTATCTGACATGGATACTTTAGCTGACATCTCAAGCAACATATCAACAGTTGCTGGTATCTCATCCAATGTAACCTCTGTAGCTGGTAATGCAACAAACATTAATGCTGTTAAAAATAACGCAACAAATATAAATACAGTTGCAGGGATAAACTCAAATGTAACTACAGTCGCAGGAATTTCAGCTAATGTAACTGCTGTTAAGAACAACGCTACAAATATAAATACAGTTGCTGGTCAAATAAGTAATAACAACTTACAAACCGTAGCTAATGATATTGCTAAAGTTGTTACTGCTGCTAATGATCTCAACGAAACTACATCTGAAATAGAGACAGTAGCAAATGCTATTACAAACGTAGATAACGTAGGAAACAATATATCTAACGTTAATACTGTTGCTGGTATATCTAGCAATGTCACAACTGTAGCTAATAATAATTCCAACGTTTCTACAGTTGCAGGGATCTCAAGTAACGTGACTACCGTCGCGTCTAACTTAAATGACGTAAATAACTTTGCAGCTACATATCAAATAGCATCTTCTGCTCCTACAACAGATGGTGCTGGAAACTCACTTGCAGAAGGTGATTTATATTTTGACACTTCTTCTGATGAACTAAAAATATATAACGGTTCTTCATGGCAAGGTGGTGTTACTGCTGGCGGTAACTTCGCAACAACTGGTGCTAACCAATTTTCTGGAAACATAACTTTTACTGGCAATCAAACTGTCGATGGAAGAGATGTATCAGCAGATGGTTCAAAATTAGATGGCATAGAGAGCGGAGCCACCGCAGATCAGAGTAACTCAGAAATAAAAACAGCATACGAAGCTAACAGTAATACAAATGCTTTTACTGACGCTTTATTGTCAAAGTTAAATGGAATCGAAGCTGGGGCAACTGGCAATCAGACAGTAGCAGAAATTATAGCTGCTATAGCTGGTCAGACCATAGCACCGAATGCAATAACAACGACCAATTTAACTCTAGATTTCGGTACACTTTAAATGGCTAAATTATTAAAATTAAGACGTGGTACTACAACACAGCACGGGTCATTTACTGGTGCTGAAGGTGAAGTAACTATAGATACCACAAAAGATACTGCTGTCGTACATGACGGTAGTCAAGCAGGAGGAAGACCTCTTGCAAGAGAAGACCTGAATAATGTTTCAGGGACTTCAGTGCTTGGACGAATAGGTACCAACACTTTAAATGGAAGTAAACTTGTAGACGCTACAGTAAGTTCAGCCAAAATAACAAACAATACTATTGTTAATGGTGACATAAGCTCTTCTGCTGCTATTGCAGGAACCAAAGTGTCTCCCAATTTTGGAAGCCAAAACGTAGTAACAACAGGAAATATTACTGGTGCTGTTATATATGGTGATGGTTCAAATTTAACAGGTGTACAACCTTTTCCATCTGGAACTAAGATGCTCTTTCAACAGACATCAGCTCCTACAGGTTGGACAAAAATAACATCTCATAATAACAAAGCTCTTAGAGTTGTATCCGGGACAGCCGGTTCTGGTGGTAGTAATGCGTTTAGTAATACTTTGGCATCTAGATCAATAAGTGCTAACGCTAGTAACACAACTCAAAGTGGTAACGTCAGTGTATCCGTTGCTAACGCAACTCAAGGCGGTAGTGTATCTATCGGTCAGACAACTGCTGGTGGTAACGTTTCTATTTCTAGTGTTTCTACATCTGGAACTGTAAACAGCCATACATTGTCTGTCTCTGAGATGCCTAGTCACAGACACAACTATATACACGGTGAACATAGAGGACAAAGAAGAAACACAACTAATGGTGGTCTTACTGGTATTGGTACAAACAATATTGGACAACAAGGTTTCCAACAACGTGGTACTGCTGACTTTGGTCCCGGTTCTGATGTCGGTGGTAGCCAAGGTCACTCACACGGATTTAGTGGTAGTTCACACAGCCACAACGGTTCATTAAGTGGAACAGCTCACAACCACAACGCAAGTTTTTCCGGTAACTCACACAGCCACAATGCAAACGCAAGTTTCTCAGGTAGTGCTCACAACCACAGTATCTCTGTAGGAAACTTAGATATGGCAGTTCAATACATAGACGTAATTATTGCAAGCAAAGACTAATGAAAATTAAAGCAGGAACTTTCTGTCCGCTTATCAAAGGAGATTGTAAAAAACTCGAATGTGTATGGTTTACACAGATAGCCGGAACCCACCCACAGACAGGAGAAGAGTTTGATGAATGGGGCTGCGCTGTAGCGTGGATGCCCCTTTTATCTATTGAAAATACTAAAAGATTAAACGAAGTCGGTGGAGCAATCGAGTCGTTTAGAAATGCAACAGTAGATACTCTTTCTCCAATAGTCCCTGTGGAGGAACAATTTAAACCCTTACAAATCAATGAAAGTATCAATTATTAAAGTTGACGGATTAGTCAGCAAAGATGGTGTAGGTCAAGATGGTTTGTCTTTGTCTTCTATTCCTTCTGATGTATGGGCTGTTCAATGGGATACTACAACATCTAAAGGAACAGTAGAAAAGACAGATTTAACAGTCGAAGAGATTACTGACTTTACACCTTATGAATCAGCACTAACTGAATACGATGCAGCTTATGTTGCAATACCAGCAATGACTGCTGAAGAATTAATGAGAGCAGAAAGAACTAGAAGATTAGAAGAATGTGATTACCTAGGATTATCTGACGTAACAATGTCAGACGCATGGAAAACTTATAGACAAGCTCTAAGAGATTTACCAGCAAACACAAGTGATTTCTCTAACCCTAACTGGCCGACCATACCTGAATAATGTTTCAAATAAACAATAAGAAGGTAGAAAAATATGAACATTTTTTAGTTATTAGAGATTTTTATAAGTATCCAGATGAAATAGTCAAATGGATAACATCATTTGAAGCAATACATCATAAACATCCAAGAGGATACTTTTCACAAGGTACTGATTTTGAAGATATGAGACATCATATTTGGAATCACGAACTCAAGGAAGTATATGATTTTCTAAGTGATTTAGTTGGACAAAAAGTTAACCCACAAATTGGTGACGAAAAATATTACTGTGCAACTAATTACACTTATTTTTATCAAATATATAAAAACAAACATTTCTACCCACATCTAGATTCCGGAATGACAGCTTTAGTCTATTTAGATAAAATGCTTGCAAATGGAACTAACCTTTATAAACCTGTCAAATATGATTGGTTTGATAACGAAGAACATAAAGATCATTATATTGACGAGGATAAATTAGAAGTTATAGCTCATACACCATGTGAATATAACAAGCTTGTTATTTGGGATGGTAAGAAACATTACCATGGCTTATGTCAAGACGAAAAATACATAAATAAATGGAGACTCAACCAAGTATTCTTCTTCCAAGAATAGTTATACCTCCAGTAGAAAAATTTGAAACTATATCTATTCCTTTACCTACAGCAGACGTACCTTCTTATATTCCTTTAGTCGTCCCACCTAGCGATTTAAGACAACCAGAAGGAGTAGAAGCTGAAGCTACAGAAGAAACAGATACAGGTATAAGAAACGTCAATATTCCAATAATAGATTTTGATGTACCTTTACCTGAAAACGAAATACTTATAACTGCTTCTACTACAGCAGTTGTATCAGTAGCTGCAACCCTTACTGCAACAGCAGCTTTTAAATGGGTTGTTACTGCTATGAAACCAATACTTAAAACAACATGGAAGAAACTAAGCCCGAAAGACCAAAAGGTTTAATCGGTAAATTAAAAGACATAGGTGAAGAAAAAGAACATCAATTAGAAGTTCTTGGAACATTAGTAAGACTGGGCGTTGTTGTTTGGTCAGGTTTCATAATCACAATGAATTATGTCGATATACCAATGGTAAAGAAATCTGGTAACTCAGATATCACTTTCGTAGCCAGCGTCTTTACGGGCGCACTAGCCACTTTCGGGCTTACTACTGGCAAGAATGGCGGAAGTAAGACCCCTACAAATTGCCCTATGGCAAATAAACCAAAACCAAAAGCATGAAGAAATTAATTCTGCTTTTAGCTCTGTTATCACCCAGCATAGCTAGAGCCAACACAGTGACCCCACAATTTACTACAGGGTCAATGAACTCAACGACCACTACCACTCAAACTATTGTGGAGACAGAACAACGTCAGGTCTTCGGAGCTGAAGTAAAAACGTGGTCTGGTACAAATGTAACTCCGTCAGCAGATATAACAACTAGCGGAACTACATTCTCAGTAACTGATACATCATTACCGTGGAATTTAGAAACCACAACAAGAGACGCAGGGTTAGTAGAACAACTAGATTTCACACGAAACTACACAATAAACTCTACTACTACTTCGCTGTCTGTCTTCTCTCAATAAGTCCAGTTCTGGCTGAAGGAGACACCAATAACAATAGTAATCCCGTGGCAGCAGCGACGGGAAATGTGACCAATCAAGCTGTGCAATTTCAGAATAATGGAGCACCAAGTCGTCAATCTTTCGGTAATAACATTTCGTGTAATGGAAGCACGATGACTTTCTCTCCTTTTTATATGGGAAATGATACAGAACCACAGACAGAAGATGGTTACGTCATATCAGAGAACTGGGGGTTTCAAATAAACTTCTCAGTTCCTTTAAATAGAGACTTGACTAAGCAATGCGAACGCATGGCTGAGAGTCAAATTCAAAAGAATCGTCTCGACTATGAGCTGGTACGTGCTCTCAAATGTGCCGAATTACAACAAAAGGGCTTCACTATCAGACCGGGCACACGTGTCTATCACCTCTGCTCAGATATTGTCCCTATTCAATCACTATTAAAATAAAATGTTAGCAATCGTTAAACCATTTGTACTAGGTGCACTTAAGTCACCAAAATTTAAGTATTTCATAATTGAAATTCTAGAAAAATTAGTAGAGAGTACAGACAACGAGCTCGATGACAGAGCCCTACAGATCGTTAAAAAAGGCTTAGGCGTATAGATGACTACTATCGTTAATGACCCTTACATAATGGTCAGAGACGGTGTACTTCCACCAGATTTCTGTAAGCATGTTATCGAAAAATTTGAAAAAGATTCAAGAAAAAGTGATGGTGTTACTGCTGAAGGTGTAAACAAAATCATTAAAGACAGTACTGATTTACTTATCACTCCCCATGCAGATTGGGCACATGAAGACAGCATAATATCTAATACGCTTACAGATCTTTTTCAAGATTATGTAGAACATGTAAACGAAAACATAATTGTCTATAACAGAACAACTAATGATGCAACCTATATCCATGTTTGTAATACAGGTTCAGGAAGTGAACAAGTTGACTCTGGCTATCAAATACAAAAAACATTACCGGGATGTGGCTATATATGGCACAACGATTTTGAATTAAATCCTGTCTACGGTATTAGACATGTTACGTTTATTTTTTATTTAAACGAAGTAGAGGAAGGTTGGACTCAGTTTTATAACGGAGATCAAGTACAACCAGCTACTGGAAGAGCAATGATATTTCCTGCAACTTGGACTTATTTACATCAAGGTTATCCTCCCAAACAAACAAAGTACATATGCACAGGTTGGATACACGAAAGTTTAGAGAATTTAAACAATGAAAAAAAAGGCAACTGAAGAACAATTTAACGAGTTGCATAATTTGGTTACAAAAGAGTTTCTAGCTCGAATAAAAGCAGGCGAAGCTACTACCCAAGATTTAAAAGCAGCTTGTGATTGGCTCAAAGCTAATGACATTAGCGGTGTTGCTTATGACGGAAATCCTTTATCAAAACTAGCCAAGGTTATGCCAACCGTAGACCCCGAATTAGTACAGGAAAAGCTTTATGGCAAGCACATCTGAATACTATAAATCTAACCCTGAAGCAAGAGCCAAGCGTCTTGTTCAGCAGAAGAAATACAACAAAACAAAAAGAGGATTAAGAATACGTGTCAATGCGAATGCTATTAATCGAGCCAAAGGTACTTATGGCAATGGTGACAATAAAGACGTCGCCCACAAACCGGGAAAAGAAACCAGCAAAAAAGCATCAGATGCAACATTGCAATCAGAAAGTAAAAACCGAAAAAGCCGATTAAAGATACGTAACGCATGACCCCTCTACTACCTCACCCTGACCATTACATTCACAACTTAATAACCATGACAAGCCCCGAAGCAAAACGCCTTTGGAGGCGTGCAATCAAAGAGCATTTTAATTGTCAATGTGTTTATTGCGGAGAAAACTATGAACTTAAAGAACTTACACTCGATCATGTCAAACCTCGCTGCCGAGGTGGAGAAACTATTACGACGAATCTCGTCCCCGCCTGTAAAAAATGTAACCAAGGTAAAGGTAGCCGTGATTGGCTCGGATGGTGTCGAGAGACATTTGGATGCCGACCTAATAGAGAACGACTAATTCATCAACATATAAATTAAATGGCACGAACCAAAGAAGGTGAGGTTGCTTTTTTTAGTCCCGGTACCGAACGTGGTTGGGTGCTAGTTAAAGACAACGTAGACCCACGTAAAAGAGAGTGGGAACTTAGACATATACCATCTGGAAAGGTACTCGAAAAGAAAACAGGAGCCATCACACTAGGTGGAAACTTAGGTACTTGGATTCAAGGCGGTTGGAAAAATATGTCTGATCTTCATAAGAAGAATCAAGAAGAGAGATTAAAGTACATACAAGAAATGAACGCTAAAGGCTATTACTTAGATAGTCGTAATAAGTGGAAAAAGAAACGTACTAATTTAACTATTAATAAAGACTCTGAAGTTGAAATAGCTAATACAAATCAACTTATTGAAGAGAATAAAGACGAGCAGTTAATCATAGATGAGCAACCGTTAGGGACAGATCTAGGTATAGGTAACTATTTGGATTTAATAAATCTGGATATTAATTACCAATTACCTGAGAACCAGTTGAAGGTAGATAAAGGACCAGAAATACCTAATAACAATATGCCTAGTACTAAATATGCCAAAACTGCCAAAGGTGATTACTACTCATATAAAGGAAAGATGTATAAGAAAGGTTCTGTAACAGCTAGAAAAGCAGACAGAGCTATGGAAGCCAAACTGAAAGCCCAAGAGATGGCTCGAAAAAGACTGCAAATACAACAAGGAAACTAATTTACCGCCCCGCAAGGGGCTTTTTTAATGGACCCGACAAAGCAAATCGCCGAGCTTGTGCTTGGCGTGCTGAAGAAAGGTGCAGATATATCAACTCTCAAAGAAATACCAGACTTACCGCCTAACGCGTATGCGGAAGCTGAATACATATACAAATCAGTACAAAACTCGGAGTCTAACTATAAGGCTTCATTACAGGAAGGTACTGGCGACAGAGAGATCTGGACCGATGACAGTCAATTAACTGACGGTCTACGCGTCGAAGTAGAACAAGCACAAGTAAATAAAAGGTTAGAAGATAACTTCCTCCAGCCAGCGTATCCAGTAGGTAAAAAAGGTTTTTTAATGCAGATGCAACAGCAAGGCTACGGATACAGGAAATATCATGGGGATGAGTTTATACAACCTAATCAATTAAATAAATTTATCACTGAATCTAATCCTGATGCCCGTACGTTCGGAGGAGAGGAATGGCAACTACAGTCAGGTGGTAAATCAAAGAAAGTTAATCCTAACTTAGGTGACCCAGATCAAAGACCTTTAGCTGTTTCGACAATAGCTAATAGACGAAAATCTAGGAAACTCAATCAAAAAGATCGTAAGGAACATCCACAGACTAAAGAATCTACGGATATGGATAAACTCGCTACTAAATTAAATGAAGAGGAAATAGCAAGACGTAAATTAAATGGTACATACGACAATAATCCATACAACGATCAATTCGTAATGAAAGAGCACGATATACGTCTTGTAGGTAACCCTCTTTGGGAAGTAATTGGGAAAATAGGAAATCAAGCATGGAATTTGTTTATACAAAGTGACCCAAAAGCTAGATTCTTTAAAGATTCTGTAGAGACATGGTTCTATAAGTTTTTCAGGAACAAAGGTAATAACTGGTACTTAAAAACAGATAGAACAAATGGAAGAGACTTACTCGTTATGGAAGTGAGTACAAACAAGAAATTAGGTGTTATTCCGTTTGACGAATCTTTCTTTAGAGGAAAGCCAACTGACGAAGCACACGAACGTGCCCTAGAGATCATCCGTGCGTTCGCTGAAGGCTTCATTACATAATTTATCCACATTCGTACATGACAGACGTTTTAACGTCCTTACAGGGCGATTTCAAGCTGTTTCTGCAAGCCCTATGGGAGCAGCTTGATTTACCTTCTCCAACTAGAGCTCAATATGCAATCGCAGACTACTTACAACACGGACCCAAGAGACTCCAAATTCAAGCCTTTAGAGGTGTTGGTAAATCTTGGATTACTGGTGCTTTTGTGTTATGGACACTCTTTAATGACCCGGAGAAAAAAATAATGATTATATCCGCTTCTAAGGAGAGAGCGGACAACATGAGTATCTTCTTACA
>VTLG01015063.1_pt1 | contig 17277 bp, 35 predicted proteins | sample 4694571 | NCBI WGS metagenome assembly VTLG01 (sample SAMN12604809, study PRJNA352737) | marine metagenome | biome: ENVO:00000447; feature: ENVO:00000209|ENVO:00000569|ENVO:01000036; material: ENVO:00002151; isolation source: viral sequences binned using virsorter ...
GTGTTGTAGGGATCGATTAGTTTGCCTTTATAATCGACCTTTGAGTAATCCTCCAAGAGATACTTGAATAACTTTCGAGAGTCCACCCACCTCTCTTTGCCATTCTCCCTTATTAATATTTCAAGGAAAAGTGGCATTTAGAATGGGACTTCTTCTTCTGGTACAGGTGTAGCATTTGATGTAAAATATTCATCTTTAGGCTTTGGATCTTCAAACTTTAAAGACATATATTTATTTCCTGCTTTTGATGTATTAATCCAAGCACTAATATATTTATCCTTACCATCTATTAATGCCTTACCAGTATAAACTGGGTGCTTCTCTGATTTAACCTCATCTACTTTAAATAAAGCACCTGAGTTGTCTTTTCTTTCCATTCATTCTCCTTTTATTAAAATAATGTATCAAACAATCCAACTACCAACAATATTACAATTAAAAACAACACTTCAAAAAACATTTCCATTAGAATCTGCCTCCTCTCAAGTATACAACTACTACTATTGTAAAACATACTGTTATTAGTTCTAACATTCCTATATCTATATTCATCATTATTCCTTTCTAAAATGGATTACCATCAAATGCTTTAGGCTTTCCAGTTTGTCTGTTGTCTTTTTTCTCCCATAAATGCAATCCTAAACCAAACATAGCTAAAACCTTAACTAAGCATCTAGCTTTAGCATCTGATATATCTCTTGATGTTGGGTTGGTTATTGATTTCATGGGCATCATAGCTGTCATTACTGGTAGAGAAAACTCTCTTGTTAGATCTCCTATACTAACACTACAATGCACTTCACAAGTTTTACTATCTTCTAAGCCATAGAAGGTAGGCTCAGGGAAATTATATGTTGCTTCAGGATAATGCTCCATTATACATGCCCAGGCATCTGCCCAACCAACATAAGATAATCCACTTTTTTGAACTTCAATCTTAGATGTATCTATTGCTCTTAGAGTTTCCCATACATCTTTAAATGTTATTTCTTTACTCATTGTTATTCCTTTCATTTAACTTTTCTTTTAACTGCTCAACTTCAAATTCTAAAGCCTTACATCTGAAATTATATGTAATTAATTCCATATTCAACTTTATGTTTTCCATTGTAATTTCTTCTCGGCTTCTTACTTTCTTAGATTCTCTTTCAACTCTATCAGTTTCTTCTTCAAGAATCTTATCAAACTCAGGATCGTTTAGTAATTTATCCATATTATTTTATTCCTTTTTTAAAGTGATTTTTTATCTTACTTGCTTTCTTCTTAACAGATTCTTTCTTCCATTGTTCTAAATACCACTCCAGTAGATTAGAATCTATTTCTTTTTGTTTGTGGTGGTAATATTCCTTTACTGCTCCCATTTATCTCCCTTCTGATCCAAATAAATCCCAATATACTATTCTCTTAGCATTGGGATATAAATCAGTTATTTTACATTTTAAAGTTTGTGTTAATTTTATTAACCTGGTATGGTTAGGTTTGCGAATCTCTGCAATATAATTAGATAACTCTGTTGCAGATATACCTACTTCTTCTGCTACCCTCTTATACTTATAACCACTTTTATTTATAACATCTTTAATATAATTCATGTTTCTCCTCTTAGACTAAATATCGTTTACATAACTTACAAACTATAATTTACAATACCAAACATTTTCTTTTACATAGTTATAAATTATTATATTCTCTCCCATTTTTCTATAATTTGTTCATCAGTAGAGTTATCAATATAAAAAGTCCACCTGCCCATTTCTACATATAAACAATCTTCTGTTCTAATATCTATTGTCATACCTCTGTCGTCTATTTTCATTCCATCTCTCATTTTTATCTTCATTTTATTCCTCTATTTTTAGTTTTGAAAGTTCAAATATATAATCTTCATAGAATCTTAATATTTTCTTTATCTTTCCATCTTTTTTGTTTTCGTCTTTAGGATATTTACTTTTACATTGCCTTTTTATATCTGCTACAACTTCATTTCTTTTCCAATCCAACTCTTGATTTATTCTGAATATGCTTTTATTTTCCATTTATTTATACTCCTTCATATATATCTATTAGTTTTTCAAGATGATCTTCAGTTAAGTGGTTAAAATCTCTCATTGTATAGCCTTTATTATAATCAGGCTCAAAGTATGTGCAACCACCACAACCATCATTCCATATACTACCTTTTTCAGTTTTAGCTTCATAGCCTAAACCTCTATTAGTTTTAAAATATCTTATGCTTTTAACTTTCATGTTTATTCCTTTTCATTTTGTTTTATTATAAAAATTTTGTAATATTAAATACCTATATTTTTGGTTAAATACTCTTTTAAATAGGTGTTTTATAAAAGTATCGTAAAAAGAGGGGATAATCCAAGTATGCGATATAAAGTAGATTATAAAGGTAAAATACTTTCTTGGGGTGTGATAGAAAACACTAAAATGGTTACTCAGATTATAATTACTATCTATTATAATTCGCACTTTCTCGGCTCTATAAGGGGATAGTATTGCAGATCTAACCTTCAGCTTATGCTGGGGGATAGATTCTGCACATACAGATATAAAGGGATAGTATAATATAGTATTAATCATTCTCTTTTATTATTTTCCATATTAATTTATCTGCAAGTTTTTCTATATCTTCAAAATCCATTGTCATAAACATTTCATATACCTTGTCATTTGATTTATCTGTGCATTTCATTTCTGAATCATTTGATTCTTTCCTATATTTATGATAATAATATTTTTCAAACTCACTTTGTAAAGCACATTTTTCATCACAATATAGTCCATATCCATTATCATGTAAATTCTCTTTATCACTATCAAAACACCATTCACAATATCCTTTCATTTTTTCTCCTTTTATTTATTCCATTGATTTACAAATTTTAAGCCACCATTTTTACTATCATAATCAAAACCTACACCAAATATTATAATTGTCAGATAGTAATTGTTACCACTTAAACCTACATCAAGATCAATATAATCAAATAGTCCATTGCATTTATTATATCTTTTACTAAAAGGTTTCATTTTATAATCTCCTGGTTTATTTCTTTTCTTTTTTAAATTCATGTCTTAAATTTTTTGCCTCTATTATATTATAATCTCCACAATTACTACAACAAGTTATAACAGCTTCAATTCTTTTTTTATTCTTTTCATTTATAAGTAAGCCTACTTTTCCATTACTTATAGGTTGATCTCCTTCATAAAAAAACCAGTTATATTTCCTAAATTGTTCCATAAATAATTTAATGAATTTATTATCCTACCTTTCTCAAATACTCTTGTTTAATATTGTTGAATAATGTATCTAAATCTTCAGAAGTAAATATTTTACCTCTGAATTTTACAAAATAACTTCCATTTAAATACTTTGCTTTTTTATACATATTTTTTTTTAATCTGTAAAATTTATCAACTTTTTTTGCTGTTATTTTTTTGAATTTACTATCCTCTTTTCTTTTTGTTTATACCCATTTTTTTCAATAAATCGTTCATAGGTTTGTATTTGTTAAAATCTATTAACTTTATTTTTGATTTAAATTTTTTATTTTTGAATTTATACCTCTCTTTTTAACTGGTTATAATATTAATACGATTTAATGTTATAATTTCTTACAACTTATTTAAGATCTTTTTTTAATTGCTTTAATTTCTTATTGTTTTTATAATCATAATACCATTGTAATATAATTAAATACATACCTTCAAAACATACTATGACAATAAACAACCATATTATAATAAATATAAATTCAATCATTTTTTATACCTTTTTATTTAGTTTATTATATATTATTTCTAATTATTTAAATCTGTTTATTCTATATTCTTTTATTTCTTGTTCTGTTCCTTTTACCATTGTTACACTCTCATTAAAAAATCCATTATATAATGCTGTCCAGCCTCTCGCTTGTAATCTCTCGGCTTTTTTAATACCTTCTAAATTTCTAATACTTATTTGTTTTTTTATCATTTTTTATACCTCTTTATTTTAATTTAAGATCTTTTTTTAATTGCTTTAATTTCTTATTGTTTTTATAATCATGATACCAGGACAAGGTTATATTAAATAAACCCTCTAAACATACTATCACAACAAAAAGCCATATTATAATTATTATAAATTCAATCATTTTTTATACCTCTTTTTAGTGTTGAACAAATAAAACTTTATTTTTAGTTATACAATATTTACAGGCACTACAATCAATTTTTTTCCCTATTGTTACAGGGCATATTATCCCTTTAATCTGAGATCTCATTTTAGTAATATTTTCATAAGATCCATAATTTAAATAATTTGTATTATCTATTGTTACAAAGCTGTTAATTATGTTTAAATTTGAAGGTATTTCAAGGTTTTTAATTTGTGGTGCTTTGCTATATGTAAATATTTTTAAATCTTTAAAATGCTTAGCAATATTGCACCACATCAAAAAATATTCTTTACTAAAAAAATCTCCTGAGCTATGAATACGAATTACTTTTATTTTCTTTTTTATTATCTCTTTTATTAATTCTTTTTGTAAATATTTAATATCATTTAAAGCAATTGCAAAATTAAAAGTATTAGAATTTTTTGCTGATTTCCATATATAAGATCCTTTATTTGCATAACAAGTTTTAAAACATATATCTGAATTAGGACAACTTACAACAGCAGGTAAATCAAAGGCATAAATATTTTTGCCTAATTTTTTATTACTATTTTTTAAAAAGCCTGTTCTCTTTTTATATGCTTTAATTTCTAGTAATTCTTTATTACTTAAAGCTAATAATTCTTTATGAGTCTTAAAGTATTTATTGTTTTTAATGCTACTATTATTTAAGTATAAATTTTGATTCATGTTTTTTTATACCTTTATTTTATTTAAAATTCTTTTAATTACTAAATAACAACCAATAAAAAACACTTTAAAAATATTTGTTTCGATCTTTAAAGACTCGGCAATCTGTAAGCCTTTAGCATATTTAGAATAGTATGCTGTTGTAAATGCTTGATTAGTGTTGTATTTAGAGCTACTGTCATTTAAGTTATATTTGAATTTCATTTTATTTATTCCTTTTATTTATTTAATCTTTTATATGTCTTATGTTCATCTATTGCACCCACAACAAGACCAAGACCAGCTACTGACACAATAAACACTACTAGATATGGGTCATGTTTCCATAATTCATTCCATAAACCTATTCTAATTGTTAACCAATACAACCACCCTATAAAAGCTGATGACCCTATTAAAAACATTGATGTTAATATTTTATCCATTTTATTTATTCCTTTATTTGCTTTTTAAATTCTACTAAGTTAAATTGTATTACTTATTTACTTCCTGAGCCTCCATTTCTAGAGGCTCAATATGTTATGTTTATTTAATTACTATTGTAATTTACATACAATGTAAACACTATGCAAGCCTTTTTTTATTTATTTTGTAAAAAGTTAAATATCTAGATCAGTTAGAATAAGATCATATTATTTTTGTTAGTTAATTTGTTGTTAATGTCGGTTACTATATAACACCTTTTTCACATAAGAACTTTTAACATATGCAAGAACTATTTTAAATTGTGCGATTTTTTTTTATATGCTAGTAATATTTTGTAACAATCATCACCCCCCTATAAGAGGATACACTTTTATTCTCTATAAGGGTTCACACTCCCCACCAAAACCATATTTTAAGTTTCAAAAAAATATTTCCTGTTAAGTTTGAAATAAAGTTTATATATTCTTATATTATTATATGGATAAAGTGTCACAATTAAAGAAAAAGCCAGCTAAAACCCTCGCAATTGATTATTGTGCATATACAAACCTCACAAATAAAGAAATCGCTAAGAAAGTGGGTGTTTCTGAGGGTTCTATTAATGGTTGGAAACAAGATCCAAACTTCATTGATGCTGTGTATGAAAAGTATATGCTAAAGTTCGGTTTAGAGATTCCAAACATCTTAGATTCTGTTGTTCGTGAGGCTGTTAGTGGTAATATGGTTGCTGCTCGTTTGGCTTTAGAGCATAGTGGTAAGCTGGTTAAGAATATTAATATAACTGTAGACTCTCCTTTTGAGAAGTTTCTAAAGGCTGTACCTGATGCTGAAGTTGTAGAAGAAGGTGAAGTTGTTGATGTTGGGAACTTTGACCATCTACCTGAAAGAAAGCCCCAAGATACTGCTAAAGTCTTTAAAAAAGATCAAGTTGCTACTAAAGAAGCTATTAAAAAGGCTGAAAGGAATGCCCAGCAGAAGGTTTGGTATCAATGGAGAAAAAGGGCTAAGGTAGTTGGAGTAGAACCTTTAACTTCTAGAAGACCTACACCTGCACAAAGAAAAGAATGGGAAGAAAAGATTATAAAGGCAGAAGAATTAGCTAATTCCCATTAATCCTATCTCGTTAGTTCCCATTTCATCACATATATCGTCATAAATATCACCTGGTATTATAATTGGAGGGTCTTCTACAGGAGTTGTGTAGTCAAAGTATTCATTATACTTGTCTAAAAGGCATTTTAGTCTTAAATATAGCTTAATCATTTCTTCATATTCTTTATTTGACATTATACACTCACCTTTCTTATGTTTTTAGGTGCTTTCAATGAAAATGCTTTTTTAATATCTTCTCTAAATTTTTTAAGACTTTCTTTAGATAAAACTCTACTGCCTTCTTTCTTTTCTGACAATAATTTAAGCCATCTTCTTTTTGGTCTACCAATCCCTTTATCGTGAGATATTCCATAGGCATTAAATGATATACCACCTTTTACTGATTTTATAGAATCGTGTAGTTTACCTGTTGCATACAAAGGTGTGCTTTTACTAGCCTGATTACCTCTAAGATTGGGGTAATGAGGATTATAACCTACTTGGTTTCTTCTTTTTATTGTAGACTCCTTCAAAGCAGGTGTAACCTTACCACTTTTTATATAATCTTTTAGTTTATCGGCAACATTTCTACCACCTCTGCTTTCTACAGAGTTAATAATCTTCTCTAAATTCTTATTTAACTTAGAAAAGCTAAATGTTACTTTAGTGGTTAGTGTTAAATCTTGTTTTGCCATTATGGTATCTGTTTTATTAGGTTATTGTTTAGTCTTACAACTCCTTCAGGAGGATCAGAGCCTTCAAAGGTTATCTTTAAGTTAGCATAGTTGTTTTTAGATGGAAATATAGAAGAACCAAGGTCTGCACTTATAGCCCCAGCATCTCCTTTTCTGAAAATACCACCACCAAACCTTGATTTTCTCTTTCCAAAATTATTTAATTTAACTTTTAAGTCCATTGTAAGCTCTTTTATCTTAATTGAGCTATGAGGGGCAAGAGTTAATAAAGGAACTTTAACTGTTTGCCCACTTATAACCATATCTATGCATTTAGGATTGCCATCCTCATCTAAATACTTATTTAAAGACTCTATATGCTGACTTTCAGCTAAAGATTGAGCTTGAACAACAGCATCATATAAGCCTTTAGTTAGATGATCTAGAAAACTACCTTTTTTAACTTGTTGGTTGGCTGCCACTAGAAGCTCCTTTAGATTTACCTATAGAATTATTAAGCATATCTAAAACCTTCATTAAACCTTCAGGTTTTTCTTGTTTTCCTTTTACTGAAATAGAATATTTAGCAGAAGTGTCTGATTTTCTGCTATTTTCAGAGTGGTGTGATACTTTTCCTTGAAATTGAGCACTCCAACAACCAAAGCCACCCTTAACTGTTAGTTCAGCAGACGAATCTGTTGATGATTTACTTGCAGTTTGTGTAGAAACCTCCATATCAAACTCAATATCTATACTATCAACACATAAACTTGGTATATTTATAATTGAAAGCAAAGGAACATCAAGTGCAACCTGCTCTGAGCCATCTTCGTATTGAAATTTAACAGATTTTGTGTTTCCACTACTATCCATTCCAACTTCTGTTATAAATTGAGCAGTTGTAGCTGCTAATGATTTTTGTCCTTCTGCTGCTGCTTGAAGTGGAGCTGCAATTAGGTTTTCGATTGGTAAACCAGTAAACTGATTCGCTATATTTGCCATTTTTACCTCTTTAGTTAGTTAATTCTTCGCTTTCAGACTCTACAACTTCATATTCACCTTGCTCCATAGCCTCTAAATGTGGATCTTCCATTGCTTCTCTGTTTTTTTCCACTATTTTTTCAGCTTCCTTGCGAGATAAGTCATTATTATACTCCATTAACAGGTCTACTTCATCAATCATATGATGTTTTAGCCTATGTTCGTCTAATAATACTTGATCTTGTACTGTTTTTGGATATTCAGGCTCGTTAAAGTCTAATTTTAGCTTCTCTGGAAGTTTTATATTATTATAAGCAGCAATTTCTCTCTCAATATAGTATAATTCATGCTCATACATCCTCCAAAGCTCTAAATCGTCTTGATAATCCTCGAATCTCTCTAAATCTTTGATTTTTAAGGCAATACCTGAAGGAGTTTCGCCTCCATCTTGGGCAAATTGCACATATAAGTGGTTATTTTGTGCTACTAAGTCCACTTGGAACTTAATATTCTCTATAACTGACTCAATATTACCTGCTGGAGATACAATTCCGAATGTTGCACCTTCTGGTAAGTCAATTATTTGGTCAGAGCCTGCTCTTTCTATTCTTTTGTCTGAATCAACACCTGTCATAAAGGGTTGTCCAAACATTTGGAATCTTAAACCAAGTTGCATTTCTGTCATTGCAATATTTACCTGCTCATTGCAATCTACAATGTCATTTGCACCATCTACAAAAAATTCATCTATTTGTTCTTCTCTATGTGTAAATAAGAATGGTAAAATACCATATCCATGCTCATATTCCTCTAAAATATTTCCATCTTCGTCATAATGAGCATAAATTGACTCATCCCAGTAAGCCCATTCACATTTTTGTGTGAGAGAAACATCTTCAGGTTTCATTAAAATTGGGTACATAATAGCAGATGGAGTAAAAGGGTCAGAGAGGTGAACATCAAAATAGTATACAGGTCTGTAATCAAAATATGCCATGCCATTCACTTCTTTATAAATAATTTGTGTTGCTACAGTCCCCATTAAGCGAGTCATTCTTTCGACATGCTTCATGCGAGCATCTTTTTTAATAGTAAGTGCCTCATATTGCTTGCTTACATTCCGATTAGCACCTACTGTGTAAATTCTGCTCATTTTATTTATAAACCTTCTTGTAAAATTAGCATTATAACAAGGAATCTCTCTAAAAGCATCAGAATTAAAGTAATTTTTAATGTAACTATTAGTGCCATTGCCACCATAATAGTCCAACATTTTCCTTATCCAATCTCGCCTCTTTTTTTTATTGGATAACTTTAAATCAGTTATTGACTGTTTTATTATTTTTTCTACTGTCATGTTTGTCATCTTGTCCTCACTTTAAATTCTCTTTGTTTAATTGGAAATCTGTTTATAAAAAAATATCTTACCATATCACATCCATGGTCATGGAATCCATCCTTTAGTGGCTCAGGCTTTAAATCTGCTCCTTCTTTTGGCTCAGGATAACGATAATTTTCTAAATCCATCATTATACCTGTGCAATTCTTATTAACATGAAAATGTCTTTCATTTTGAGCATTTTCTATAAAACTTCTAACATGGGATATACCAGAGGCTATACTTTTTGATACTTTATCTCTCTTTGTATTAACTATTATCCCATTTCTTTTGAAAATTTCTATATCACCAAGCCCTGATTGACCTTGAGCTTGCATACCAGCAGGGTCACCGAAATATTTTAGGACATTGTATGGTTTTGCCTTAATTTTTAAGGCTAATTCATCTGTTTTTACATTTTTTTTATGTATAATTTCATCAATCATGTTAATGTGCCATATACCACCCACTCTATGAGTTTGAAACCATCCAACAGCAGGCATCCTATAACCAAAATCAATAGAACAAAAAGTAGGAAAGTTTGGGTTATAAGGATAATCTCCTACATCTAACTCCCTCTCAAAAGGATAAACACGACCTGCAAAAGAGGTAAATTTAGCTCCATACTCCTGCTCATATACCTCTTTCGACATATTTCTTTTTCTTTCTTGAAGAAATTGATCTTTTTTCCCATCTGGAAAGGCAAAATGGTTATCCCATGAGGGAGCTTGATGGGACTCCCATAAATCATCCTCCTGCCCCAATAAATAAAGGTCATATATCCAATTAAAACCTTCAGGAGTAGTGATAAATATGCCTTTGCCTTTCCTGTCTGATAATGTTGGAGATAAATACATATCCCATATTTTCCTTTTCACTTTAGCTGCTTCATCTATTATAAGTAAATCTAAGCCCTCACCAACTAAAGAGTCAGGATTATCAGCAGATTTGGCTTCAACTACTGTGCCCCACTTAAATCTGATATACCTTTCTTTTTCAGAAGCTCTATCTATATCATTTGGATGTCCGATAACCATCTTCTTCCAAATCTCACGAAACATTAAATCTGCTTTATCGTAGGATAAGCCAACCAGCCATATCCTCTTATTGGGCTGAGAAGCATAAAATGTTGCTTCCATAGCAGATGCAGTAGTTTTACCAAACCTTCTTCCACAAACCATAACAAAAAACCTAGCAGTATCTTTTTCAGGAAAATGCAATTTGCTTTGCCCATAATGTGGTTTATAATCCATAAAGTTAAACCACTTTTCTTTGTACTTTTGTAGTGAATTATCCAAAAATTTGCATATTTACCTAATATTAATTTAAGTTATCTATTAGAATTATGCAAAAATATGCATTTTTCACTTATTTTAATATAAAATGGAGGACAGTATGTCCGAAGATAAAACACAAGCAACGACAGAAACAGTTAGTGAAAGTCCTGCTACAGAAGCTCCTCAATCTAGCCCAAATGATGAGCTAATTGCAGAAAGCAAAAAGTATAGAAAAAGGGCTCAGGATGCTGAAACTCGTTTAGCTAAGTTAGAAAAAACCCTTGCTAAAGCAGAGGAAGCTAAACTTAAAGAAAAAGAAGATTTTAAAGCCTTATATGAACAGGTGTCTTCTAAAAACGAAAGTTTAACTGCCAATGCTGAGAAATGGTCTAAGTACGAGGAAGCTAAAAGAGCATCTCTACTAGAGAGCCATCCTGAAGAAGAAAGAGAAACTTTATCTAAACTAGATTTAGAAACTCTTGAATTTGTAACTAATAAAATTAATAATACTAAAGCCAATGCACCTGAATTAGTTGGTCATCCTAGACAAAAAGTTGAGCCTGCAAAAAATTGGGCAGAAATGGATGCTAAGGAAAGGCGAGATAATTGGGGTGATATAGTAAAAGGCTTTAATAATAAAAACACTTAAAGTGTTAAGGAGAATTAATAAATGGCATATAATATAACAGGTGTAGGAACAGCTAATACCGATGCTGATGTCTTTGTACCAGAGCTATGGTCGGCAGGTGTTCAGAACTACATAAAAAAGAAATTCCTTTTAGCTAACTTAACAAATGATGTTAGCTTTATGGTTTCTAATGCAGGGGATACTATTAACATCCCTCGTGTTACAGAAAATACAGCTACAACTACTACTATTTCTTCATTTACTGAAGGAACAGCAGCAGTCGGGTACACAAGTCCAAATGATACATCAGGAACATTAACTGTAGATCAAATGGCTTACTATGCAAGAATATATCCTGATATTGTTGAGATTCAAGCAAATCCAGATTTGCTTAATCTTCATACAGAGGCTATGGGTTTTGCTATAGGTAAAGCTATAGATTCTCATGTTAGCACTCTGCTAACAACATATAATTCTGCTTATACAGAACATTCAATGGCTGCTGATAATGCTTTAACAGATACTGAATTAAAACTTTTAATTAAGTCTTTGTATGCAGCAGGAATTGATCCAGCAGATGGATATGTTATGGTTGTTGGTGCTGAGTTATTGCATGACTTACTAGGTATAGACCAATTTGTTAATGCTGACTATGTGAAAGATCAATATGTTTTTCAAAATGGTCTTTTAGGAAGCATAATGGGTATGCCTGTATATGCAACTAACTCTATAGCAGCCTCCGATGGGACTGCTAATCATGTTGTTGGGTGTATTTACAAACCTAGTAATATCTTTTTGGCTTATTCTCAAAAACCAAAAATGGTTTCACAATACTCAGTAGACTTTCTTGGACATAAAGTAGCAACACATGCTTACTATGGTTCAGTAGTAGCTGTTCCAAAAGGTTTAGTTCAAATAACTAATCCATAAGAATAGTTAAAAGTTGATTAATTAAAGGGGGACTTGCTCCCCCTTTAATATTTAGGGGCATATATAAAGATATTAAAAGAAAAAAAAGAAGGAGATAGGGTTTTAATATTGGGTCATCATGCTCAAGATTATAAAAGTGTATTAAAATATCCATTTCCATATAAAACAAAAAGAGGGTTACATCAACCAGCTCCAACTTCACTCCTATATGACAACTGGCAAGATTTTAAGGGGGATATAATAACTTGTCATTATAAAAATTTCAATTCAAAATTTATAGTAACAGTAGAGCCTTCTCCTAGGTTTCATGCAAGCGAGGGATTTAAAATCTCTAATTGTCCTGCCTATAATAAAAGAAATAAAGAGGCTTATGATGGTATGGTTTCTATTGGATTAAACCCTGATGATTATTATTATATTGACATACCTAAACTTTTTATGTATAAAAATAGGACTATAAACTTATATTCAGGATTTTTAGCTCTAATATTTGCTTGTGAAATGGGATATAAAGAAATATATACTGCTGGAATAGATGGAACTATCATTGGATATGAGGGGGGTTTTTATTATAAGAAAAGACACTTAAAAGCATTAAAACATTTTGTTAGAAAGGGGAAGCATCCAAAAGTTGGAATTTATAAAGAAGTCAAACCCAAAGATATGGCAACCTGGAGTGACCATAAAGTTATGAGTAATTATTATAGCAGATTAGAAACAATAATAAGTTATTGCAAAGAAAAGTACGATTTTGCAAATATATATAAAAGTCATAAATTATCTATGTTACCTGTAACAATAAAAGACCCTTTGAAATTATGACTTTAATAAAAAAGATTAAAAAACATGAAGGTTTTAGATCTACTGTGTATGAATGCACAGAAGGTTATGAAACAATTGGATATGGCTTTGCTATAAAAGACCTTAAACTAGACGAGGATATAGCAGAGATGATTCTTGTTCGTAAAATTGCAGATTTAGTTGCAAGAATAAAACAAACATTCCCTTGGACTAAAGATGCTCCTGAAGAAATCCAGGATGTCGTAGTTGATATGTGTTATCAGCTAGGTGTTAATGGCTTCTCTAAATTTAAAAAAACAATATATTTCCTAGAAACAGAACAATACGAAGAAGCCTCCACAGAGATGCTCGATTCCCTCTGGGCAAAACAAACTCCAAATAGAGCAAAAGAGCTTAGTGAAGAAGTTAGAGCTCTAGCCTCCAATTAGGAAATTTAACTTTTCTATACTAAATTAGTATCAAAAATACAAGGAAAATTTATGCCTTTGAAGGATAAAGGGGTCATTAAACGAGCAATCGTAACCCCTGACAAGCATTTTCCTCTCCATGATGTGAAATCTATAAATGTACTGTGTAAAACTATCGAAATAGTTAAGCCAGATATATACATAGACTTAGGAGATGTTGGTGAATGGGAATCATTCTCACATTGGAAATGGAAAAGAAAAAAGAAGCCTCCTTTAGAATATATTTTACCTACCTTAGAAAAAGATGTTAAAGATGTTAATAAGGGGATGGATCAGATAGATGAAGCACTTGATAAAGCTAACTGTAAAGAGAAATATATAACAGAAGGCAATCATGATAATTGGCTTAATATGTTTGTTGGCAGTTATCCTTATGTCGGTAAATATACTTTTAAAGATGCAGTAAGGTTAGAAGATAGAGGATATAATTATTATCCTTTTGGGCAACATCTTAAAATAGGAAAGTTATTCTTTTATCATGGACATCAGTATGGTGGGCAGTATCATGCAGCGAACCATCTGAGAAAATTAGGCTGTAATATAATGTATGGACATTGGCATGACTTACAACAACATTCAGCTACTCATATGGATGGATGTAAATCTGCTTGGAGTATCGGTTGTTTAAAAGATATGTCTAGAGATAAGAATGAATGGCTTGCAAATAGAAGGATTAATTGGAGTCATGCTTTTGCGATAGTAGATTTTTTTAAAGGTGGTTTGTTTACAGTTCATATTATACAAATTATAAATGGTAAAACAAGTTTGTGGGGAGAATTAATTGAAGGATGAAATTAGGAGATTTATTACTATTAAAAGGCTACATAAGTGAAAGGCAGCTAAAATCTGCCCTACATAAACAAGCAGATGAAGCAATTAATTATAATAGATCAGTCCCTTTAGGTAAAATATTAATAGAAATGAAGTTTGTTAATGTTGATGAAGTATCAGAAGCATTAAACGACCAAAGTTTAGCACCTAAAATTAAAGAAGAAAAGGAAAAAGAACCTATGGCTCATAAAATTGGCGAAAACACAGCTTTTCAAATGGATTTAAAGTTTCTTGTAACTATTGGAGTAGTTTTAGTATCAGCAGTTGGTGTTTATTTTACACTAACTGGTGCAGTGGAAGATAATACTAAAGAGATTAATAATATTAAGTCTATGGGAGATTTAAAAATTATATCCTATAAGCTAGGCGAGTATGATGAAACATTCAAAGAATTAAAACAATTAAATTCAACTCTTAGTCCATTAGCAGAAGACTTAACTTATATCAAATCAGAATTAAATAAATTAAAAAATAAGAAAATAGACATACCTGAAGTTGATTTATCAGGTATAGATGACTGTAAGAATAAAATAGATGCCTTGTCAGATAAGATAAGTGCATTTGAAGAAAGACTAACTAAAGTAGAAAAAAGTTCTAAAGGAAGATTTTAATGCCTTATCCAATGCCTTATAAAAGAAAAACAAAAAAAAAGTTAAAAACAAAAGCAAAACCTAAGTACAAATCTATGAAAAGGAGAAAAAAGTAATGCTTTGTGAAAGAATTATATGTTATATGGTTGCGATTAGCAGTTTTTGCTTTGCTAATTTTTTTAGTAACTCGACTTTATATCTTAGTGGCTCAATGGGTACACCCTATATAAATGGCGAGCAAGTATTAGAAGATGATTACAATTATACATTAGGAATAAGAAAGATAGCTTTGTTCGACTATCAATCAAGAAGTAGATTTTATAAAGGAAGTGAAAAACAACTTTCAGATAAAGCAATCGTAGGTGCTGTAAATGGATGGGAGTATTTATTCTCTATGAGTTCAGTTAGAAATCAAGGACATGAATATACCGATTCAGAAGTTTGGCTTAAATGGTCAAACAATTGGTTTGTTACTAAAGCAAAATATATTGATAAAGGAAGTAGGGATTTACAAATATTTGACTATGATGCGAGATTTAGGCTTAATTTTAATAAGATTGATGTTACTATTGGTGGTGCTGTTAGAGGTCACCCAGTATATGGGCATCCAGCTTATAACGATTATGAATTGCCTTGGTGGGAATTAGCTTATGAGTATGGATATACTGATTATTATGTTCCTATAATAGACTTAAATGAAAGTGGCACGATAGATGATTATTGGTTGTGGATTGAAACAGATCCTGATACAGAAGAAGGATATTGGACTTATTATTATGAGGAAGCTGATTATTATTGGGAAGACCCTGACTCCAATGCAGTTGCTCATTCTGATGCAGAGTTTTATGAATATCATATGCCAGGCATTATAAAGCAATACAATGAAGATAACAAAGAAAAAGAATGGCAAGCAGAAGCAAGTGTTGTTATTGGATTTGATTTATTATTAGGCACAGAAAAGTTTTATTCACACACATGGGTAAATCTCTTTCCATATTCTGTTGGACTAACAGATAAGGCTTATGAAGGAGATGAAATGCAATATGACTTGGGCTTGCAATTGGGCACTCAACTAAGTGAGCATATTGGGGTATTTATTGAGGGTATTAAGTCCAGTAATTATAATCGTGAAGAATATAAAGTTACAACAGGACTTAACTGGAGGTTTTAATGTTACAAGGCATATTGGTGAAAAAAGTATTAGATTTGGTTTTAAAACAAATATTTAAGAAGTTTGATCTTAATAAAATCAACAAATATGTTGAAGAAGATAATGAGCTTGACATACAGATGAAGCAAGCTATTAAGACTATAAGTAAGCAAGGAAAATATATTGAGGAGCTTGAGAAGAAAGTTGCTATGTTAGAAAAAGATTCTCATCCCCCAATAAAAAACTTAGAAAAAAGAATTAAAAAACTAGAAAAGGAGAAATAAATGTTTTCATTTATAACAAGTAACTGGGAATGGTTTTTATTAGGTTTATATGTATTAGAAAAAGGAATTAAACTAAGTCCATCTAAAAAAGATGACTTAGTATGGGATATGGTAATAAAGCCTATAGTGGATAAGATTAAAGGATAGAAATGATAAGAAGGTCTAAAACAAAACTTACTGACTACGAACCTAAGAGGAGGAATCCTATAACTTTAGGAGATGATTCTAATATAGATAAAGACCTGAAGGTAATTAGAGTAGACAGTAAGAATAGTATTTTAGAACTTTCTGAAAATGAATTAAAAGTAAGAGGGACTATTGATGCCTCAGCTATAACAGTAGATGGGGCATCTGTTCAAACAGGTACTGATGCAGGTGCTACACAATTAAATGAACTATCTGATGTTGCCTATTCTAGTGGTGATTTAACTGTTGATTCATTAGATAAAATTATAGTAGGTTACTTTACAATAGATTCTAGTAATGATATAGAACTAGATGCAGAAGGTGGTCAAATATGGATTGCAAATGCAGGAACAACTTTTGGACAATTTGATACAGCTTCAGCAAGTAAATTAAAGCTAATAGGTACAACAAATTATCAAGTAGAGCTTCACTCACAAGGCACAGGTGATATTAGTTTAAATTCAGCAGATAACATTACATTAGATGCAGCTGATACATTGGTGATAGATACTGATGGTACTTTTATAATGAAGAGAGATGGGACTGAATTTAGTGTTGCAAATTCTGCTTATGCAGGTATGATAGTTGGTTACAGTATTTTTAGAAATAATGGAACTAGTTCAGGAGAAGATGCAATAACAATAGGAACAAGTTTTACAGTATTAGAAACAGACCATGGGAATAAAGTTAATGTTTCTTTTGTTGCTCCACCAAGTGGCT
>VTLG01016797.1_pt1 | contig 17276 bp, 30 predicted proteins | sample 4694571 | NCBI WGS metagenome assembly VTLG01 (sample SAMN12604809, study PRJNA352737) | marine metagenome | biome: ENVO:00000447; feature: ENVO:00000209|ENVO:00000569|ENVO:01000036; material: ENVO:00002151; isolation source: viral sequences binned using virsorter ...
TGACAATTACCTTTATATTCATTAACTAGTCCATCACTACTCCAGCTTGTATGATATTTTAATTTATTTGATGAATGTTGTGAGAGAGCTCCCACACGAATTTTAAGATTATAAACTGAATAAAACTCTTTGATTAAATCATTTGCTATAACAGTAGAGAGTCCGGGTGCCAAACCACAATGAGGCATTGTAAATGGAATACCTGTACGAGTAGGAGAAAGATATTCTTTCTTCTCTATCCACTCATCCAGAAATTCATCTTCTGATAAGTCAAAATATGGAATATTATGTTCTACACAATATTTATAAACTATGGGATTTAACTGATAAGGAAGGGCATTTATAATTAAAGTTTTACCTTTCACAAACTTATCAAGTTCTGAACATTCTTTCGTGTAATCAGAGTGTAGTTCTAACCGATGAAAATCACAGGTAGTAATACTATTAAGAACTCTTTGATCGCCGACAGTAATATCATAACCAAAACCACTAGCTATTAAAAGATTGTAGATAGCCGTTCCAATTTTTCCTGCTCCAAGCAATCCAATATGTATATCTTTATTATCCATAAACCATTATACCATAATCAATAAACAAAAACAAGGAAAATTATTTAAATGGTAATGCAGTAGGAACATAATAACCACATAACGCACCAATAACTATCAATGCTCCCCACGTTGCCCACTTCCACCTATCTAAATGTCTAATTCGATTGTCAAGTGTGTCAAATTTTTCTGAGATTTTTTTTCGGACATTTTCGTGAAATTCTAAATCAGTTTGCTGATGTTGTTCAATTCTTCCATGAAGTATTTTCACATCATCAAGACGTTCATTATTTTTTTTCGTAAAATGTTTCTTAACAAATTCACATTCTTTTTCTAATTCATCAATAATATATTGTAAATGTTCCACATCTTTTTTCAACGTAAGAATCTGTTTCTCTGACTCTCTACTTTGGTCTGACATTTATCTGGCCTCTCTACAATCCTCCAACTGCTTAATCATAGAATTTTCTGCATCAAAACGATCTTTAATCCAACGTGGTGTTACTTGATAGTTTCCATTAGGTAGCTTTGTCATCTGAGCTTCACCAACTATTCTTACTGTAGGTCGTTCATAAGCATTACTAGATGCACAACCAATAAATAACATTAAAGATAACCCAATCAATATATTTTTCATTTTAATTCCTTTCGACCCGTTTTACCAGCACGAGCTCGGTCAGCTAGATACTCAAACATAGAGTCAATACCTTCTACATCAGCATCAGCTAATGTATTATCCATTTCTTTTTTTCGTGCTTTAAATTCTTCAAAACTATCTTTATCAGAATTTCTTTCTACCTTGTCCATGATTTTTAAACCAAGTCCAAGTGCGTTTCCAATTATTGATCCGATCATGATTCTTCTCCCGTGTCGTATTTTTTTAGATAAATCATATGACCTGTCTTGTCATGTTGAACAATTATAGACTTCTTAGGATTCTTCTTTGCATAACCATAAATTCTTTTTCCTGATTCAGAATCTACATCAACATAATTACTCCACCTCTCATGTTTCTTTTTTCCAAATTTACAATTATTATATTCCGTATCACTCACATTAAACACATCGACACCAGCAAATGTATCATCAGGTGTAAGATTTGGTTCTACTGCAACTGCATCTGTACTTTCCATATGAAACTGTCTACCAAGAGCATCGGGTGAATACTTATCCCAAGCACCCTTTTTCTTTTTCTTTTTCTTCCAATGTGCTACATTATCACCAGTTCCCGGGACATTTGTACCTGTGGCATTTGCTGGCACTTCTTCAGTCTTGTAAGATTTCTTCAACATATGATTCTCCTTCATTGAGTAATCGTTCAACATCAATTTCTTCTTTTATTAAAAATAGTCCGGCCGCATATGATGCTAACTTAGATGAACCACCTGGCAACTTTTGTATTAATCTTTTAAGATTAAAAATCAATCTAGTGAAAAGTGTATAAGCTTCTTTTTCTTCTCTTGTTTTAAGTTGAGAAGTTTTTTTTAAAAGCTTTCCCTTCTTATCAATAATACCATGTTCAAATGCTGGCATATCTTCCCAGTCAGTAACCAGTTGAGAAATTATTTTATATGTAACAAATGTATCAAAAGCTCGTGATGCCATTTAATCTAAATTCCTTAAAATTTCTGTTACTTTATTATCCAATATAATATCAGAGGCATATAAATTTTCATTAATCTTCTCAGGCATTCTATTTAAAAATACCAAAAATGTTTTTAATAACGAATGATATTCTTTTCCAACTCTAAAAAATAAAAGTCTGGCAGCAGCCTCATTGTCAAAAACATTATAAAAAGATATAAGATGATTTAATATCAATCGTTCTTTCATTACACCATCTTCTTTGTAACGATTAAACAATCTTTTAATATACTTTAATTTTCTTACATCTTCAAAGTATTCTTTTATATCTATACAATGTGGATTATCATAATGTAATAATGCAAACATTAAATAATTCTCATTCGTCAATTCATTAAATCTCATAACCGCTCTCAATTCATTTCATATGTTCTGGCCACAAAGGATAAAATTTGTGTTCTAACCAATCATCATTATATGGATATTTAAATATCCATTGTTGTGTCTTATATTCTCCACGCCAATCTTCGTCATCCACATAACGATAAACAATCCATTTCTTAATTACATAATAATTTATACCGGGTGCAGGAAGTAACCAATGATCTCCGTTATCCGTTATCCTACTCACACAATTTTGTCTACATGGAAAAGCTTCAATCAATGAATATGCAATCTTAATATCAAACTTTCCATCTGCATCAGTATCAAAATAAAACGAAACTGTCCTAGGAACTTCTTCAGGAACCCAATCAATTAATTTATCGAGTGTGGGTTCTTGAAGTCCATCCTGAAGAACTATTTTCCACTCACTTGATGCTGGTGTTGTAAAACCAAACAGCAAGAGTGTGGTTAGAAGAATCGTTTTTAACATTGTACAACTTACGCAACAACTGTAATTGAACCAGCAGCTTGTGCAAGAGCTAAGCTATGTTGATGTGCTGCAGGAACTGCTGCTCCACCATCCGTTTCTGTCCATACCGAACTCTCCAAATCAATAGCATTAGCACCTTTAATAGTTAAAACAGAACCAACTTCCCATCCTCCTTCCATCGAACCTGCTCCACCCTGAAATATAATACGATTAGTATCTCTAGTATCATAAGCCGTACCAGTTGGTATTTGAAGTACTTGATCTTCATAAGGTCCAGCACCCGGATTTGAAACTGCTATATTAATACCCGGCATACCTGGTGCAACATTAATAGAAATTCTTTCATTAAATGTTACGGTTACTGATAATGGATTATTCTCTACATCAAACCCTGAGTCAGATATTGTAGTAGCACCAGCCGTTCTTAGTGTCCAATCAATAGATGTAATATTAGCTAAAGCTAATCCTGTACCACTTGGATCAGTTGCACTATTTCTTGTAGACAAACTACGAATTGCCACCAATATTTCTGGTGCTCTTGTCGCTGATCGTCCTACTGAAGGTCCTACCCAACCACCTGTATTAGCATAAACATCTTTTTTTTCAGCTTCTGTCAACCATTTTGGTTTATGATCTACAGTTGCTCCTGCTCCCCATAGTCCCATTTTTAGTTCTCCTTTAATTCTTATGCAACAACTGTAATTATACCAGTAGCTGTTCCAATACCTGCACTATTTGTAACTACTGAATTACCACCACCAACTGTATCTACAATTGTACTACCACCAGCATGAGCAATTGCATTTGCACCAACCGACAATTCATCAGCAGCATTAGTAGCTGCATTAGCAGCAGGAATCGCAAGAATAAAAGTTAAACGATTTGTAGTACTACCAGCATTATAAACTAATGTATGATTAGCTCGGTTGTCATTAACAACTGTTAATGTTGGTGAACCAGTTACCGTAACTGTTTCATTAAAATTTGCTGTTACAGATAATGTTCCACCTGCTGATTTATCAAATGTACTAATATTCCAATTAAATGATGTGATATTTGCTTGTGCCATAGCAGCAGTTGTCCATGTATCTCCTTCTGCTGTTGCTCTTGTAGACAAACCACGAATTGCTACCAAAAGTTCATCGCTTACTCCATCAGCAGCCTTTTGAGCCCAGCCAGCAGTCGTAGCAAATATACCTGTACGAGGATCAACTACTCCAGGTGCTTGTACAGCAGCAAGAAAACTTCTACCATGTATTTTTGGTTTACCTTCCAATGTATCTTCTGTTCCCCATAGAGGCATAATTATTCTCCTTGTTTAAAATTCTTCTTGAAATAATTCTTCTTGAGTTTCTTCACCACTTTGAATACAAGCTTTATTATCTTCACCAACAGTAAACTCAACACTTTCATTATGTGTTAAATTTTCAGTATTTGTATCTGGATGCAAGTAATAAACTTGTTGCTCAGATGTAATAACTGCACCCATTTCTTTTTTAAGTAATCCTTGCATAATATTTCTCCTTGTCAAACGGAGGGACCGAAGTCCCCCCATAACGATTTATTTTCTAGTAAAGATAGCGTAGATGACACCAACTGATGCTAAACCAACTAGTCCCTGTGCGCCGAGAGTCCCCACAATTGCTGTGATGTTACCAATAACATCTCCACCAATAAAAGGAACTGCTTTACCAAAAATGATTTGCATGACAATAGCCAATGCCAATAATGAAACACCAGCTTCAGTCAACTTCTTGATCCATCCTACAACTTGATCCCACATAGTTATCCTCCTAATTTAAATTACTTATCATCATTTTTATTGTTGGCGATATTCAACGACAACCAGTTCAAGATCGGCCAAATTTTTCCAAGTATCGGAATACCTTCAGCATATCTATCCCGGAGTGTCATTGTGATACCATTCGCAACAACAATTATTGTCGTAGCAAGACCCCACCAACTTTGAGAACTTGCCCAAGCGAAAATGACATTTTCCATGTTACTTCTCCTTTTCTTATATTATAAATTAATCACTTATGATTAATGATATAACCAACCTGCAACAATCCAGCCCAATAAGAACCAAATGCCGTGTACCATCCAAGGTGCCATGTTACTTCTCCTTTTTATTGATTAGTGTTTAATTAAATACCAGAGTCCTTCCATGAATCACAGGTGTATGTTGAATCACACTTAAAATAATATTCATTACACCATGAAGAATCTCTCCAATGAGCGCAGGTGTGATTACACCCTTTCTCACTTTCACTTAATCTATATTTGGGGACAGTCATTGTCACACTAGCTGTTCTGACAATCTCAGGATCATTGGGACCATAGTGTATAGTCGTTGACGGATTCTCAGTCCCATATTCCCCATGCAACATTCCATCCTCAGTCAACTCTTTTTTAAACTTGTCGTATGTTTTCATAATACCCTCTTTTTATTGTTTCTTTTTTAATAGAGAAAAAACTTTCTTTGCCAGTCTACTATTCTTTGACAATAAACCTTTTCGGAACTTTTCAAACTTATCTTTCTGGACAAACGAACGCATCTTAGAACCAGACATTCCAGCTACACCAGATGCATCAGGATCTCTCTCTCCAGCAGAAACAACAGAAAAGTTTTTAATATTACTCAAATTCTTTTTAATATGACTAGTCATATTCTTTTTAAATTCTTTCACTCGATCACTACCAACTACAAATGTTACATTAGATACGTTCTTATCATTTAATTTGTCCAATGCATGAAATGGACTTTGTACTGCACGATCTGTATTTACAATACTTCCATATACATCTTTCAAGACTTGCACTTTTATCTTAAAAGGTAATGGATTCTTATTATCATCCTCTGTTTTAGATGGATAGATAATTGGTTTAGCTCCAGAGCTCTTGGCAACTGATAATACTTTATCAATTAACTTACCATGACCAACTGTAGGTGGATTCATTCTACCAAATGTGAATACTACTGAATCCTTAACAGCCTCTGAAAAAAATTCTTTAAAACTAAACAACTTCATTCTTGAGGTCCTATCCAGCCAGGACTTTTCTTGTATGCCTTCATAAATGTATCTGCTTTAAACCCAGGATTTGTACTTTCAAGAGCAGTTGCAAATTTCCTTGCAACCAAATCTTTGTTAGATTTCATAAGTTCTAAACTTGCAATTACATCTGCAATCAACTGGAAATGTTGACGAGTCATCTTTGCTTCTGTAAAATACTTAAATGTTTTCATCTAATCCAATCTCCTCTAAAGCTGTTTCTACACTTACCATGCTCATCTTGTGAAATTTATCCATAACATTCTTATGTTTTAAATTATTTGGACACTCACATTGCCATGAATATACAGCTTGGCATCTAACACAATATCTGGATTTATATCTATTCTTACCATCTGATGTATATGTAGTATTAGTAATAATCATTTCCCTTCTGGATTTCATCCCACTGTCTTTTATATTCTTCATTGGTCTTATATTTATAATCTTTTTTATCTTCTTTATTTTCTTTATTTGTTATAATAGCATATATTATTTTTAACTTTGTAACCATATCTTGTATCATCTCTTTCTTATCCATAATTACCCCATAGTCCAAAAAGATTCTCTGCGTGTAATAGATGTTACCAAGTGAACACGATCTTCCTCACCACCATTAAACTGACTATGATAAAAAATTGTATTCGTGTACCATGCTCTACCAACTGGTAGATGTTTTACTTCATCTTCAATAACCATCTTAGCTCCAATGTTTGTAACAATAGGAACATGAAGTCTTGGTTCTGGATCACGATGCCAAGAAAGACATACTCTTGGTATTGACTTAATCAATCGTACCCGACCCAATGTACCATCATATTTTGTAGCTACAAAATCTTTCAATGTATCATATACTTCTTTAAAATATGTATGACCTATCTCTGGAATAAAAACACAATAATCTTTTTCATCCAGTTCTTGTTGACGAATTACTTCTTGTCCATCAACCATTGTTCTGTAAATACCACCACTTCCTTCATAAAAACATTCTGGTGCTTCTTGACCTTCTCTCTTTGTCAAACAAATCTGATGATATTTTTTATGTACAGATTGTTCTGGCCAGGGTGCAATTTCTTCCACCTCTCTGAGTGCCTCAACCAGTTTCAATTCATCAAATATAATCGGCAACTTCTCAAAGTATTTCATCCACTAACCCAATCCTTTGCTAATGTAAAGTTCGCATAAGAGAAACCAAGTCGATCAACTAACTTGATTGCTTTTCCACTCTTGGCATTAATAGCAACATATCCTTCTGGAGCTGTTACTTTAAAACCAGTTGGTGTTTTAAGAAACGTACCAATACCTTGTATCTTATTTAATTGACCGACAACAATCATCTTCGCATCACGAATAGCTAAATAAGTTGCAAAGGCATAATATATTTCGTTCTTATATCTCTTTAATTCCTTGTTGGAATCTTTGAGCATCTTTTGATATTTTGATTTGCCTTTGTCTGATTTCTTATCAGCAATCTCTTTTGTCATACGATCAACATAATATTTATTAAACTCTACAACAAGTTTTTTTACACCTGACAACTTAGTACCTTCACGAATCTTGGAGTTAAAAAAGATTTTCAATTGACCACCTAGACTTAGTATGGTCTGTTCTCTTTTAAGAACATCAAAAAACTTTCCAGCTTTTTTAATAGCTCCTTTAATCTGATTTATTTTAGCACTAAGACTTTTAGTATCTGATTTTGACAAACCAGCAACTTTACTAACATTCTTAACACCTGCATCTTCTGACCAAACATTTTTGGTTGATGCAAACTTACTAGAGTCTACACCAAAAGATGCTTTCAGACCTGCAATAGTTTTTCCACTATATGCTGTGTGCCAGACAACTCCAATACTTGCTTTACGAATTGTACTAGCTAGTTTACTATCAGCTGGAATTGCATAAGAAATTGTATTAGGTGTAAAGACAACACTTACAACACCATCAACTTCTTCTTCTACAAGATCCTCTTTAGTAAACATGATATCACCTTGGAATATACCTTTCATTCCAAGTTTAGGAAGATGTTTTAATGCAACTTTTAATTTATCTGACAATCCACCAGAACCATGATTGGATGCTATATCAGCATTCGTATAGTTTATTTTAGGTGTCTTGTTAAATAATGATTTTGTTGCAACAAAAAACTTCCCGTTCTCTGGATTCTGTCCAGCAAAAACTGCTGGAGCTCCATCCCATTTAACTGTAACATTCGTTGAACCCTTACCAACTCCGTTCAACATATCTTTTAACGAATTTAAAAACCTAACTGCTGTCTTTGCACCAGTTAATCCGTTATTAATTATCTCATCTTCAAGATGTTCTAAATGAGTATTCTTATCCTCAAATAAATAAGTACCAAATTTTATCATAGCTTATCTAAACTATCTATTATACACAAGGGACAATCTTCAAAAGGAACAGAACGAAAAGGACAAATTCTCCCATGCTCTATTTCACCATAGCCCCCCATTGTGTGAATGGCTGTACTATTATTCTTTGCCTTCTTAGTCAGCCTCTCAGCTGATTCTTTAAACAATTCTATAAGTTTCTTCTCTGTCATATCTATCTATATTTATATCAAATACCTCTAATATTTATAATAATTAAACATTTAGCTAATATTTCCAATCAGCAGTAGCCACTTTAACATCCTTATGTTGCTTCAAAAATGGTGAATCTGATACATTTTTTGTATCAGAACCACCATCTGCTAATAATGGTTGCTTAGATTGTGAAATACTCTCCAATCTCATTCGTTTCTTATTCATTCCCAACATGAATTTAGAGTTAATTGTCGGATCACTATAACGATTCTTGAGTTGTTTGAACATCAACTGACCACCATTATCCTCCTTTGCCACAACAGCTAACATAAGGTCTGCCGTAGCAGGTAACCCAAACGACTCGGATATATTTGAAAGATCCGGATCCGAACTCATGAATCCTTCACGATTTAATTGGGAACTTGTGATAACAGGAACTTTTGACTCGACTGCAAATCCACGAATCTCCTCTGCTATGGATTTAATATAAACATAAGTATTCATATTTGCTGTCCACTTAACTCTGCTGGAAGCACAAATATTTAGATAGTCTAATATAACAATCTGTGGTACAAATCGTTTCTTGATCTTTAACTCTCTCAACAAAGAACGAAAATTACCAACATGAGCTCCCGATGTTGGATACTCTTTAATGATTAATCTTCCAAAATTTCTAGTAGAGTTCATCATCTTTTCAATCTTGGAATTGAATGAATCACGAGGAAGAAATCGTATCTGGTCTATATCAGTATCCAAAAGATTTGCATCTATTCTTTCTGCTATCTTCTCTTGTGCCATTTCCATTGTGATATATAAAACATCAAAGCCTTGTTTGATATATTGAGATGCCAAATGTGTCTTGACTAATGTTTTACCTACACCAGTTCCACCAAGAAATACTGTCAAAGTTTTTGGTGATATTCCTCCATCTGTAATCTTATCTAACATCTCTATACCAAATGGAAACTTCTGCTCTCGCTTATGATAAAACTCCCAACGATCTTGTGAATCTTCTACATAATTATGTCCCACACTTGTATCCAAAGATACTGCAAGTGCATCTGTCAACATATCTGGTATAGCATCTTTAGGTTTATTAGTATCTTTACCTTCCAAGATTGCAATTGAATCTACAATACCATTATAAACAGCTTGGTCTTTTGCCCACTTCTCTGTTTCATCTACTAACCATTCATAATCATCTGTTTTTATTTTATATGTTGTCAATACTTCCATACAATTCTTGAATGTTGCTTCATTCAAATCATCTCTACTTGTAATCATATTTTCAAGTGATGAAACTGTTGGAGGCTTATTATATTCTTGAATATGATTCTGTATCTCTGTGAATATAATCTTCTCTGGATGAGCTCGAAAATATTCTGGTTTTAAAAACACACCAACCAAACTTGCATACTCATTATTAAATATTAAATTTTCTAGTATTAACTGCTCTGTTCTCATAGACCCCTTCCCTTGTGTAATATTACTCTAGGGTCATTAAGAATTAATAGATTTTTAAGTATCTTGCCTATCTCTACTTGAAACTGATCTTTATTCTTTTCATTTACAGCACGATTCATATGTTCCATATCTCCTTCCCAACCATCAGCTCTATAATTTCCACCAATAATTTCATACTCAAATGATATATCAAATGCACCTGGTGTATTCTTATGATCTAATTCTACATTCTTAAAGTAAAACTCTACTCCCTTGAACTTGCCTTCTTGCAATATGAATCTATACAAGGGACTTGAATTAAAACCAATGGCTCCTCTATCTATTTCCATGTTCTTCTCCTTCACACAATATCCATTTCGATAACAAATATTTCTGAGCTAAAATACTCTGTGTCTGACCAAGTGAAATTATACCAATTAAACCATCCATCATTAACAAAAAACAATAAAACAAATATTTCAATCTACCATATGGTAATCCATAATGTCTTGTCTTTGAAAATACTGGTTCTTCAGCAGATGTTTCAATACCAAGATTCTCTTTAATTTTTAACTCCTCCAGAGATTCTTTTAATTCATCCATCTCATTATTATAAATTACTCTACCAGTATCAAAATCAATTTTCATTTAACACCTTCCTTATCAGTCTACGTTTCTCATCTACATTAACTTCTAAAAACGGTTTATAATTATAACACAAAGTTTTTTGATCTCTCCATATAGGATCAATCAATTTCTTATCTACTATATTTGTAAAACCTAAAATAATATCTAAGACTGTAAAAGTTTCTAAAGAAATATCTTCTCCTAATAGAAGCTTTAATATTGGAGGATGATTAATTCCATCACACTCAAACAACTCATTAAACTTTAAATCATACTCCTTCATATACTCAACAATCACTTTCATATTTCGTTGAAGATGAAGTGTAAAACTTTCCATCTTAATTCTATATTCATCATAATAATCATCAAGAAATTCTGATGGATAATTTTTACCTCTAGTCAACTGTGACAAATAATAATATATCAAATCATGTTCTTTAGTCATCTTCTTTCCAAGAGATGTAAAGAACCCTCGTTGCCAAGAGAAACCAGTTTGATGTTCAAACTTGGCAAAGTACTTTTCCATAGATGCAATTGTACCCCATGGCGCATTACCAAAATACTTAAAGTAGTCATACGAACCAGTAAAATGTAAATACATTCCATGATATGTTTTCCAAGCACGAAAAGTTCTATTCGTTTCTACTGTTTTCTGTTTTGGAAATGTAATCATTCACCCAAACCATATGAAAATTCTTTCTTAGCTGCATTCTCCAATTTCTTCATAACATCTTTAGTAAAATACTTCTCAGGATCATTCACGATAGTTTTCTCAAATGCCTTGCCAACTGGTGTCTCATATCTGGTTGATACTTTCTTGAATATATCATACTTCTCAGCAAGTGCAACTAAACCATAATACTTATCTAAGCCCTTTCTATAATCTAACATAGTTTCTGTAACAGATTCTTCTTTAGTCATTCTCCCTTTCACCAATTTCATCTTGATAATGTTCCCCAATACCTCAGTTCCATCTTTAACTTTTCGTTTACCAAGAGTCACAATCACAGAAGCTGCATACTTAATTCCACCACCACCAGAAATTTCTTTCGTTGGAAACAAACTTCCCACTTTATCATAGGTGTGGTTTGTAATAATCAGAGGAACATTTGCCTTCGCAAGTTTCAATGCAAGAGTTCTGAATGCTGAACGAACAGCTGGAGCTCTTGTCATATCTCTTTTATCAGAACCACTTGCAGAATCTTCCATCTCTTTTCGTGTAGATAAATTACCAAGTGAATCAAGAAAGATCATAACTTGATAACTTTTATCCATATTATCAATTATCTTGATTGCTTGTGTCTTAAATTCTTCTACTGTTGCTACTGGTAATACAATAAATCTATCAGGATCTAAACCTCTCTCTTTAATCATATCAGATGTCAATGCACCTTCACTCTCAAAGTAGAGAATAATATTACTCTTATCTTTTTCCAAATAACTCTTAGCTATACTTAATGCAAAGAATGTTTTACCAACTGCCTCTGAACCAGCTAAACACGTTATCTTATTTGATGGCACTCCACCATATAGAGAACCAGACAATAACGCGTTTAAAGAATACGATCCAGTATCAACAAAAGTAGAACAATCCCCAACAATACCAGCGGATACAACGCTTGCAAAATCATTTTCAGTCACCTTAATTAAATGTTTAATAATATCCTTTGTTGCCATAATAAATCTCCTAATTAACAGGCCCAAAAAAATCTTCTAAACTACCCTGCTCTTCTGTTTTCCATCCAATCACATCTAAAATATTTTTAATGGGTTGCAGAAAAGCTTTATCAAATTGCAAATCATAATCAATATACTTCTCCAATTTAAATTCTTTTGGAAGATGTGTCGAAACAGAAATTACATTTTCTTGAATAGGATTTGGTTCTTTCAAATATGCAAACTTAATCTTCTCACCTTCACGAATTGATTGATATTTTTTTGTTAACTTATGCTTCTTTAACAAATGATTATATAATAAAACACCTCTCACTTGGATTGGTGTTCCTTTAGTATATATACTTTTACTTGATGAATATTTTTCTATACCATGAACTGATCTTGGAAATGCTATTTGGTCAAAAGCTAATGTCTTAAACTTATCACGATACTCTAATATACTTTTCATAACAGTATCTTCATCAGTATTTATAATTACTCCTATCAATTCTCTAATTTTATCTCGACACCATTCTGGTGTAGAACTGCGTACACTCTCAATACCCATTATCTTTAACTTGGGCTCTTTATATTTTACCCCTTCCGAATCATAAACATTAAGTATGTATCGTTTCTTTGCTGTCCATATACCTTTATCTGCAATTACTTCTCGACCCATATGCATCTTTTGTGCATATGAATTTACATACGAATGAAGATTTTGATAACAGCTATCAATATATGGTTCAATTTTATCTTTACTAATCTTATCAAGGAAGGTGATAATTTTTGAAGGTTGCTCAGAATCACTTGTCTCTTTAAAGACCTGAGAAACCAATCTGTCAAATGTGATGTATATACTATCCGTATCCGATGCAACGACATAATCAATATCCTTTGTGTGAAGTAGTTTATTGATATATGTATTTATACTCTTATCAATCCAACGAATTGCTAACTGTCCAGATGTTGTAATACCCTCAGCCATTTCTAACGAATAATAGCGAAAGTGTTGATTAGCTAATGCACCATAAGCACTATTCAACAAAATCTTTTTGGACATCTGGATATTATTACATCTTGATATATTATTAATGACTGTTTGTTTATTCTTATAGTTTCCATCCTCCAATTTCTGTTGCTCTTGTAACATCTTCTTCTTAAATTCTACTCGTTCATTATACATATCTTCCATCAACTGTGGAAGAAACCCTTTCTTCTTTAAAGTAAAGTGTTGGCCATTTGGAGTGAGTGTCAACTGCTTCTCTTTCAAATAAGATGTATCTAATTTCTGTTCCAACAATCCAGTTACCCCAATATCTTTAGAATCAGCACATACAACTCCATCATATAAAGTTTCTGGACTGATATTATACTGCTGAATAAGATGTGGATATAGAGAATTGAGATCAAAACTAACTACCCATTTATGTAAACCAGCCTGCGGTTCTTTGACATATGCTCCAATAATTTCTTTTCGCTCATCTTGTTTTAGAGGAGGTGGAATAACTATATTCTTTTTCTTTAAAAAATTATAGATAATAGCATCCCAAGTTCTTACGGGAGAGAATACATCTTCAAAGTTAATCTTAGATTCATATGCAAGAGTAATAACCAACTCAAGTAACTTCATCTTCTCCTCAAGCTTCTCTACAATTTCAACATCACGAATATTGTATTCGATAAATTTCTGGTAATTGGTCTTATACAAATCATATCCCTGTACATCTTCAACTTCTAATTTCTTTAATCCAAGTTCTACTGAACCAATATAATCCAGACGATATGATTCTCTGACTTTATATGTAAACTTCTTATACAGATCAATATAATCTAATGTTGAAATACCAAATATTGTATAATAATAATTCTCTCTACCAGCTATAAATACACTACGATCATTTATCAAACCTATTGGTGATAATCTGGAAGGTCTCTTGTCAAGATACTTAATACGATTAACCAGATATGGAATATCAAAGAACTTGCAATTCCACCCTGTAATAATATGTGGATAATTATGTTCCCACCAAACAAGAAAACTCTCTATCATTTCATCTTCATCATCACACTCACTATAACTAATTTGTTTTGTCTCATCATGTGGCACATAACCACCTGTTCCCCATACATAATAAGTTTGACTCACACTATCATGTACCGTAATAGCTGTAACCTCTGATGCAGCTGATTGAATATCTGGAAAACCATCTTCTGCTGATACTTCAATATCTATTGTATAAATTTGTAACTGATTCGTATTCCATTGAACTTTCTTTGGATACTTTTCAGAAATATATTGTATAATATAATTAGTATTGCCAAAGATTGGATAGTTAGTTGTGCCACTATATTGTTTTATAAAATCTTTACACGAAGCAATATTATCAAATTTAATATTACCAACTGGAATGCCATTCAAAGTAGTATAATTACATTTCTCTGATGGTGCTGTGGTGTACATGGTGGGTTGAAAGTTTTCTTTAAATGAATGTTCTTCATTCCCAGAAACCTCTCGTACATATATCTGATTCTTTAATAAACCAATGTAAGTGTAAAACTTCATAATATAATTATACCAAAAAACAAATTATAATACAGGGAAAACTCAATGAATAAACTTTTCTTCAGGAACAATCAAACCAGAACCATAAATTTTATTATACTCATTCTGTAATTTATTATCAGGAGTCAAAATAACCATAATGTGTTGTTCCTTAAATGTCATTTCTTCGTCATCTGAATATGGTATCCAAGGTTGAAACCCCAATTGATCCTTACCTATAGGAACCATTACAACAGGACCTGTAATTGTATTAGTTTCATCATTCCAATCTCCGATAAGTTCTTCACCAGAAATTAATCTAACAACTTTTATATTCATATCATCTCCTATTCAAGCTGGCAAGAGGACTTGAACCCCTGACCTGTTCATTACAAGTGAACTGCTCTACCAACTGAGCTATGCCAGCATTATTCAAACGAGGTATTGTCAAGCTCTGTTGCTCCTTTAACTTCATGTTCACTAGCAGGTTTTATTCCAACATTACCTATACTATATTTTGCTTGCAGATCCCATTCCTCTTTCTCACCAAAAGGAAGAATCTTTAACTGACGAATCGGAACAGTTGGTTGTGCTTTTTCTGGAGTGACAAGTTTCACCAATTCCCATTCATGTAATAAATTGGCAATTGTATTTCTTCGTTCAATATCATTTTCAGAAATGTTTGTTGGCTTACCATCAAGCGCAAACAATTCTTTAAAGTGAACTATGTAATACTTTCCTTGTTTGTGTAGTATGTGGCAAGATTGAAATAACTTCTTTTCTTTCCTTGAAGCTATACCAATGCGAGTGAGTGTTTCTTTGACTTTTAGAAAATCATCATCTTCTTTCAACCTCACTTCAACCATATCATCTATTGACCATTTCGCTACATCTTCCATTGTAATATCTCCTTTTTCAATTCATTAACTAAATCATTATATAATATTTATACTATGGAGATTTTCCACCCTTAAACAGCTGCTGTTTGAGTTGTTTTATATCATCCTCAGTCAATATATCTAAACATTCTAACGCTCTTTTATTACTATACTTATAATACACTTTAACAACTGCTAAATCTTCTAACTTCTTTACTTTAATCCAACCCCTAAAAGGTCTTTTCTTTTTCTCAACTGTCTGATGTAAGAAATCATAATGTGCTTTAACTTCAAGCATTGGATGCTCATTCATCATATTTGCATAATGAATCAAATCTGGTTGATAAGATAGAGAACGATTAATGAAAAATGGTTTGTAGTCTTTTCTTTCTCTAATACAATCACCATCATAATCTTTCTTCTTCATCAAGTCATTCGCATACTCAAATGGATTCATTATTATTCCTCATCAGGTGGATGATCTAAATGCCAATTTCCTTTATGTGTTTTCAAAGTATCATCATAAGGATTCCAATTCACATTTTTCAACTTAGAAAGTGGGTTTATTTTCTTTCGTTTTTTTCTTCGTGGCCCATCCATCTCAGGACCGAAAGGACCTGCAAGGTCTCTTTCATCTGGATGTTGATTCATATATTCTTCCAACTGAGCTCGACCTCGTTCAATTTCTTCTTTCCATCTGTTTAACCATTCTTGTTTTTCTTCAATCTTTTTATCTATATCTTTCTTATCATCTTCATCTGGATTTAACAAATGATGCATACGAATATCTTTTATTCGTGCCTTTTCATCTGGAGGTAACTTGTTCCATTGTCGATGAAGGATATGATTTAAATTTTGAAAAAGATGATGATACAACTGTTCATTCTCCAACGCAGCTGCAAATGCCAAAACAAGAGTAAAAGTCTTGTTTAAATCTTCCAGATCACCAAGATAATTATCGTCCTTGCCTTGAAGTTCACGACTGATTAATTCAATTTCACCATTAGTACGCACAACCAATGCACTATCATCAGCATTCAACTTCAATACAAGTTTATTTTTATCTGAATCTTTCTTTGGTTTTTCTTCTTCTGACATTTGATAACCTCCACTAGTATTTATAAGTCGAACACACTTGGTGCTTGAGTTTCTTGTTTACGTTCATTAAATACTTGTTGTAATAATTGATAATTGTCCCCTTTATGTGGATTCAAAAAGACTGATTCCAGTATTCCAAGATTCTTATACACTTTCGGGGCAAATGCTTCTTTATATACCTCCATCATATCTGCGTGTAATAGCCGATTGGTCATCTTATTGTACAACATTTGAAGAAACAGATTATGAAAACCAATCATCATATTAAACTTAACAAAAGAAAGTTTATCTTCACCTTTTTTATTCTTCTTAAATGTATTAAAGAACGAATAACTATCATCCAGATCCTCACATATTGGACACAAACATGGTAATTTAAATTCTTTCCCAAGCTTAGCATAGTCAATCGTATTTGGCCAGTTCA
>VTLG01002817.1_pt1 | contig 17275 bp, 14 predicted proteins | sample 4694571 | NCBI WGS metagenome assembly VTLG01 (sample SAMN12604809, study PRJNA352737) | marine metagenome | biome: ENVO:00000447; feature: ENVO:00000209|ENVO:00000569|ENVO:01000036; material: ENVO:00002151; isolation source: viral sequences binned using virsorter ...
GCATCCCAAGTAATAAACTTGCGAGGTGCTCTTTTACCTGGCACTACATATGGTGCATTTGCATACAAGTCGCCCTCAGTGTATTCGGCAGTCTCAGACGACTCAACGTTAACTTGTGGTTCAACACTAGCACGGAGTCGGAAACCCTTTTGGAGATAATTTCTAAGCTGTATTGCATTACCTATTGGCAATGGATTTGTAGCTTGCCAACCATAATCAGTTTCACGACCATAGTCCCTAACATTCACATGGTGGTATAAGACGGCTCGACCTGGTTCTACCCAGTGAGGCTCTTGTCCAACACCCAATTCGTAATCAAGATCATTTCTTAATTCTTTTTGGATGTGTGTCCACTCCATCTCTCGAAACATTTCAACGTGTTCTCGTGCTGGACTATTATCATCTAAGTAATAATCCCACGAATTTACTGTTGGTTTTTTATCGGTAGACGTAGTCATCTTTTTCTTCTCCTTCTGTGTCGCTTAGGCTTGATCTCAGCCTTAACGTCACTCCGAGTATTTTTGTGCACTTCAGTATTTTTATTGCCAAACTTAACTGTATCTACAATTTGTTCTGGCATCGACACTGAGGGTGACATAACATATCTATGCATAAGTAAAACATTTATAGACCCTACCTCCACATGAGATTCGTAATCTTCCTCAATTCTGTTAATGTGTTTCTGACCTTGATTCTTTCTCATAGAAAACGGTGTTCCACATCCTGAACACATTACTGCCATAATCCCACCATCACCAAGACCACGCTCAAGTTGAGCATCTTTATGAAGTTCGTAAGACGATTTAAGTTGTGTTAGATGGTTTTTTATATCAGCTTCAAATAAAGATGCTGTATTACAACAAGAACATTTATAAACTACTTTTCTAAGGTAGTGTTCCATTGCAGAACCTTTCTCAAGAGGTTGAGTCCATGTGCTGTCAACGCAATCCCAAAGTTTTACTTTATTACTTTCAGACGAATCAACATCAAACAAAACAGCATCTCGTCCACTTTCGTCAACGATTCGCCTTCGCTCTCTTGATGAAGGAGTATTTCCATCATATGTAGTTACGCTTCTTTGATTAACCAAGATCAGAACTCACTAAACTGTAGCTTCAGCGTCAGAAAAGACTTCCACACCATGTGGGTCTGCTCTTTCACCTTCTGCCCATTCTTGGAAGATTCCGTATTCTCTAGCTCGTAGAGAGTTGTCGTCTTCTTCTGTTACGTCAGCGTCATCTGCTATAACCATGTATAGAGCTTCAGATGCAAATATTGCACCTTTAGCATCGTTACCACTATCTATGGAAATGTTTCCACTGTGGAAGATAGGTATGCCGTAAAGCTTATCAGAGCCTCTCATCCATCGTGTTGTCAATTCAGCAGATAGACCAAACCTAGAACTTACTACAGTTCCTGGATCAGATAGGTCAGATATAATGTCGCTGATTTGCTCTATGTGTAGAGCAGCATGTAGAGGCATTGGAGCAGGTCCGAACGAACTGTTGTTATCAGTCATTAGGTATGCAGCTGCACCTCTAAAGTGAGTTATGTCCATTGCGTTTCCTGCACCTACGATTGACTTTGAAAAGCCATCATAAAGTGAGATAACGTCTTTTGCCATCCTTCTTCGAAGTGATGACCCAATCTGGCGACCAGCCACAGTTACTACGCTACTATCGCCTTGCCTTCTAATAAGTCGGTTTGACAATGTAACAAGTATTCCATGTTCTGCTGGTGTTAATTGGAGTGTGTTTGTAGCTAGCTGTTGAACTGAAGAAAGGTCAACGCCCTCTGTTAATGCCTGAGCATCTGTTAGACGAGCGTATGTACTTATATCCCACTGTTTTACACCAGTAGGAATTCGTTCATTTTCAATCAAATCTGGATCTGGAGCAGCTGGTTCAAATGCTTCTTTAGCAGAAGCTATCATGATACGCTGACCATTTGTAAGATTTGATGTGCTAGACAACGATAATCCTGTAGCCATAATATTCTCCTAGTTATCGTTGACCAACTTCCGTTAGTCGCTGTTGATATTGTTCTTTCGTAAGCTTACCTTCTATGTAAGCTCTTTGAATCTGTTCTTCCGATCTAAGATTTGATGCACTACCACTAGTAGGTGTTCCACCTGTTGGAGGACTTTGTACTTGTTCTGTAGTTTGAGGTGTTGCAGGTGTTCCAGATGTAGTGTTACCACTCATAACTGTTTTTATACTTGCAAAAAACCTATCTCTTCTTTGACCTTCTGTTAAACCCTCATCGGTAAAAGCTGCGTAATCAATACCTGGAGTTTGTGGGTCTATTCCCATACTTCTTGGTATGGCATAAATTGGTTCCCACTCTGTTGAAACTTGTGTTTGTTCTGGTTGGACATCTCCAGTTTCCATTTTAGAAATTTGGTCACGATATTGCATATTTTGATTAGCAATAGCACGAAAAGTTTCTCTATGTTCTTCTGGCAATTGTTCCGTATACTGCTGTATAGCAGCTTCTTGCTGTCGTTTCGTTTGCTCTTCAGTATCTCTACGTATAGCATTTAAACCCTTGTCTACCTTTGACTGTAATCCAGCTACTTGTCGAGAAAAATCTTCTCGCAAAGCCTGAAGTTCCTTTGTCACGGCATCCGTTGGAGCTGTTTGAGGAGTTGTCTCCTCCTGAACTGCATCTAACTGGGCTTGATCTTGATCTAACACAGATTGTTCTTCTATATTCTCTTGAGTCACCTAAGACCTCCTATCTTTCCTGATGAGGAAATGCGACTAATTTTTATATAGTGTATGTTTGCTTTATTATTCATGTCAAATTTTGTTATCTTCTAGGTTTAAGTAAATCTGCTATATTAAATTCTTGTTGTTGCTGTTGCTGTGGTGTGGACACACCACCAAATTGTTCAAGTAATCGCGGAACTTCATTTTGTTGAATGTCTTGAAACAATTCTAAATTTTGTGGTTTAGATATTCTTCCCCAATTTAATAATGTTCTTTCAATTTTAGGCATTATTGTTAAGTAATGATTAATATTAGCTTGAGTTGCAACTAGATATCCATCGTTACCTTTTTCTTGGTCAGGAAAATTTAATGATTTAGCATGTCTAGTTATAACATCGCTAATATCACCACCTACCCATCTGTAATTACCTTGTATTCCTACAATATTATTTTCAGGATTTTGATTTCTAAATATTACGTTTCTAATATTTCTAACTCTACTATTAAAATATGAAATACCTTTTGTTGGTCTTCCATTAATTGTAGGTGTATATGATTCTTCTTTTACTTCTTGTTCGGTGCCATCTGTTAATAACCATTGATTGTGATGCCATTCAAAATTTCGTAAAATTCCGTTTTGGTCAGGGTATAGGTCTACATTTTTATTCATCCATTGCATTTCTGTATCATGTACACCATAGTAAGGAGACATAATTTCTTGTGCTTGACGATATTCTTGTTCTGTTTGAGTTCCTGTAACAGCTAACCAATCGTCATATGCTTTTTTATCTTCTTTAGATAAAGAGTTTATAAATGATTCTTGATCTCTATTTAATCTTCCATAATCTATATTTGTATTACTTTCACTACCATCTAATAATTTTCCGTTAATATCATAAACAGGTAATCCATAAAATGCACTTACAAAATAAGCACCTTTGTCCATTGGACTTTCAATTAATCCACCATATGTATTAACAACATCTAACCATTCAAGATAAACATTAGTTAATTCACCTGTTTCTGGATTTTCACGTATTAAAGATGCTTGTGCTGCAAATGGTAATGAACCACCTTCTGTTAAAACACTACCAACTTGTGGGTGCACTATTGCTTCTAATTGAGAATTAAAAAATATTCGTAAATCTTTTCTAGCTTGTTCCCATTGCGAAGGACTAATAGCACCTTCTGATGTAGGATTTGCACGATAAAGGTCTAAGCCTCTGTTTAATTCATGTATTTTAGGCTCTACATGCATATTGTAAATAAGCGCCGCACGTTTTGAATATTCTAATGTTTGTTTTATGTCAATGTCGTATTCTTCTTTTTCTTTAGTTATAGGGTTAATTCTAACGCCCTTAACAGTTTTTTGAGCTTTTTCTAAACCACCTTCCCACATTGCCCCACCTCTTTGGTTTATAAATCTATTTTTAAACCATGAAAGAACTGGTACCCCATCTCTTCTTTCTATTGCCGGTTTACGTCTTAAATATTCTTCAAATTTATTTCGTAATTCAATATTTTCAGCTTTAGTTTTTCCATCCATTTCAATATTATTAATAAATTCTTTAGTTTTTATTTGTATTTGATCTGGAGGTGTGCTTTCAATCATTACTTCATATTGAGAATCTAAAAATACAATATTAGAATCTTCTGGTCGTAACTTTTGATCTACATAAATAAACAAATCGTTTGGAACACCACCTATATCTAACAAATGATCTATTTTCATAGGAGAATAATTAAACATTTTTCCTAATCGTTTAGCTGCATCTGATGTTATAAATTCATCATATTGGTCTTCTGCAGCTAATCCTTGCAATCTTGTAGGAACTATTGGTCTTCCTGAAAAAGAATTTACGTTAGCGAAAACCTCTAGCAAAGGTGTGAGTATAGTAGGAGTAGCAGACGCACCTATTAACTTTGCATCACCACTAAAAATTCCTGTTGGTGTAATTCCTGTTGCTCTTCCAGTAATAGCTGAAAAAGGATTTAAAGCACCAGCGCCTTCTACTAATGCGTCTGTGTATGTATTAGCATTTACAGTAGTGTTTCGTATAAATAAATCAGGATATATATCTGCCATTTGTTGGTCAACTTGTTTCATTCCATATCTTAATGGAGAGCTAACATAACCAAAATAATTAGGAATTAATAAACCATGTGGTACTTTTCTACCATTGTTGTCGTATTCACTTGAAGGTAAACTTATGTAAAATCCTCTTTGTTCAGACAAAGGGACATCTTGATATTCTTCAAATTGCCTATTCCATTGATATAACAACATTTCTAAACCAACAAGTTGCCCCATACCTTTTGTAAGTACTCTAGGGTTTCTTTGTACAGCTTTAACTGGTGCTAAAATTCCTTGTAATCCTGCGTTTACAAACCAAAAAGGAGTATTTATTAATCCCATTGCTGATCCAATTTGTTGAAAATCACCAGTTGCATTTCTTGCTTGTATAGCGGCAACCATAGGGTCGGCTCCTTGAGCAATTTCAGTTCTGTACACAGCAAGACGAGGAGCCATTTCTGTAGCGTGTGTAAGTTTTCTAATTGTATTTGGCAAATTTCTAGGATCAAGAAATCTTTTACGTGAGCTACGATCAATAACTAAAGTGTTAGCTGTTGATTTGCCTTTTTTCATATTTTTAATATGATCTTTGTATACTTGTTCTGGAGAACGCCCAAACAATCCCATAACATCACCACGATTTGCAATTAAACCTTGCATTGCTTCGTCTTCTGTAAAAACACTTTTCCATGCTTTGTAATATGAATTTATAATAGTAGCTTCATCGTTAGGATTATATAATAATTGTTTAAGACCAAGAGGAACACCTCTTGTAAACATAACAGTTGTTACATCTGCAACTCCTAACGCAGTTAATACTACAGGATTGTATTGAATCCACACTCCACGCATTAAATCTGCAAGTTTATTGTCTCTTACTAATTTAGTAAACGCTTTTGACATCATATTAGGTTGTCCCATACCCATTAAATTATCAAATTCTCTTTTAGCTCTAGGAGATACTTGATAAGTATACGCTTTACCTCCATTAGCTAAAAAAGTTACTTCGTTTTCTTTTTTTGCTATTCGTCTATAATTTTCTGTATATTCTAATTTACCTTGTTCACTTCTAGGAACACCTGCTTTTTCTATTTTTTTAGTTTTACCTTTTGCATCTGTAACAAATTCAACTACTTTTTTTGGTTGTACAATAGGTCTAACTTTACCCGGATCTCGTATAGTTGTATATAAATGAGATGCTTCACGTATTGCACCTATAACTTGCCCTGTTTCTGGAAAAAACGCATTTTCTGCAATAAATTTTCTCTTAATATCGTTAGTTTGTATAAAATAATCTTGTCTTGCCATGTAACGAATAAAAGCATCTATAGGTAATGCTCTAGGTGCATCTCTTCCCTTTTCGCTAAGTGAACCAACAAGATCACCAGCTCTAGATATACTATTGCCTCTAGGAAGAAATTCATCAAATCCATCTACTGCATCTTCTAATACATCTAAATAATAAGTAGGATGATACCAGGGGTATTGTTTACGAAGTTTTGCAACTTCAGTACCATTAGTAATACCTTTATCAACAGCTTCTTGTAATTTACCATCCATAGCATTTACTATAAGTCTTGCACCTCGTTGTACTTTATCAAATAACACTTCCCCTAATTCTTTTTCAAATTCTTTTAATGCTAAATCTAAATTTTGGTTATAATCTAAAAGCTCATCAACTGGTTCAACATCTGCTGGTGACATATAAATACTTTTTAACCATTTAGTTAAATCTTTAGGTGCTGTTGTTATTCTTTGTGGATGCATCCTTAAAGTATCTTGCATATGTTTCATTAACAAATATGCATTAATATGTTCTAAGTTTATTTTTTCTTCATCTACAATTTTAAAAACTTTATTTATAACGTCTTGGGTTTGAGCTAATATTGCACTGTCAGAACCTGGCAACAATTGAATTTGCATTGCAACATCTAACTCTGGAGGTAGTTCATTGCCATGTAAATCTCTGTAGTTATTTTTAACTTCGTTCGTATTTTTGTGCCAATAACGTCTTTTGTTAACAAAACCTTTAATAACAACTTCATCAAGAGTGTTCGTTAATTTAATAAAAGGGTCACGAATTGTTGGGGATAATTGAGGTGGAGAAAATTTAATTGTATTAAATATTTTTTCAATACGTTTTAACGATTCATCTTTGTATTTATATACAGGTGTAGGAATTTTTGAAGATGCAACACTTCCTGTTTTAGCTACTGCTAATCCTAATGCTGGTAATCCTGCTTTAGCTAAAGCAGGACCAAATTTAGTGCCTAGCATAGCAGCACCTGTTACACCTGCTTTAGTTGTTCCTCCAACAGGAATAAAATTTTCAGGTGATAGGAATGAAATTAAAAGTTGTTCTGCAAATTTTCTATCGTTAAAATTATTAGTTATTGCATTAACAGTTTCATCTGCTGTTAATTCTGATTGACCTGTTATTAAATCCGTAAGCAATTGTTCAGATTCTTTATTTCGTACTTCAATATTTTCTATATTTTCTTGTTGTGTTGTTCCGATATAATTAGCAAAATTAAAAAAGTCCTCAGGACTCATACCACCATTAGCTAAATAATCAGCTAATGGTATTGTATTAGCAACTGCAGGTCCTACTGTAGCTTCGTATAGTTTATTTAATTGTTCTGCTGAGAAAGCTCCACCAGTTTCTGCAACAACGTCAAAGTAATCAAAAAGACCTGGTATATTTTTACCTGATTTAGTTTCACTACCAAAAAGCATATCAATAGGATTTTTTAAACCAAATTTCCCTATCATTGCTTCATTAGCTTCTCGTGCTTGTAAATCTTGTCTAAATTGTTTTGGAAGTTTATATGTTCCATCTAATAAACCAAGACTTTCTAACAAAACAGCTTCATTGTATGACAATTCGCTACCACTAGCAGGTTTTACTAATCTAGCTAAATCTTGAACAGTTTTTGGTCGTGCCCTGTTATAGTGCAAATCATGTGCACTCATGGTTCTATCTATAGAAATTGGCATTTGAGGTTTTCTTTTTTCTAATGGATTGTATGGTACATCCATTGGTTGCAATAACCCTGTATTCTCTGGACGTTCAAAATCAGGTGACAAATAAGAACCTTTACCTGTGTCATCATTGTTTTTTATTGGAATATATGGTTCACCATCAATATCATTACCTGAAAACAATTCATCTACACCTGAAAATTCTGGTTTAGTAACTTTTATTCGTTTTTTTGATTTTCTTTCTGCCATTACCTTCTTCTCCTACCAAATATAGAAACTGGTTGAGATACAAATTGTCGTTTTTGTCTAGCATCTTCAGTTTGACGTTCTTGTTCTAATCTTCTTTGTTCTTCTTCAAACAATGCAGATGATTCAAATCCTTTTTCTAATCTTGATGCTTCACGACTAATATATTCTTGAATAGATTTTGGTCGATCTGCTTCAAACATTTCAAACATTGTTCGTGAACTAGTGTAATCATCTACTGCTTCTCCGTATTCATTTACAACCCTAGACCTTTCAACGTCTACTTTTGTGCCAGGAGCTAATACATTAGGTTTGCCATCTATCATTCCTTGAATATAACCTTCTGGACCTGCTGTAACAGTGTCTGTAAAGTATTCAAAATCTCCAAACGATTCTTGCGTCAAAGAACCAGGTTGTTGGCTTAATCTAAACGCATCAGCAATGCTAGTTAATTGAGGTGCTAAGAATTGTAACAATTCAGGTCTGTCAGCATATCGATTTGCTAAAACTGTTGCCACATCTTCATCTGTGTATACTGGTGTTGGAGTTACTCTAAATCCAGGCAAACCCGGTGCTCCACCCAACAAATCAGCGTCAACATTCATAGGTGGAATTAAACCATATTGTTGTGCAACTGTTTGTTGATTATCTTTAACACTTTCTTCAAATCTTTTTTGTTCTTCTTGAACTCTTTTACGTCCTTGTAATAAAATATCTAAAGGTTGAAAAATTTGTGATTGATGAAAATAACTTTCAGATGCTCCTAATTCATCTTCTGTAACAGGTGGTTCTTCAGTAATACGTTCTAATCTTTCTCCTTCACTTGTTTCAGTAAATGTTTCGCCAGTAATTGGGTCAGTATATGTAGTGCCTGGAGTAGTATAAGGTTTTTGAACATATTGTTGAGTATAATATTCTAATTTAGGTACTAACTTACCTTCAGGTGAAATTCCCATTTTTTCTAAAACTTGACGACCTGCTTCTTCAACAGTCATCCTTACATCTAAATTTTCTATTAATATTTCACTTATGTGTTTTTTAAATTCGTCAGGAGCTGTAATTTCTAATTTTTCACCAGTTTCAGGATCACCAATGTTAAGACCATCAAGTCCTAACAATTTTGAAACTACTGCATCGTAACCTGTTTCGTTTGTTATTACGTCATAATTTGATTTTTGATTTATTAAAGAACGAATTTCTTCTTGAGGTGCAATTAAATCAAATACTTGTTCATTTAAAGATTCAGTAAACGGACTGTTGTAATCATAAAAATCTTCTACAGACATGTTTAATACAGTTTGTTGAAATGCTAATGCTAAACTTTCTAATGCTGCAGGGCTAATTTTATCTTTATTAAATCCAAGTTGTTCTTTTATTATTTTTGTAACTGTTTCAGAATTTTTAATTTCATTTCTAAAATCTACGTAATCATCGTAATCAACTCCAGATTGTAATATTTCAAATGATCTTTTAGTTCTAGGATTAGAATTATCTGCTTCAGGAAATACTTCTGTTTGACCAATAATAGTATTAATCCATCGTTGATTGTTTGAAGGAGTTGGATTAACTATTCCTTCAATAATATTTCCAACACCTCTAACAAAACTTGGGTTTTCTACATCTCCTTCACCAAGTTTTATTTGAGCATTGATCTCCGGCCAATAAGCATTTACATTGTTATATAAAACACCTTTTTCTCCATATTCTTCTAAAAGAGCTGTAGTGTTATTTGGGTCTAAAACTTGACCTGCTCTAATTAAAAATTCTCCTATTTGTTGACCTGTAGTTAATAACAATTCGTCATTTTGATTTAACAAATGCAAACTAGTTATATCTCTAGCTTGATTTTGTATTCCTTCGTTTAAAGAACCACCTATTAAATCAACAGCGTCTGTTATTCTTCGTGGGTCTATGGGAAGATATCTAAAAGAATTTATTAAATCAGTACTATTTAAATCAACTATAGGAGATGTAACTCTTCCTTCTGCTGTATCTACATAAACATTTGTTACTACTTCTTTTTCAGGGTACAAATATGTCAAAACATATTTAACAGCTTCTGAATAAGGTTTATTAGCGTCAGAAATACCAACACTACCTTCTGATGCAACAAAGTCATAATAAGCGTTTTTGCCTTGCTGTAAATTTATAACACCTTCAGATTGTAAAGGTTGAAAAGCATTATCAACTATACCAAAAACCATGTTTAAAATATTGTCTCCACTCATGCTTCTTTGTAAAGAACTGCTCAAATTTTGTTGAGTTGAAGTGTTAAGATACGACATGTTTTGGGTTTGTTTTTTACCAACCACTATCTTTTCAATATGTTTTACTAAAGCACCTAACAAACGATTGTCAAGTCGATATCTAGTTAGATCACCATTGTTTGGACTAGTCATAAATTATTTCATGCCTTTCATAATTTGATTCATTAAATCAGGAGACAATTGAAGTTCATCTCTTAAAACTTTAGAAACACTTGCTTTGCTAGGTCTTGGTAGATATTGATTTTTAAATGAATCAATTTGTTCTCTGTAACGAGTTTGTGCTACAGCTAATGGATCGTTTAATAAATCTGTATTTTTTTTAACCATTAATCTACCCTTTGTCCAGATGGCATTGGTCTACCACCACCTGTTCCTGTTGCTAATTGTGATCCTAATAAATCTAAGCCACCCATTCCTTCTGGAAATACTGATTCTCTACCCTCTCCTGTTGCCATTCTAGCACCTTGTACATTTCTTTCACCTGGTCTTTGTAATTGTGCTTGACCAGGTAAATATTGCGTACCAAGTTGATTAGCTGGAGACGGAGCATCAGCTGCCGCAGCTCTTTGTCGTTCAAGCTGTACAGCTTGAGCAACTTCTTGTGCTTGTTGTTCTCTGGCTGCATCCAACAGTTTTTCAGCAGCTTGTTGATTTTGTTCTTCAAGAGGATTAGTAATGCCGACTCTTATCTGTGCTTCGTACAAACTAATAAGTCCGTTACCACCATTCCACAATCTAAGTGCTAATAGTGCTTCACGTTCTCGTTCTTCTGGAGCTTCTGCTTTAAGTGTGACAGAGTTTTCATAAAAATCTCTAATATCATCTGGAGATATAGATTGGTCAAACTCGTGCACTGTACTTCTAGCATGTACTGTAACTTTACCTTGAGCTTTATTTACAATAAGTTTTAAGAATCTTTGGTTAGCATCTTCCATACCACGAGCCATTGCATCAGCAAATTTACCAAATACAAGTCTACCTGTACCTGCTAATACTGATAACGCAAATCCTGTAGATACACCAGATGGTCGCATACCTCTGACAACATTAGGAAATGTAGCTTCCTCAATCATTGTTTGTACCATACCAAGCTGTTGTAGTATCTCTTGTGGTGGCATTGCAAGTGGAGATGGTTGAATATTTACATTGGGTCTTACCCAGTTCTTAGATGCAAATAGTTCATATTCATCCATTGTTGCTTCTGCCGATGACGCAGGTCCGTAAAAGTCTATTGTTCTCCATGCATATTGTCTTAAAATTGCTTCGTACTGTGTCAACAATCTTGCTTCAGAGTCTAATAAATTGTGTACTGGTTTTAATATACCTTGATATTTTCTTTCAGGTTCTCCAGTATTGTAATCCATAGAAGCTGCAGGTTGTACTTTTATATAAGGGTTAAATCCATAACCATGTTTATGCGGCCCCCATACCCATTCGCCATCTGCCATTCTGCCATGCCATGTGTCATCCCAATATTCCATAAACATAACAGTTTCAGATGATTTCATCATTGGTTGCCATTCTGGATACATCATTTGTATATCGTTACAAGATGCATCGTAATATTCTATTGCCCATTTCATACCTGTTCGAGACTCATCCCATACTATATGTCTTGGACTAACAGCATCTAATACAAACGGAAAAGATATATCTCTTTTATCGAGATGATCTTGTAATGCTTCTTTATATTCAGCTTCATCTGCATAATCTTCTAAACGTGGTGCGTCCGGCCATTTGTCTCCATCCCACCATGCTTTCATAAATGCAACGCCATACTGTATAGAATGTTTTACAACAGTTCTTTTAGTATGTTCTGGTATATGCATCCATACACCTTGTAAAAACTTTTGTATTCTTTCGGCTCTGTTTTTAGCTCTAGGTGATGGGGCAGGTACAAATATTGCAGGGTTATTTACATCAACGTGATCTGTTGCGACATTTACAATTGCGTGTGGAGTTGCAGGTCGAACAGGGTCAATTGGCATATCGTCTGGTATTGGTACTGGTCTTTCGCCAAAATAAAATTCATCTTCTTCATCGCATTGAGAATGAAATACTTCAAAGTGATCTTTGTATGTAGAGAAAAGTTGTACTACTTCGTCTGCTGTAGGTGCAGATGAATCATATTCTTGATCTCCCATAACCAAAGGTTTGCCTGTATTATAATCTATCATTACCATTATAGATCAACTCCTGACTTATCCCATCGTTCTTCGACTCTGGCTAGTCTTCTTGCTTTCATTATTTTTTCACCTGAACTCATACCACCTGTTCCATATCCAGAATTAGTTTCTTCTTGTGTTGGCATATATCTTCTACCAAACCCTCTTCCTCTTGTACGAGAACCTTGAGGTTCATTACAAGCTGACAATGCTAATCCTAACGCAAAAACTTCATCATCATGCTCACCTGCTGGAGCTTGAGCTTTAAAGTTTCCATTAGACATTCTAATATGTTGAAATGCTCTAAGCTGTCTTAACAATATAGGTATTGCTGGAAATGTTATTGTTTTATGTTCCATCGCTACAGTCAAAGATGCAAGCATTTGTTCTCTTACATTTTTCTGTAACGATACTCCTTCTACTGGCATATTATACGTCATAAGGTCTTCGACCATTGCACGACCCATACCAGTGGCATCTGCCATAATTCTTTGAAGACCCCATTCTTCACTGATTGCAGCTATGTGTTGTTGTACCTGAGCCCATGACTGGCTATCCCAAAATTTATGGTATACAACTCTACGTTCATCTGCATCCATAATAATAAGTACAGTAAAGTCTCGGCTAACACCTAAATCTAAACCTCCTACATATTGTTTACCTGGAAGTGGAGCTTCTAACAAATCTCCTTGTATACAATTTTCTATATTAGGAAAAAACCCTGCAGATAAAGAATAATCTGCAAGATACATTCTACGCCATGCTGACTCTGGCATTACTTCTTTGTCACCTTCTACTTCTATAACATCATCGTCATTAAGAAGTGGGTTTTGATATACAGTGTAATGAAAGTATCTGTGGTTTTTGTGTGCACCTCTTTGTGCTGCGGCACATCCACGTCTAAACCAATGTTCTGGATAAAGTGACGGAATCCCTTCGTACACAGCTTTGCCCATGCGACCAGCTTGGCGTAGGGTGGGACGCAATTTTTCTGCGGCCGCATTTGGTATGTCTTGAGATTCCGACACCCATAAAAAATCTAATCCAACAGTTTGTAGTGATTGTGCGTTGTCAGCAGATTTTAATTCAATGAGTCCCCATACTTCTTCTGTGGCACCATTGAGTGTAATAGTCATATTAGCTTGATTAGTTTCTCTAATCCATGATGGGTCTAGTAGCTGTAGCATTTCATTCCATGCCTGTCTACCTTGAACGTATGAAGGTGCAACTACCCATGCGTGAAAACCTGGTGGTACTAATTGATATTTATTAATATGTTCTATAGGTCTATCAAGAGATTCGTAATAAGCAGCTTCTAGTTCTCCAAGAGCACAACGTGATTTGCCCCATCGTCTAGCTGCCTCTATCCATTTTTCTTTTGCATGTAATGTATGAACTTCAATCTGACCTTCATGAGGAGAGTATCGTGTCCGTAGCAATTGAGTCATCTTTTAATTGTCCTTTGGGTGTTCTTCTATCAGGAAGAACAGCTCCAGGTTTCATATCATCTGCTGTTACAGGTCGTATTTTAGGTTTTATTTTTCCTCTACCTGCTCCTGTTGTTACGCCCTCTTCATCAGGCAAAGAATGTATTTGTTTTATAACTGCTAATCTTTTTTCTACTGTTAATTCAGGATCGTTAAGCATTTGTACTAGATGCCATTTTGCTACACGTTTAAGTTCATTGTTAGGTAGTTCATCTACTCCTACAGCTTTTTGTCTTACGTTTTGGCATGCATATTTAAAGTTGGTATCTCTGTTTACCCATTTTGTTAACCATGATTGGCTTCTACCTATATATGCTAATGCTCCAGTATCTTTTGCATGGAATTGTCTAACCCATAAAAAAGATTTCATTTCAGAACTAAAATTATCCCAACCATCTATTTGAGAACCATAACCTTGATTCTTTGCAGCTGATGCAATTGTGGCTGCTATCAGACCTGGATGTATATCTTCTGCTAATTTACGTGCCATTAATATCCCGGAGGAAGTTGTTGTGGTTGAAAAGCATTACGATTAAAAGTTGGAGAATTTGGATCAAATGGAGATGCACCTGGATTAGGAGGTTGCTGTTGCGCCATTTGTCTTGTCGTAAGTTGTTGTCCTCCAGGTTTTGGAGGTGTAGACCTTTGAGCAAAGTTAGCAAATTGTTGTGGGTTCATCACAGGTGGTTGTGCCTGTGGTGTGGACACACCACTCATCTCAGGATAATTTGTTGGTTGTGACATTTCGTACAATGCACCCATTGTTCTTTGAAACAAATCTTGTAAAAGGTTTCTTTGAGTTTCTCGTGTCATAGGTTCAACATTTGGGGGCATAGCTCTATTTCTCTGAAACAGTTCACCAAGCTGTTGTATTAAAATACGAGCTTGTTCTTCTGCTGATTCAGAACCTTGAGCTACAGATAATAAAGAACCCATTGGACGTTTAGGAGGTGTTGGTGCATTACGAGGTGAAACATGTCCGGGTATATGTGGCATTACTTCATACCTCTTTTCTTTCTTTTATCTCTTTTAGGTGGTCGTCCTCTTTTTGATCCGTATGTTCCTTTTCCGCTTGGCATTACTTTCTCCTTTTCTTTGCTGTTTTAGCTGATTGCTTAAATGCTTTTGTTGTGGGTCTGCCTTTCTGACCTGGCTTTCTCATCTTCTCACCAGAGCCTGCTTTTATTCTTTTACGTTTAGCATGAATATTAGCATATAGTCCTCGTCTTGCTTTAGCCATTATGTCTTACCTTTAGATTTTTTAGCTTTGTTTCTAGCACTAATAGCTCTACCTTTTTTTCTTGCATCGGCAGAAGAACTTGCACCCCATGCCCTAAGTGACAAAAGTTTACGAGTGGGCTTACCTTTGGAATCAAAGTCCGGCCCCTTAGATGCTCCCATCCTAGCTAGAAAGGATGCTCTTCTCGGATTGTCTCCTGACTTTACAGGAGCTTTTAACGTACCACCAGTTTGGCGTTTATAGGATGCTCGACCTTTTTTGTTGAGCCCACCTTTTGGATTCTGACCAGCCTTTCTAGTCCATGCTGCAGATTTATATGTACGTTTCTTTGCCATAAATTCCTTTTATGAACGTAGGGGTGAAATGAAAAGTATTGCAAGATATACCATCTACCCAACGACATATGTTATTCAATGTACCAATAGGATAAGGAAATTAAAAAAATATTGTTCCCCCTACGCTCTTTTTTAAAATACACTATATTCTTAAAACATGTCAAACATCATAAAGAAAAGTTTTCAGACTTTCAAAAGAAATCCCCTTCCCCTCTTTCCCCCCTATAGTCCCCCCTTTCTCCCCTCCCCTTAGACCAACATCTTCATGTCTTCCACTTCGCTTTTCAAGCTACGCTGCATACATGAAATACCTCATAGCAATCTATGTCTAGGCATGATGACATGTCGTGACATATGTCATTGTCTGTCAAGACATAAAGGGCAAAATCACGAGAAATTGTGCGCGACACTATATATAGGATAATGGGTACCCCCAAGCGCAATCGGCTCAATGCGCGAGCACCCACGCATGTATTAATCGCACGATTAACTAAGGAAAAAAGGGCTTGGGCATGTGCGCACACAGGCACAAAGAGGAACGGATTTTTTGGTGGTGTGGACACACCACTACTAGCCCTTAGTAGAGGGTAAGAGGGTCAAGGCTCACCAAGCGACACATCACACCAATGACTGACTCTACCTGATATCCTTTCCTTCTTTCCTTTGCTTTGTACTTATCCCCCTACCAATTTAATAAATGTGTGAAGAAAGGGGTTGACAAGTTAGCACCCATGACTATAATTAGGGGTATACAAACCACAGCACAGGAGGTGCACAATGATAGGCAATTCAGACATGTTACAGCTTTTAGGCTTAGAGGAGGCGTTCAAGGAAACATACTCAGTACCCTCAAAAGTGGCTCAGTACAATTGGGAAAATGGATTAGTTACACAGCACACCACCCAACAATTGAAAGATAGAATTGAAATCTTGAAGGCTTTAGTTGTTGAAATAGAAGATCACATAAAAAGAGCAAGCGATCCACAATACGACATGTGGAAGTTTATCCCTCAATTTAATCTACAGTTACGTGAGAACACTGACAAAATAGCAAGGTACAAAGAGATAATAGACGAGAGGCAACGTATACAATCTTTTAATCTTCCAGTTTTTGAGTAGATTAAGCCCAAAGCGTCCCACCCCCTCGAGGGGTGGGGGTTCTAATTAAGTGCCATTGTTTGGGCAATGGCTAGTTACTAGGAGGTAACGATATGAATGACACAAACACAGTAGGTACCACAGGCAAGACAGTAGAACAGATTGTTTCTGATTGGGAAAATACCAAAATGACCAAAGCCGAAATAGTCAGACATTTTGTCGAGATATGCAAAATGGACGAAGAGATACTAGCTAGAGAAACAGAAGAGACAGAAAGATGGAAAAGTGACGTTTTAGAACTTCAAAAGCGAAACCAACTGGTATGGGAAATAGTAGAGAAGAAAGATAAAGAAATATCTGATGTTGAAAAACAATTATCAAATTTAGTGCAAGCTAGCAAGAACTTGAAGTATGTAGAACAAGAAAAAATTAACAACATCAAATATCTTTTAGATTGTGGTAAACATGAAATCCCTAAATTTTGGATAGATATTTTAACACAATCACTAGGAGAATAAGCCCAAAGCGTCCTAGCCCCTTCTGGGGGGCTAGGGGACTCAATAAGAGCCTCTGTTTGGGCAGAGGCATAAAATACCTGAGGAGGTAAAGATATGGAAAGGACAACAAAAAAACAAGTAGAATCAAAAGTTGAATACTTGAATAAAGTGTA
>VTLG01008109.1_pt1 | contig 17273 bp, 28 predicted proteins | sample 4694571 | NCBI WGS metagenome assembly VTLG01 (sample SAMN12604809, study PRJNA352737) | marine metagenome | biome: ENVO:00000447; feature: ENVO:00000209|ENVO:00000569|ENVO:01000036; material: ENVO:00002151; isolation source: viral sequences binned using virsorter ...
ATTATGTTAGCTTTAAACCTCTTATATTCCTCCCCAGAATTATAAACAATAACTGTGGGAATAGTTTTTACATTTAGGCTTGAGGCCTCTTGGATATTAATTCTATAAACAGTACAGTCGTTTAACAGATTAAGCCAAGAGACTTCATTAGCCTTATTGAACTCAGCCCAAACCTCTACAACAACAATTCCACTACCGACCTTATTGTCGTAGCTCTTTTCTGTTATAAATTCTTGAGCTGTCAATAATTGACAGAAAAAGAGTAGCGATATAAATTTACTTAACCATTTCATACAGTCGTTCATCTATTTTGTTTAGCTGTACTTTAATATCTTGGACATCTTGTTGTGTCTCGTATATTGCGTTTCTTACAGCTTCATCTTTTAGGTCATACTCAACTCTATTAATCTCTGGTTTTGGTAGCTCTTTTGCTAAAGCAATGTCAGCTTTTAGAACAAACCACATACTTACTAAAGTAGTTATTAAGGCTGCTATACCACCTAAAGTTTTTAAACTTATATCAAATTTAGTATTTTCTGATAATTCTGCCATTTTAATTAATTATTTTTTACATTTATTACAATTCATATCGGCAATACCTTGACCCAATATCATGGCAGCACCAATCATACACATAGTATTCATTTTTACAGCACTAATTCCCATTTGTTCTGAGAAAACTATTACCATAACCATAGAAAATCCATACCAAAATTTTCTTGAATTAAACATTTTCATTAACATTTCTTTCATATTGTTCATAATTTAAATTAATTTAGTTTATATTTAACTTCTCCGTTTTGTATATACAAACCTCTTGGTCTTATAATTTCTTTACCCAAAAGATTATATATTTTTTTATTTCTTTTTGATTCTTTTATAATTTCAACTATAGATGTGTTGCAAGGCATCCCTGTTTCACAATCTATAAATTCCTCTATATATATCCACTCTGTTTCATATTCCACAATAGTGTCAAATATAGTTTCATATTCAGTAACAACCTGTATTTCAACTATAGTATCAAATATGGTTTCATATTCTGTTACATATATAGTATCACATGGCTCTACATAGGGGTTACATGTCTCCATAGTCGTTGGAGTAGCATTATCTTCATCTGACCCATCCACACAATCCAACCACCCATCATTAAGATAAAATAAGCCGCCATAACCATTAGGAACACAACCATTAGGACTATACTGAGTCCAATTAGATTCATCATCTCCACAATAGAAACCATTTTGTTCAACACATAACTCACAATTTGTTTGACTAAAAACATAACCTGATACCAATAAAAATAATAATACTAATTTTTTCATACCTAAAACATTAAATAATTAAACCCAAATTTACACTCAAAAACTTCTTTATCCCAATATCTTTGATGAAGTCCCTCAATAAAAACCCCTAAGTTTTTTGTGACCCTTAACCCCATAACTAAACCAGAATCCCAATCTAAAAAATCCCATCTATCACCACCATATTCAAAAGAGTAGTCATCTAAACCATAATGATAAGGTAACATATTAACCCAAGCATGAAGCCAAAACTTAGGTGTGTAAGTGTAATAAGCTAAACCAAAGATAGCACTAACCTCATTTTGCAGACCAAGCTTTTCAAGCTCTCTCTCATTAAAATCAGCTATAGCGTCACCAAAATAATGTTTATAAAACTCATCACTTGATGTAGCTAACAACTCCTCACCTTCAAACCAATGTACATCACCATCAACAAACTCAAAATCATAACCAAAGTCGTTAGCCAGTTGAGCAAAGGATGACTCACCTGGAGTCCAAAAATCTCGGATTGGTAAAAATCCATAAGCTGGATGCCTTCTTAAGCATACACCAGCTGTTATATCCAGTTTACCAAAAGTCATCCTGTATCTACTGTCAAAGGTCATGTACCTCAAGTCAACCCTTTGGTTGTCCTTGTATTGGACTTTTGTTACACACCTATCAGTTAAATACCTCAACCAAAAATTTTGCTCTGTAAATTTTTCCCCCCTATTTCTTATAAAAGAATAGTTAAGTAGGTATTCCCATCCTTTAGCGTTTCCAATGGCAACATTATCGGAAACTGCTTTTTCATTACCATAATACCAAGTCTTAACCTTATACTCATAATCCATTCTGGCGATTTTTCGCACACCAAATGTTAGGGCATAATCAAATTTATTAATTTCTGTAACATCCTCGTACCCCCTATCTATAGCCATGTAATTTTCCCTTTCAGTCATACTTGTATTCATATTCATAGAAGTATAAAATGTAGAGTATTTAAAAAAATCACCCTGACCAAAAGCAAGACTACTTCCAAGCATGATTAATAAAATTAACCACAAAACTAATTGAGTAATATCCTTTCTCATTATTTTGTTACTACAAACATTTCTAAGTCACAAACTGCTGTATGAGCTACTGCTGAAACCACAAAGGCTGCTGGCAATGTATCTCCATCTTTTCCACCATGTGTGACTATATTAGCCACTAATATATCATCATCTGTAGCTATCCATTGTCCACTTGGACAAATATAACTCATCCCTGGGTCTAACTTTATACAAAAAGCTTCTGTCGCAGATGATGGATTTGTATCAAGTGTAGCTATATTAGCAAATTTAAGCCATATTGGATATTCTGTATCTAAATTAGTGAATCTTGCGTACTCAAACTCAGAGAAGGTAACATCACCAGCACCATCTGGCTCTGCTGTTACACCAAGAATATGGATAAATTCTTGTGACCCAGAAGCAGCTGGTATTGATAAAATTCTCTCATAAGCCTCATTGCAAGAGCCTACAGCTTTAGTGCTTGTGTTACCATAAGTCTTTCCATTTAAGGTAATAGAGTCGGTAACAGTACTTGTGAATGTTGCATTTACTATTGTTGTTGCCATTTTTTATTATTTATTATTAGTTATTAATTATTATTAGTTATTAATTATTTTAATGTTCTACCATTTCAAGGTGTGCTCTATAGACCACATTTCCATTTGTTGGTGTATCAACTTTTATTGCTGGTAATAATATATCACCTGTCGCAAGAGAAGCACCCGAATTACCCACTTCAAACTTAACCTCTAATGCACTAAGTGTATCTGTAAGTGTGTCTATACCAGTTAAAGTCCAATTCCCTGTACCTAACCCAGGACTTGCTTTAAAAAGTTTTAATGTTACCACCTCGCCAGCTGTTGTACCTGAGAACATAACTCTCCAATTTCTTATTGTTACAGGTGAAGAAGCATAAAAAACAGCAGCGTTCAACGCAATATTTGGGGGAGCTACTGATGGCGTTGATGTTCCCACATTAAGAGTGTGGGTGCTTGCATTAGCATTACCTGCGGGGTTAAGCCAATGCCAGTCATCATTACCAGAAGTACTCTTGTTTTGGAAAATACCAACCCATTCCCAATGTATAAATTCACCTGAAGGTGCTGTTTCTATAGTGTCAGCATCTTTCCACTCAATAGAACCAGTAGCGTCAGAGTATAATAACTGTTTTCCTGCGTATGTTTTTGTATTTGAAAAAGAAAAACCAGAATCTACTTCTTCGGTGTTCTTTGTGTTTGTCATCCCAGAAAAAGTAACCTTCCCAGCACCATCAACACTTGTTGTGAAGCCACTTAAAGAATCTAAAGCTGTTTTTACAGCAGCCGCCACAGTTATATTTGTGTCATTAGCTGATATACTTACTCTTACTCCAGTATATCCAGGACTGGGGGTGAATCCACCAGCTGAATCAACATCCATATATAATTGATACGAGGTTGTTGTGTTATAAAAAACATAAAAACTCCTATTATGAAGGCTTCCAGACACATCAGCTGTACAAGAGGCTGTTGTGCTTAAAGTGAAGCCTGTAGATGGCCATACTAATTCCCCAGAAGAATCTTTAGCCATAACACTTGAATCATTAGCTGTGCTAAAATCCTTAGGTGGATGTATTTGGTCGTTTGGTAAATCTGAGTGAAAATTTGTAGCCATATCAATATAATATTATTCCATTTTTCTTACTAACACCCCCTAAGTTTTCATCAACATAATTAGGGAATGAGGTGTTGTTTTCACATAAAAAGTCTGTCATTTTTCGTAAATATGTTTCAGATTTTTTATATGTTTCATTTCTCAAAAAGCTTAACTTCTTTGCATCAACAGGAACAGTAAAGTCAGCCACATTTTCTACAACACCCTGTGATGTTGTATTATAAGTCATATCGGGTAACATCTCAAATTTAACACAAAAAGCTAAATAGTCCTCTATGTACTCTTCAGTAAGTTTTCCGTTTGGTGTTTTAAAGCTCAAAGTAATACCTGTTCCATCACCTGCTGTTGGAGTTCCATTAATGGTAAAAGACGTTACAGCACCAGGAGTATCAACAGTTAACACCCTATTCATTCCATTACCATCACCATCAGCTCTAACAGGTAAACCAACCCCACTAACAAAATCACCAACTTTTATACTTGTACTTGCTGAACAAGTGATTGTTGTACTACCAGATGTTACAGCACAATTATTTTTTGTATAAGACCAAACTGCTCCAGCATTTTTTTCATCAGTAATATCCTCATAAAGCCTTTCTCCTATAGCTGGTTTTATAAAATTAAGCTCAGCTATTTCAATAAAAGAGTCCTTAACCAAATAGGTATCAACATTTTTATTTGTAAGAGCTATGCTAATTACTTTCGCTGCCGTTATTAATGCCATCTTTTATTTTATTTTTCTCTATTAATAAACTCTCTAATTCATCCTCGGTCAATTCAGGTAGATGAAATATTTTTCTACCCTCCTGAACAGAGATGTAATCTGTTGGGTTAATAGCCCCCAGCATTGTAACAGGAGGTTTATTAACTATATGAAGGTCACTCACATCATAACCCCCTTGTCTTGATAAAATCTTTTTAAGCTCCCTTATAATCATTTGTTGAGGCTCTCTAACAACAGTTGACATAACTATATCGTATATAGTTAATATTTGTTGATTATTACCTAATGAGCCTGCAACCTGAATACCTGATAATGCAGGATTCCATCTGTGAGCAGAAATGATATTATCATTAGTTATTGTTTGAAGTTCCATAAAAGAACCATCACTTGTGTCATTTATAACCTGAACATTAGATGCTGCCTCATCTCCGTTCTTTGCTATAAATAACATTTTGGAGTTATTATTTTCTCCAGTTAATTTATCTTTTGCTTCGTCTATAAAGTTTTGTGCCTCTTCCTCTGACATATCCGCACCCAATTCAATAATTGCAGATGGCATAAAACCATTTTTAAAACGAGTTAAATTGTATTTTCCTATTTGATTTGCTATTTTTATATGGTCTAAAGCTGCCACATAATCAGGCAATCCATAATAGTAGTATGTACTTTCATAGTCTGAAAAATGAACAACAGACCTCTGAATACCTTTTGTGTATTTTCTAAACTCTGGATATATATCAAGAGTTTTTATTTTATCCTCACTCTTTCTCACATTCTCCCAGTTGGGGTGAAAAAGTATTTTATCTTTCTTTTTACCAACCCTTGCTGTTGTTGCATCTTGATGATAAAGATTAATATAACCCTTACCCATAACAATCTCAATATAAGCATTACCATGAGTCCAGTAATCAGAAACCACCTTTCTCATAACCTCATCAAGGCTCTCTCCGTTTGCGTTAACATCTTTAATATACTCTTTAAACTCCTCGTTTAAAGTACGAAAACCCTCACCAATGGTAAAGGTCGTTTTTGTTGTTAAGATTGCTCTATGTGTAGAGGCACATCTTGCTAACTCGCTTAAATGTTGAGGAAATAAGTTATCATCCCCAAAAGGAATCCAAGCGTTCCTTAATCTGTCAATGCGTTTAATTTCTTCAGGAGCATCCTGAGCTATATCTTTAGAAAATCCGTATGCGAGTAATTTATTCTTCGCTGGCTTCTGGTAGTATTTGCTCTTCTTTTTGCTCACAGTTGATTTCTTTTGAGTCATCATTACAAACTTTCTTTATTTTGTTTTTAGATTTAGATTTTACTTTTGATTTACCTTCTTGAGAAACCTCATCCACATAAGGTTTTCCTAAATCATACAGCTGTCTCAATAAGTCTTGGTTTTTTGCGACAGAATTAACAGTATCTTTATTTCCTAAGTTAAACTGTCCACCAACCTTAGCAAACCTGCTAAAAGAAACCATTTCTCCACCATGAATCTTAATATACTCCTTGTTTAATTTGTATCTCATATTATATTTTTTAAACAAACATAATGAAAATTTGGGGGAATGTCAAACATCCCCCAAAAAATCATTAATAGGTGTAATTGTTTACTACTATGAAGCTTCAAATGTGACCGCAGCTGTTGCTGTAGCACCCTCTGTAATAACTCCTGAATACTCTAAAGGATATTCTCCCATTTCTCCAGAAAGTTTTACAAGTGTACCATTAGCATCCTGTAAGCCAACACCTGTAGATTGTTCACCCGAAGCAAACTCTAAATAAGCTGTTTTTTCAAAGATTGAATCCCATCCCAAAACAAATTTATATGTTGTTGGAGCTGTACAGTCATCAGCATAAGTTTCAACCATAGCGAATATACCACAACTTGTAGCTAATTCGTTTAGTCTCTCATTCACCTCTGACGTTACTTTAGGGATATAAAACTCTAATTCAACAGTAATAATAGTGCTTCCATTCTCTCTTGATGCGTTAGCAGAAAATCCTGCTGTACCCCTATCAAATTCAAATTTATAAGCACCAGCACCTGCTGCACCACCTACTGATGCAAGAGTTGGGAAGTCAGATATAACTCCAGAAGCAGCTGTAACATCACCTATTCTATCTTGTTCAACAAGATAAATGGTCTTTAAACCACCTCTTCGGTTTCTGTCACAACATACCACCTCATGTCCTTGTGTAATTGCCATATTAAATTATTTTAAATTGTTATTAATTGTTGTTACGATAAAGTGTAAGGGTCTGTAACAGTTCCTGAAGTAGGGTCTGTTATAGTTCCACTATACTCTAATGGGTATTCACCTTGTTCTCCCGAAAGTTTAACAAGAGTTCCATTAGCATCTTGTAGCCCTACGCCTGTACTTTGCTCACCTGAAGCAAATTCCATATATGCTGTTTTACCAAATATAGAATCATACCCAAGTAAAAATTTATAAGTTGTTGGTGCGTCACAGTCATCTGCGTAACTTTCAACAACAGCAAAGATTCCACAACTTGTAGCAAGCTCGTTTAATCTTGAGTTAACCTCTGATGTTACTTTAGGAATGTAAAATTCCAGTTCTACAGTAATAAGTGTACTTCCGTTTTCTCTTGAAGCATTTGCTGAAAAACCAGCTGTTCCTCTATCAAATTCAAACTTGTATGCGTGTGGTGCTGCTGTACCATCCGCATCCTCAGTAGGGAAACTTGCGATAACTCCAGCTGTAACAGTACCAGGGTCTCCTATTTTACCTTGCTCAACGAGCCAGATAGCTTTTAGACCACCCCTACGATTTCTGTCGCAACAAACAACCTGATGTCCTGATGTAATTGCCATAATATTATATTTTTATAGGTTATTAATTAGTTTAATATAAGGGGGTTTTTACACCCCCTTAAATAGGTTGTTAGTAGCTGATAGTTGCACACATAGCATTATCCTTCAAAGCAACTCCTAATGAATAATTCATTCTGAATCGGTTTTGTTTGAAGTCTTTGTTGTACCACATATCAACATCTTGGATTGTCCAATCAGTTCCTACTGCAATAGCTCCTTTAGCTACAAGCATAGCACATTCTGGCTTATCATCACCACTTGGGCCATTAGAAGATAGTGTAGCACCATAATCAGCGATATTTACATCAAAGTCTGGCTTAACTATCATTGGAATACCATTGAAAGATAAGTTTTTGAAACCATTTTGTAAATCCATGTAAGCACCTTGAACACCTTTAGTTGTTAACTCACTTCTATACTTTTCAGCAAAAGAACGAGAAACAAACATTACTTGGTCAGAAGCAGCTAATTCAGGAGTTCTCTTTGTCATCAAATTATCAAGGTCAGTTAAAACTGTACCTGTGTAAGTAACTTGTTGTCCAGCTGGAATACCATTACAAGCTTCCCAGATACCATTACATAAACCTTGAGTACCAGAACCTGAAGCTGTTTGACTCCACCATAAGATAGTAGAGAAATCTCTCATAATACCTCCCATTAATAATTCAGAGATAATCTCCATTAATAATGTTCCCGAAAGGTCATTTCTTGCGATACCTTTCTTCATCATTTGAGACTTAATATGATTCCATAGAGAGTGAGCTTGTTGAGCAACCTCAATTTCTAAACGAGTTAATGTTAATGTTACTTGACTGTTAGTTGACTGGTCATTGTTATCTACAAATTCACCTGCATTAAGTGCGTTTGTGACGTTTTTCATTGCTGAATATTTATCCAGCTTTATTGCTGCACCTGAGATGTCAGTCATGACATCAAAGTATTGCATATCCTCATTCATTACAAATAAAGGTTGTAAGAAATACTTTGCAGCATCTTCCTGATTCCACGAAACAGGAGAGTCTATTATATTATTTGGCATAATTTTTTATTTTAAAGTTATTATTTAGAATTAATTAAAGATGCTATCTTATCCCAAGGGTTTGAGTTTTTCTCTTCCATTTCTGGGCTTGGGTCTTTCTCAGGCACAACATCACTTGCTGTTCCTTCAAATTTAGCTAATTTGTCCTCTAATGCTTTTACTTCATCTACTAAAGCAACGATATTAGATTCCTTTTCCTCAAGAGTTGCTGCAAGCTCATCTATATTAGTCTTAGAAGCGTCAATAGCTTTTTCTAATATATTCATCTTGTCAGAAACTTCTTTGTTGTCAAGAATTTTTACTTCCTCTACTTTGTTTTCTTTATTAAAAAGTTCAGAAATAAAATTCTTAAGTTCTTCAAATTGTTTTTCCATTTTAAATATTTTTTGATTAGAATTAAACATTTCAACTACTAAGCCTGTATTTTTATAGTTGAGCTTTTTTATATCAAACTTAGCTGCTAAAGCTATTGGCTCATCAATAGAATTAATAAAGCCAGCTTCAAGAGCCTCATCTGATGTAAACCAAGTTTCCTCATCCATCCAACTTCGGATTTCTGATTCGTCTTTACCTGTTTTACCTACATAGATATTAACAAGTCTGTCTCCCATTTTTTCCATTAGGTCAGCAGCCTTTCTCATATCTTTAGCCCCTCCTGATTCTCCACCCCATACATTATGAATCATAAACAAGCTATTTTGACTCATTGTGACCTCATCAGCAGCTACAGCTATAACTGAAGCAATAGATGCTGCAAGACCCTCTATTTTGGCGGTTACTTTTTGAGGCATACGCTTAATAGCGTCATGTATAGATAGACCATCTATAACCGAGCCGCCTGGGGAGTTAATTCTTAATAGAACTTCCTCTGTGGATATATCTTTAACCTCTTCAATGAAAGTTTTGGAGTCAATTCCCCAAGACCCTATTTCGTCATATATAACAACTTCTGTAGAGGTTTTATTTAAATTTTTTATATTGTACCAGTTCATATTTTTATATATTTGTGGTTGTAAATGCAATAATACAACTATATCTATAGATATAGTGGAAATTTCTTTCACAGAATAGGAAATAAAAAGAATTTTTTAAAAAAAGTTAATAAAAATTTGGTGGATAGAATTATTTGTTTTATGTTTGCTATATAATTAACTTAATTAAAAATACAAAAAAATACAAAAAAATGGAAAAAGAAACTAAAAAAGAAACATTAAGAAGATTGTTTATTGAAAATAATCTTGTTCAAGAAGATGTATTTAAACACAAGTTCTATACTATTATAACAAGAGCTGGTATTGATAAGATTCAGGCTGCCAGTAATATAATTATAGATTATGAGTTATTGTTTAATTCAGATGATACAAAATGTGTTGTTATAAAAGCTACAGCTAAAAAGGGGGATAAGACTATTCAAACGTTTGGCGAGGCTGCCCCAATGAATAACACAAACTCATACCCAGTTGCTATGGCAGAAAAGAGAGCTATGAGTAGAGCTGTTTTAAAACTTGCTGGATTTTATGAGCATGGTGTTTTTTCGGAAGATGAGAGTGATGATTTCAAAAGGTCTTAATATGAGTGAAGATAAAGACTGGATTGATGACGTATTAAATGATAAGCCTATAGCTTGGTGGCAAATTTCTAAAATAGAGGGGTTGTGTCAAACATCATCAGTAGGAAGTGATTATATTAATTTAAAATTAGAAGATTTAACTTATGAAGAAGCAAACAAAATTATATACGACCTCAAAGAAAACGACAACCCAAGGGATTGTAGGGAGCAATTTTACAAAATACTTAGAAGAGAGCAAGACTGAAAAAGAGCAAAGGAATTTATTTAAATTTATGATAAGGAATTTTATAATTGATGTTGGTGTTTCACATATTAGGGTAGATGATTATATAAATTTCTACAAACAAGTACCCTTAAGGCTTTTTGCGACAAGACCTATATTGTATTTTAGGAAAGGAAAATTTGATGCAATAGGTATGTTGGGTGAGAGGGTTCATGAATATACATTAAAAAGTAAAACATTGGAATTGTATTATAAAGATTGTATTGGGATTAAGCTGGTTAATGTTTTAGATAATGAAGAGCCTATATTTATGAGTATAAAAAACCCTAAAGATAGATTATTAGAGTCATTATATTATTTAAAAGAAAATGCAAGTGATGTTGAATTAAAACTTGCTTTTATAAAAGCTAAACAAATTTTAGATGGAAGATTTTACTGAAAATAAGATAGAAATGTTATTTTCTATTACAGAGGCTATAACAGGTGTGAGCCAAAAAGATATACTTTCTAAAAACAGAAAACAATGTATATCTATAGCAAGAAATATAGTTGGGTATATTGCACATAATGAACTTGGTTTGACTCTTATGGAGTCTGGTAAGTTAATAGGAAGAGACCACTCAACAGTAGTATATTACACAAAAGTGTTTGATGATAATTATAAATTTTTCTTTAAGTTTAGAGAAATGTATATAATGATTTCAGAAACATTTTGGGGTAATTACATGGTCGCTGATGACTGTGATATTGATTTAAAAATTAAATCATTAAAAAACCTAATTAGTGAATTAGAGTTTCAAAAACAAGTATTAATTAAAAATTATTAAAAATGGAAGAAAAAAAATATGTAAACGGAATTGTTATCAAAGAAAAAACTTTTGATAATGGGGGCTCTCAACTTAAAATGAGTGTTAAGGTTGAGGAGTTTGTTTCTCAATTAAAATCTATTGAGGATAATGGATGGGCTAATTTAATTGTTAGTAAAAGAAAAGAGCCATCTGATACAGGTGTAACACATTATGTTAAGGTAGATACCTGGAAGCCTGACCCAAGTAAATCTAAAATGAGTACAGAAGAGAAACCATCTGATTTACCATTTTAATGAACAGGAAGTTTAAAGGGATTTGGATTCCAAATTATATTTGGTTATCTAAAAATCTCACATTACAAGAAAAGGTATTCCTGGTGGAAATAGATTCCTTAAATAACAATGGGGGTTGTTATGCGAGTAATTCTTATTTCGGAAAGTTCTTTGGACTTTCTAACACCAGGGTATCTCTTGTGATAAAATCTTTGATTGATAAAGGGTATGTTATATCCACTATAAACCAAGAAGAGGGTAATAAAAGAATATTAAAGACCTATTTAACAAAAATTAAAGACCCTATTAAACAAAAGTTAAAACATAATAATACAGTTATAAAAACAAATAATAAAGAAAAGGAAAAATTGTTTGAAATTTTTTGGAAAACTTATGATAAGCCAGTTTCTAAAAAACCTGCCAAAGATAAATTCTTAAAGCTTTCTATTGAGGACTGTAATAAATGTGTTAATGTTGCCCCTATATATGTTAGAAATACTCCTGATAAAAAGTTTAGGAAACATGCTGTTACTTGGCTTAATCAGGAGTGTTTCAATGATGAAATTGAAGATATTAATACTGGAGGCATATCTAATGGTAATTTAAAAGGAATGATATTATGACATTTAGAGATAATGGTATAGATGTTAAAAGGAGTTCGGGGCAAACTAAAACTAAATGTCCTAAATGTTCTCATGATAGGAAAAAAAAAGGAGAACCTTGCTTATCTGTTAATATTGATGAGGGTGTTTGGAATTGTCATAATTGTGGGTGGAAAGGTGGATTAAAAAAAACAAACTATATGGAAGAAATATTTTATAAAAGACCAACAAAAAAACCAGAGCTATCTAAATATAGTAGTGGTATGGTTTCATTTTTCAAAGAAAGAGGTATAAGTGAAAAAACATTAATTAGTAATAAAGTTAGTGAAGGTGTTGAATATATGCCACAGGTTGGTGGGGAAAGAAATACTATACAATTTAATTACTATAAAGACAATGAACTGATAAATATAAAATACAGGGATGGTGAAAAGAATTTTAAACTTGTAAAAGATGCTGATAGAATACTGTATGGCTTGGATGATATAAAAGGTTTTGATGAGGTTATAATTGTTGAGGGTGAAATGGATAAATTATCATATTATGAGGCGGGTTTTAAAAATTGTGTTTCAGTTCCTAATGGTGCTTCTAATTTAAAACTTGATTATTTAAAAGATTTTCCTGATGATTTAAAAAGAGTTTATATAGCTACAGACAATGATTCTCCAGGCAGAAAACTTGCTGAAGAGTTGTCGAGAAGAATTGGTAGAGATATTTGCTACAGAGTTGATTATCTTGATTTTAAAGACGCTAATGATTGGTTGTTAAATAATGGATTAGATAAGTTACAAAACACGTTAAAATACGCAAAACCATACCCATTAGAGGGTGTTATAGGGGTTGATAGTTTTAATTTAGATATTGATGATTTATATAAAAATGGATTATCAAGGGGTGATACTTCTGGTCATTCAATATTTGATAATTTATTCACATTTAACACATCACAATTAACAGTTATAACTGGAGTCCCAACTCATGGTAAAAGTAATTGGCTTGAACATATTTGTATGAAATTGTCATGTTTTCATGATTGGAATTTTGGTGTTTTCTCACCAGAACACTACCCTTTACAATTACATTTTTCTGTTTTGGCAGAGAAGTTTATAGGTAAAACATTTAGAGAAAAAACAATATATGAAAGAATGACAAGAGCTGAACTTGATTATGCTAAAAAATTTATATCAAAAAAATACCATTGGATAAGACCTGATGGTGATGTTTTTACGATAGATTCAATATTATCTTCTGCTGCCGCATTAGTAAAAAGACATGGTATTAAAGGTTTAATTATTGACCCATACAATAAAATACATGCAAGCTTTAATGGTCAAAGCGAGACCCAATACATAAACGAGTTCTTAACTAAACTAACTATATTTAAACAAAAATATGACATACATATATTTTTAGTGGCACACCCAAGAAAAATGAGTAAAAAAGATAATGGTTTATATGAAGTTCCAACCCTATATGATATAGCTGGCTCTGCTAACTTTTATAACCAAGTTGATAATGGAATTACTGTTTATAGAAATTTTGAAACAAACTTTATTCATGTTTATGTTCAAAAAGTTAAATTTAGACATATAGGAGAAATAGGTGAGGCTATTTTTAACTATAATTTACAGAATGGTAGGTATTATGAGCAAGCAGAACAACCTAATAATAACCCATATATAAAACAATTTCAGCAACAAAATTTGGAATTGTAATATATTTTTAGTATAATTGCATTATGAAAGTAATAGAACAAAAAATAAGATATTTCATAGACCTGGATGTTAAAGGAGATGCTAAGGGCGGTATTTTTATGAAATGTAAATCTTTAAAAGATAAAATTAGAAAAATAGAGAGAGATGGTGAAACAAAGGTGGTTGGTGTTGTTTATGACGGCTCTGATGATTTAGAGATTGTAACAATAAAATCAAAAGAATTACCAAAATAATGATAGCACTATTTGAAGAAATAACCTACGAGTTAACAGATTATGAAGAAAGCACACTATTACCTATAGTTGTTAGAGGTTTAAAAAGTAAGAATGGTAAACAAAATGCCATAACTAATAAGAAAATATGTGAAGCTTTAACCAATATTGGTCACAAAGTAAATGGGCCAAGATTGAGAAAAATAATACATCACATAAGAGTTGAACAATTAATAGTTGGATTGTGCTGTAATAGTAATGGTTATTATGTTACAGATAGTTTAGAGGAGTTAAATAAATATGTTGAAAGTTTAGCACAAAGAATAAGAAGTCAACAACAAATACATAAAAGCATGAAAAGAGATATTGATAAAATATCCTCAATGAGTAGTAAACTAAAACTTGAAGATAAAATTAAAATAAACCACTATGACTAAAAATAAAGATATTTACCCATACGAATTTGACTCTTGTGATGGAGTTGTTTATAACGAAGAAGAGTGTTTGCCAAAAGAAGATATAGTAGATATAGATATACCTGATTATTACATAGGTAAAAAATATAAATACGAAGCAAGGAAGGTTTGTGAAGATTTTGAGCTATCATATAATTTAGGAACTGCTGTAACGTATCTACTTAGAGCAAGAAGAAAACATAAAAGTCCTATTGAGTGTATAACTAAAGCTATGGCTCACTTAAAATTTGAACTTGAAATGATTTCAAATGAAGAAGAATAAGCCGTTAAAAATAAATAAAGGCTGGGATAGGGTGGAGTTTGATAAGGTTTTAATTAAAAATGATGACTTAAAATTAACAGAATGTTGTAATAGACGTTGGTATAGGACTAAGAAAAATTTAAAATGTTCTGGTTGTAAAAAAGTTGTTAATGATAATATAATGAGTAGGGGCATTATGCAAAGTATTGACAAGATGATGAGGGCTAAAGAAAAAGAAAATGAAGAAAATAAAAATAACTCCGACAGCAAAACCTCGGATGACAAGAGCTGATACTTGGAAGAAAAGACCCTGTGTAGTTAAGTATTGGGCTTATAAAGATGAATTAAGGAGACTTATTGAAGAAAATGATATTAAAATAGATGAAGAAATTTATCTTGAATTTTACATTCCTATGCCAAAATCTTGGAGTAAAAAGAAGAAAGAGTTATTAAACAATAAAGAGCATAAGCAAAGACCAGATATTGATAATCTTGTAAAAGGTGTCATGGATTCTTTGTTCAATGAAGATTCCCACGTTCACACAATATATGCTAAAAAAATTTGGAGTGATAATCCAGGAATATTATTTATCTCAAAGAATTATTTGTGCGAATATTTGAAGATTGAATAAACTTATCTCTTTGTTTATAGACAATATTTTTTGCTTGCTTTTCTGAAATATCATACTTAACAGAAAGGTCAATAAAAGTATTACCAACATGTCCCCTATTCTGAACAATAAACTTATCAAAGTCATAAATCATCATATAGTTCCTTAGTGTTTTAGGGGGGATTAAACCCTCCTCTGATAATTGATAAATAACATCACCTAAAACAAAACCCTCACCAAACCTTTTTGATAATTTATTAAATAAAATATCTCTAAACTCAAATACTACTTGTCTTTTATTTGCCATTATTTTTGTTTTTCATTTGCCATTCTCTTACCTTTTTTTTATTTTCTTCAATAGCCTCCTTCGCAATCCCAGAGGTAAAAGCCACAATAACTGTACGAACACAAGTGCCACAGGTTCTTCCCCTATTACCATAACCTCCCCCCATATAAGTGTTGTACATTTCAAAAAGAGTATTTAGAGCTTCTACTTTATTTTCAGCCCCTCTATTAAAATCATTTAAACATTTTTTAATAATCTCTTTTTCTTCGACAGGTATATTAACCCAACCTTTTAGTGTTTTATTTAATCCCATAATCCTTTTGGACATTTAATATAAAATTCATTAATCCTATTTTTTATATTAAGAAAACATCCACACTCTCCACATTTTTCTAAAGCTTTTATGTTAAAGGGTTTTTTGTAGGATTCACAGACATTAGACCTACAAATCTTCATTCTCTTATTAAAGGTTTTTTCAGAAGATTTTTTAACTCCTTTACCTATAAAAAAACTCCAAAATATTCTTAATATATTTTTCATTTTACAAATATATGTAAAATTTTTAGAAAATGGAAGAGGTTAGCTCAGCTACAGAAACATTTTCTTGTGTAGATGTTATTTCAGACTCTGTTACAGTAACCGATTTATCATTAATACCATTAACAATAGTGTTTGCTAAATCAACCATATCCATATTTGAAGATGCTGTTGCTGTTGATTGAAGAGCTCCAGTAATACCACCAGAAGCGAATCTAATTCCACCACCAGCAGCGTTCATTTCACTTAATTGAGACCTAAACATTGCTGTACTTCTTTTATTAATAACAGCCTCACCACCCTCTAACTCAGAAACTCTGCCACCTACAGAAAACTTAACACCACCCTGGGCGTGACTTGGGCCAACTACCATGCCGCCATCAGCAAACCTATCATCTGGAATTATACCCCCTTTAGCACCAACAAACTTTTGAGCTGAAATAGCAGCTATTTGAGCAGCAACAAGGGCTGACATTAATGGAGCTCCAGCAATAGCAGCCCAACCACTTTGCTTAGCGATTGTTGTAATAGCAACAGCACCATTTATTATAGCCATAACTATATCATTTGCTTTTTGCATTTGAAATTGTTTTTTAGCAATTTTCTTCAATGCTTCATCTTTTTTCCCCTGTAATACTATCATTTTCTGGTCATAAACCTCCCTAATATCTGCTTGTGCCTCTGCGTTACCCTCATAAAGCTCAAGTTGAACATTCATTTCATCAGTTAACCTCGATTGTTCATTTTCACTTGTCTCCTCTATTTTTTGCTGTTGCAACTCAAACCTGTTATTCATATATGTTGAAAAAGCATCAAAAGCCGCTGTATAATACTGCTTTATTTGGTCTAAAGCCTCCAGTTGTGCAGCAACCTCATCATCAAGTCCTTTATTAACAACCGCTACTCCATCATTAGCAGCTTTAGTTTTTATTCTAAGCACCGCAGCAGCATGCTGCTCTTCATTTATTAGTTCTTGGTCAAGTAATCTATCTTGCTCTTTAATAGCGTCTGTTTCTAATCTTTTTATTTCATCTAATTGGTCTTGAACAGCTTGTGTTCTAAGTTCTCTCATCATTTTATAATCCCTAAATAACTTAAACTCATGTCTTTGTTCTCTAAGAATCTCCATAGCGTT
>VTLG01014174.1_pt1 | contig 17271 bp, 24 predicted proteins | sample 4694571 | NCBI WGS metagenome assembly VTLG01 (sample SAMN12604809, study PRJNA352737) | marine metagenome | biome: ENVO:00000447; feature: ENVO:00000209|ENVO:00000569|ENVO:01000036; material: ENVO:00002151; isolation source: viral sequences binned using virsorter ...
TTACAGCAGTTTGTATGCACAGCAAAGTTTACTATGATCTCGTTGAGAGAAAAATGGTTGACTATGTTCTTGCATCAGATGGAAACGGCGGTTCTGCAACAGCAAGTGGTGGTACTATTGCCCCTGCATATGCTGGTGGAAACGATACAGTTCCAACATATTGCGGACTAAGGGTTATTGTTTCTGATGATGTTTCTACTACTGGTAGCGGTTCTTCAACAGAGTACAGTACATATTTCTTTACTGCTGGCGCAGTAGCTAGTGGAGAGCAAGCTGGTCTATCAACAGAAACAGACAGAGACATTCTGGCTAAGTCTGATGCTATGGCTATTGACCTTCATTACACATATCACCCTGTTGGTTCAAAATGGGCAGTTACAACTGTTAACCCAAACAGAACACAACTTGCAACCGTAGCTAACTGGTCGAAAGTTTACGAGACAAAAAACATTGGTATCGTTAGAGCTACCAACGTATCCACTCAAGACTAAAGGTAATTAAATCATGCCAAGTTTATTCGAGGTTACTGCTGGTAAGTTAACTGGACCAACAAAAGGCGGTACAGTAACACAAGCAACAAGCAAATCTACAGGTGTAACTCTTAATACAGAGTCAGGTCAGATCACTATGAACAACGCAGCTTTGGCTGCTGCTGCAGAAGTATCGTTCACAGTTACCAATAGTGAAATTGCTGCAACTGATGTTGTAGTAGTTAACCATGGTTCTGCTGGTACTGCTGGTAGTTATCTAGTAGCTGCAAACACTATTGCTGCTGGTTCTTTTGCAATCACAGTTTCTAATGTTTCTGCTGGTTCATTAAGTGAAGCCATTGTTATTAACTTTGTTGCACTTAAGGGTGCTTCAAGCTAATGGGAATGTTCGCTTTTAAGCGTATGAGAGAGCAAGAGGCTGCCAAAGCGGTAGTCTCTGTTCCCTCTAAAAAAAAGAAATCCAAAGTAAAAGAAAATGGCAATCACAATCGACGCAACAGTAGGGGGAGCATCAGCCAACAGTTACATAACTCTGTCTGACGCAAACACAATCGTTGAAGGCTTGATTCTTGATGATGATGTAACAGCTTGGGATAATTCATCAACAGATAACAAAAACAGAGCATTATATACTGCTGCGGTTAGGGTTGACCGTGAAAGATTTTTAGGAGCAAGGGTAACAAATACACAAGCATTACAATGGCCTAGACAAGGCGTAAGAAAACCAGACACTTACATAAATACATATTCAATAGGTTTTCCATTTCGCATATCAACAGATTATTTTGCAGAGACAGAGATACCAGAACAAGTAAAAAAGGCACAAGTTATTCTTGCTGTATATTTAAATAACAATCGTGACGGATTAGGATTAAGTGGCCTAGAGGATTACAAAACTGTTAAGCTTGGTAATATAGAAGCAACACCAAATTTTTATGGTGCTGTAGGTGCTGACAGAGTACCACCATTATTCGAACGCTATTTTACAGGCTTGAGAATAAGTGGACCCGGCAACATTGGTATTAAAAGGAGTTAACATGAGCTACTATCCAGCAGCAGTCATTATCAACGACACAAGTGCAGTCACAGGCAGATTTGGTTGTGTTCAAGCTTTAAAAGATTCTGCGATTGCAACATTAGTAGCAGAGAACATAACTGGCGATTTAACAAGTATTGATCTTAAATCAAACTGTAAAATTGAAGGAGTTATTACAAGTATTACGCTTTCAAGCGGTACAGTTATTGCTTACAGATTGTAATGGGAATTGCATCATCACTAAAAAAGGTTGCCAATAAAACCATTATGAAGTTTGGCGGCGATATAATCATAAGACGTACAACAGAAACTTCTTATGACATTACGGATGGTGCAATAATAAAAAACACAACAGACACAACTGTAAAAGGTTTATTGGAAAATGTAACGAATACAGAGGTAAATGATTTAATTTCACAAAGTGATAAAAAAGTAAATATATCAGCGCAAGATTTAACATTTACACCAACAACCAAAGACAAAATTGTTATAAGTTCGATTGTTTATAAAATTATTCAGATTGATACAGATATGGCTGAGAATACTGATGTTAAATATATTTTTTATTTAAGAGCATAATGGCTAGAGAAATTAGGTTGTCTGGTATTGGTGAACACTTTGAAGGTAAAGTAATTCGTACTGTTAAAAAAGCAACTTTGTTATGGGAAGAACGAGTGAAAAAAGCAACACCTGTTGATACTGGTAACCTAAAAGGTTCTTGGCAAAATGATATACAACCATTTATTGGGGAAGTATTTACAGATGTAGAATATGCTGAACCAGTTGCTTATGGTACAAGTTTACCGCCAAGTTGGGGTGGTAGATATAGAACAAGACCTGAAACAAATACAATAAAAGGTTACCCAGAATTAATTGCCAAACAACTTGAAGGTTTTATTGAAGATGAATTTAGGGAGGCATAATGGCAGCAGTTAATTTAAATACAATAAGAAAGACCATTGAACAACGATTACAAACTGAGCTAAATGAAGCACCAATAATACCTATTGTTTTTAACAATATGCCTTTTGAGTCGATTTCTGAAGATACTTTTGTTCAATGTCAAACCAGCTTTGGTTCTGGCAGATACTTAGCTAATGGTGTAAATCTTGTGGTTGGCCTTGTTGTGATAAATATATTTACAGCAGAAGGTTTTGGTTCAGGTGCAAACTTTACGATTGGTAAAAGGTTGCGTGACCTTTATAATAAGCAAACAGTTTCTGATGTTATTTTTGATTCCCCTATTGGTCCAGAAGTTTTAACGTCTAGTCCAGAAGGTAAATTCCAAACACAATTAAGAATTACATTTGAAATATATGAGGACATTTAAATGGAAATAACAGAAGCAATGCTTGATGCTATTGAAGCTGTAAAGGGCAAGCGTAATGCTGCCTACTGGGATAATCGTTGTAAACGATATATGGAAAAACAAGAAAATATTAAAAACCTAACAAAAGATGAGCTTGAATTAGAAGGTAGAAAGTTAGGTATTGAATTAGATAAAAGGAAATCCAAGCAAAAACTTATTAAAGAAATAGAAAATTTTTCCAAAAAAGGTTAACATACAATAAATACTTCTTTTTATTATGGCTATCAAGGGTGATGTTGGGAAAATTATGTTTGAAAATGCCGGCGGCACAGAAGCTGACGTTGGCCAAACAAGATCGTGGTCTCTTTCTATTAGCAAAGATGTACTAGAAACAACTAAACAAGGCGACACATTTAAAACTAATGTTGGTGGTTTAATTTCTGGTGAAGGTTCAGCAGAACTTTTATATGCTCCGGGCGAAACAGGCGCAGGTTACACAACATTTATTGATGATGTTTTAACAACAGGTGATAATGCTGATGCATTATTTGAATTATTCCCTGATAGAGATACTTCAGCAAAGAAAATAAGTTTTGCTGGAATTATTACAAGTGCTGAATATGGAGCAACACTTGGTGAAGTACAAGTTATCAATATTAGCTTTATTACAAGTGGTACCATAACTTCAGCTATATAGTACATTAGGGTAATACAATTAATTTTTTATGCCAGCAAAAAGAACAGTAGACCTTATAACAGAAGCTTATGAAGGTGTAATGCATGAAAGAAGAAAGTTTGAATTAAAAAAACCTGATGGCACACATTTAAAAGATATATATTTTCCACCGCTTACAAGATACGATAGAATGCAAGCACAAGCTGCAACTGGTTCTGATGATGCTTTGGCCGTATCAACAAGGCTGCTTTGCCAACTTGCGCAAAACGAAGATGGCACAAAAGCTTTTGCGTCTGCTGATGCTGAAAACCTAAAAAGATTTCTACCTGAAACTGTTTTAAATGATTTAGAAATATTTATGATGGATATAAAAGTAAATCTTGATTCAGCAAAAAACGAATAAGGCGAGATAACTGGTTAAATTTTGAGTTTTTTCTCGCAACTAAATTAGGTAAGACACTACAAGAATTAAGAAAATTAATTACAGAAGAGGAGCTTGTATTTTGGGCTGCATATTATGAAGTTAAATATGAAAAGGAAAAACAAGAATTAAATCGTCAAAAAGCCAAAACAAGGTAGTATATAATAAAGGTATTTTTTTTCTGTGGCGCAATCAACGGTCAGATTAATAGTAGATGCGCAAAATGCAATAAGACCTTTGCAGCAGACAGATCGTATAACAAAGACTCTTGCTAATAATACAAATAAATTAAAAAACAGATTAGACAGATCAAGTCGTTCATTTAGAAACAATGGTAATGCTGCAAGAGGTGCAGCAGGTGGTGTTAAAACATTTACAAGATCAATAGCACCTTTGTTAAAGGCATTGGCAGTTGCTGCAACAGCAAGATTTATATTTGTACAAACTGCTGAATTAGAAACACAGAGAAAAAGCTTAGAGGTACTTACTGGTTCATTAGTAGAAACAAACCAAATAATAAAAGAGTTACAAGATTTTGGTGCTGTTACACCGTTTACAAGTAGTGAACTAATTGAACAAACAAAAAGATTAAAGGCATTTGGTTTTGAAACAGAAACACTTGTTGATACAACAAAAAGGTTAGCTAACGTGGCTGGTGCAACAGGCGCAGATTTAGAAGGTATTGCATTAGCATTTGGACAAATTCGAGCAAAAGGAAAATTACAAAGAGAGGAAGAATTGCAGTTATTAGAAAGAGGAGTTGATATTACTACTGAACTTAAAAAAATTACAGGCTTACAAGGAGAAGAGTTTGAATCTGCAATGCGCAAAGGCAAGATAGGTGCTGATCTTGTTAACCAAGCATTAATAAATCTGACAAGTGAGGGCGGTGCATTTTTTGGAGGTGCTACTAAGCAAGCAACAACCTTAAATGGTAAATTATCAACTCTTGTTGATTCTGTACAAACATTAGCTAGAACTATTGGTGATATTTTAGGACCAACAATAAAATTTGTTTTAGACCAGACTACAAAAGCAGTACAGGCACTAGATAGAATTTTTAAAAGATTCCAAAATATTGGAAAATTAGGTTTTGGAAATGTTTTAGGTGCAGAGAATAAAGCACGAGAAGATGCATTAAGACTTACCAAAACTAAATTTGGTGATGATGTAAAGCTTGGATTGTTTGGAAATAAGGAAGCAAATAAATTTTTAAAAGAACGTACAGCAGAACTTACAAAACAAAATATTATTACAGAGGAAGCACGACAAAAAGAATTTGTACACAATGAAGAAAAAACAAATGCTTTAGTTCAAGAAGCACAAAAAAATGCAGAAATAAATAAACTTTTAGATAATAAAAATGATAAGTTAGATAAGACTATAGATAAAACAAAAGGTATAAAAGATGCTTTTGCAGAAATAGGTGACACTATAGGTAGTCAAATATCAGATGCTTTGGTTGGTGCAATTAATGGTACAAAGTCATTAGGTGAAGCAGCAAAAAGTATTGTTAATGATTTGGCAAATTCATTATTAAGACTTGGTATCAATACACTTTTAAAAAGTACTGGTTTTGGTATATTTTCAAATTTGCCCGGATTTGCTGCTGGTGGTAGACCACCTGTGGGTAAGCCATCAATCGTGGGTGAAAGAGGGCCAGAATTATTTGTTCCTTCTTCTGCAGGTACAATAATTCCAAATAGTGAAATGGCTGGCACTACAAATAATATTGTTGTTAATGTAGATGCCTCTGGTTCAAATGTAGAAGGTAATGAAAATGCTGGAAAAGAGTTAGGCCGACTAATTGCTGCTGCAGTACAATCTGAATTAATACAACAAAAAAGACCGGGAGGAATATTAGCATAATGGCAACTTTCCCAGACATAAAACCTTCTTACGGTACATCAAAAAAAAATAAACCTAATATAAGAACAGTAAAATTTGCAGATGGTTATGAACATAGAATTTTTTTGGGACTTGATGCTCACCAAAACCCAAAACAATTTAGTTTTACTTGGAATGTATCAGAAACAGATGCAGACACCATTGAAACATTTTTAGATGCAAGAGCCTTAGACAGAGAATCATTTACATATACACCAACTGGCGAATCTTCAGCAATGCAATTTGTATGTGAAAGTTGGAATAAAACAATTCCATATAATAACCGTGCAACAATTACAGCCACATTTAGAGAAGTATTTGAACCTGCATCATAATGTCAGTTAACGCAGCAGTATTCAGTAATTTACAAGCAATAAATCCTTCTGCGATTATTGAATTATTTACATTGCAATTATCTACTGCTTTACATGGAGCCAATACTGTTTATAGGTTTCATGCTGGTAGTAATTTAAATGCCAATGGGAAAATAGTTTGGGCTGGCAATGAATATCTTAGGTTCCCAATACAAGCAGATGGTTTTGCATACCAAAAAGGGCAGATACCAAGACCCATGATAAGAATAAGCAATGCAACTGGGTTAATGTCAGCAATACTTTTATCTGTTAATCAAACTACAACTGGTAATGACCTTACTGGTGCTACCGTTACAAGAATTAGAACATTAGCTAAATTTATTGATGCTGTTAATTTTGCTGATGGAACAAATGCAACTGCTGATTCAAATGTAGAGTTTCCACAAGAAATATATGCTATTGATAGAAAAGCAAGTGAAAACAGAGAAATAATTGAATTTGAGTTAGCTGCTCCAACCGATCTTGCTGGTGTACATATACCAAAAAGACAATGCACTCGTAAAATTTTTCCTTCGATTGGAACATTTAATTAAGTGGAAAAAAGATGCTTTATTGCATGCAAAAAACCAAGACCCGAAAGAGGCTGTTGGTTTACTTATTAATAAAAAAGGGAAAAAAATTTATATTGCTTGCCAAAATCAATCAACTGATTTAAATAGCTTTATTTTAAACCCTAAAGAATATTTAAATGCTAAGAAACAAGGAGAAATAATTGCTGTTGTACATAGTCACCCAAAAACACCCCCGATTGCAAGTCAAGCAGATAAAGTAAGTTGCGAACAAAGTGATTTGCCATGGTACATTGTTAATCCTAAAACAGAACAATGGGGTTATATTGAACCATGTGGTTATAAAGCACCAATTCTTGGTAGGGAATACGTTTGGGGTATAACTGATTGCTGGTCATTAGTTGTTGATTGGTATAAAGAAGAAAAGAATATTTGCTTAAAAGATTGGGAAAGACCAACACCAGAAGAATTTGCAAATGCCCCAATGTTTGAAAGTTGTGCATGGCGAACAGGTTTTAGAGAATTAAGAAAAGATGAAAAACTTGAAAATGGTGATTTATTATTTATGTCAATAGTTGGGAAAGGTTTAAACCATGTGGCGATTTTTATAGATGGTGATGTCTTACACCATTTATCAGATAGACTAAGTTGTAAGGAACCTTATAATGAATGGCTGTTAAAATGTACTGGAAAGAGGTTGCGTTATGTTAAGTAAAATAAAATTGCATGGTAAATTAGCAAAATTTATTGGCCATAAAGAATTTGATGTAAAGGTAAATAGTGTTGCGCAGGCTGTAAGTTTTTTAGTGCATAATTTTCCTGAAGCAGAAACATATATGAACCCGCAATACTACATGGTACAAGTTGGCAATGATTTTATAGATAAAGATGAAATACATTATCCAATAGGCAAACAAGAAATAAATTTTATACCTGTTATTGCTGGTAGAGGTAATATAGGGAAAATTATTTTAGGAGGCGCTTTGATTGCTATGAGTTTTGGTGTTGGTGGTTTATTTGCTACACCATTGTCATTTAGTGCTGGTGGTTTTGCTGCTGCTGGTTTAGGTGCAAAGGCAGCTTTTGGTATTGGTGCTGGTTTATTACTTAGTGGTGTAAGTGGTATGTTATTTCCTATACCAGACCAACAACAATTTGCTTCAGAGGAAGACCCAAGAATTTCATTTAGTTTTGGCGGTGTTCAAAATACTTCAAGAGCAGGTACACCAGTTCCTATTGTTTATGGTGAAATATTAACTGGTTCAGTTGTAATATCTGCTGCAGTAGATACAAACCAAGTAGAGGCGTAATGAAATATATAAAAGGTTCTGGTGGTGGAGGAGGTGGCGGTGGCTCATCAAGAAAACCAATACGTGACCCTGATAATTTAAACAGCAGACAGTTTGCCACAATACAAGATTTATTGTCTGAAGGAGAAATAGAAGGGTTTGCAAGTGCTTCAAAAGCAGGTCTTACAAAAGGAACAACTGCATATGCAAATGCAAGTTTAAAAGATGTTTTTCTCGATGATACCCCAATTTTAAATGCAACAGCAGATAATAGCAGTCCAGCAGATACTGATTTTAACTTTCAGGACGTAACATTTACATCAAAATTTGGTACAGCCGACCAGACTGCTATGTCTGGTATACCAGCAGAAAGCAGATCGCCAACTGCTGTCAATGTTACAGTTACAACTTCTGCATCAGTAACAAGACAAGTAACAAATACAGATGTTGATGCTGTGATCATTACATTAACTTGGCCGCAGATACAAATATTTGAAGATAATGGCGATATACATGGCGATAAAATAGATTACAAAATACAAGTTCAATATAATGGTGGTGGCTACAGCGATATAATTTCTACATCTGTAAGCGGTAGAACCGCAGATGCTTTTTCAAAAGACCATAGAATAAATATTACTGGTTCTTTTCCTGTAGATTTTAGAGTTGTAAGAGTCACAGCTGATAGTACAGATGCGCAGAGGGTAAATGCTTTTCAATTTACAAGTATACAAGAGGTAATAGATAATAACTCAACATATGCCAATAGTGCTTATGTGGCATTACGATTAGATAGTAAACAGTTTAATAGTATACCTAGAAGGCGTTATAGGTTAAGAGGTATTAAGGTTCGCATACCGGGTGCTGGTGCAAACAGTTCAGGTACGCCCACTGTTGACTTGCAAACAGGTCGTATTGATTATCCAACTGGCTATGTTTTTAATGGTGTTATGGGTGCTGCTGTTTATACAAATTGCCCTGCCATGTGTTTGCTTGACTTACTTACAAATACAAGATATGGCTTGGGCGACCATATTTCAGATAGCAATTTAGATTTATTTAGTTTTGTTGCTGCTAGTAAATTTGCAAATGAACTTGTAGATGATGGTACTGGCTCCGGTTCACAAGAGGCACGATTTAGTTGCAACGTAAATATACAGAGTCCAAAAGAGGCATTTGCAGCTATAAATGATCTTGCTGGTGTTATGAGATGTATGCCAATATGGTCTGCTGGTTCAATAACTATAAACCAAGATAAACCTACAACAGCTAGTTACTTGTTTAATTTAGCTAATGTTGGTGAGGGGGGTTTTGCATATCAAGGAAGTAGTTTAAAACAAAGACACTCTGTAATTTCTGTAAGTTATTTCAATATGGATTCTTCAGAAGTTGATTTTGAAGTTATTGAAGATGCAACAGCAATAAGTAAATTAGGAACTGTTGTAAAACAAGTAAAAGCATTTGCGTGTACCTCTAGGAATCAGGCTGCAAGATTAGGTCGTGCAATACTTTTTGCTGAACAAAATGAATCTGAAATTATTAACTTCACAACATCTATAGATGCAGGCATAGTAGTTAGGCCGGGGTCTGTAATAGAAGTAAATGACCCTGTTAGAGCAGGCGCAAGAAGAGGTGGTCGTGTGGTATCTGCTACCACCACCACAGTTACTATTGATGGTTTGTCTGAAACTACTTTACCAGCCTTAAATGATAATCCAACTTTAAGTGTTATTTTATCTGATGGAACAGTAGAGGAAAAATCTATTTCTGATATTACAGGTGCAGTTTTAACTGTTAGTTCTGCTTTTTCATCTGCACCAAACACAAATTCACCTTATTTAATTTCAAGTACAACTTTACAAACTCAACTTTTTAGAGTTATTACGATTGAAGAACAAGATGATATAAATTATTTAATTACAGCATTAACCTATGTAGAAGGCAAATATGATTTTATTGAAGATGGTACAGCATTACCAACTAGAACAGTATCACTGTTAAATCAACCATTAGACCCACCAAGCAACCTAACGGTATCTGAACAAACAGTTGTTATTAATAATATTGCTAGGAGTAAACTTATTGTTGATTGGCAACCTGTAGCCGGTGCTTCACAATACCAAGTTAACTATAAATTTGAAGATGGTAACTTTGTTTCGCAAATTGTTACTGCCTCTGATTTTGAATTAATTGATACACCTGTTGGTCAATATACGTTTGAGGTATTTAGTTTTAATGGTTTATTACAAATATCTGCTAATAAAACAACTAAAATTTTTAATTCTGTTGGTAAAACAGCATTGCCAGATAATGTTCAGAATTTAACTATTGAACCTATAAATGAACAGTTTGTAAGATTAAGATTTACACAGACAACTTCTATAGATGTTTTACATGGTGGTCGTGTTTATGTAAGACATACAAACCAAACTGGTGGTGCTGCTACATTTCAATCTGCTCAAGATGTTATTGAAGCTGTTGCTGGTAACGCAACTGAGGTTATAGCACCTGCATTACTGGGTACTTATCTTCTAAAATTTCAAGATGATGGCGGTAGATTTAGTGCAGTTGCAGCAAGTACTACTCTTACACTTGTTAATTTATTAGATTCAATAACTGTCAAAACTGATCGAGAGGACACAGATGCAACACCATATAATGGAACAAAATCAAATCTTACTTTTGATTCTACTCTTGGTGGATTAAAACTTACAGACCCAACAGCAAATGCTAGTGGTACTTATGATTTTGTAGATACTCTTGATTTAGGTGCAACATTTTCACTTACACTTAAAAGACATTTTCAAGGAGTTGGTTTTTATACAGGAGATCAGTTTGACAACAGAACAGAAAATATAGATACATGGACAGACTTTGACGGAAGTATTGCTAATGATGTAAACGCAAAAATAGCTGTACGTACTACTACTGATAATCCTTCTAGTTCTCCTACCTATACGACATTTAATGACTTTGCTAATGGTGTATTTAATGGAAGAGGATTTCAATTTAGAATCACTTTAGATACAGCAGATACAGCACAAAATATGAATTTACAACAAGCAGGTTATACAGCAACTATGCCATCAAGAACTGAGCAATCTTCTGTTATAGCATCAGGAGCAGGGGCAAAAGCAGTTACATTTACAGCACCATTTTTTGTTGGTACGTCTGCATTAGGCAACCTGAATAGTTTCTTGCCATCTGTTAATATTTCTCCACAAAATATGGCATCAGGGGATTATTTTGAATTAAGTAGTATATCTGGAACTGGCTTTACAGTTCACTTTAAAAACTCAAGTAATGCTAGTATTGATAGGAACTTTACCTACAGTGCTGTTGGTTTTGGTAAAGGAGGTTAACATGGAGGAAAATAGTATTTAATTGTGGCTGACGTAACGAACTACACTATTGAAAATGCCTCTGGCGCAAACGTAAGGACTGATCTTAATAATGTTTTTGCTGCAATACAATCAAGTAATTCAAAATCATCTGACTTAGCTTCAAGTCAATGTGTAGCTGGTATGCCTTTTTTAAATACCACTACAAATATTTTAAAAATAAGAAATTCAAGTAATGGTGCTTTTACTGAAATAGGAAATATAGACCAAGCTAATTTAGGTTTATTGTCAAAAGCTGGTGGCACAATGACAGGTGCGTTGTTAATAGATAATTCTACAAGTGCATCAACACCTGCCTTAAGTTTTGATGGAGATACAGATTTAGGATTATTTAGAAAATCTGCCAATGTAATGGGGTTTTCTTCTAGTGGTACAGAGCAAATATTATTTGATGCAAATGGTATTACTTTACAACTTCAAAATGATCTTAGGTTTGCCGATGCAGATAGTAGTAATTATGTAGGTTTTAAAGCACCAGCGACAGTTTCATCAAGTCTTACTTGGGTACTACCTTCTGCTGATGCTGCAGTTTCTGGTTATGCTTTAGTGTCTGATGCTTCAGGGACATTAAGTTGGGCTGCTGCCGGTGCTGGTGCACAAGGTGGTGGTGGTGATAATATTTTTTGGGAAAATGACCAAACTGTTACACAGAACTACACAATTACAAATGGTAAAAACGCTGGAAGCTTTGGTCCGATTACTATACAATCAGGTGTAACAGTTACAGTTGGTGCTGACGAAACATGGACTATAGTATAAAAATGTATATAATAAATTTAGGTAAAAAAATGGAGGGTTGTAAGTAAATAATGGCTGTAGTTATAAACGGAAATGGAGCAGTTACAGGTCTTTCAGCCTTGCCAGATTCAGCAATGGCAACTGGTTCTGTAATCCAAGTTGTTTACGCATCTACTAGCACTGAAGCATCTGCGACTACTGATACTTTTATTGATTCAAACCTAACTGCGACTATTACCCCCATTTCAACAAGTAGTAAAGTATTTGTAATTATAAATCAACAAACAGCACAATTTCATCCTTCAGGTGGTTCAAATGCTGTTTATGGCGGTATAAAATTAATCCGTACTGTAAGCAGTTCAGACACTACGTTACACAATCCATGTGCAAACACAGGTCCGTTTGAAGTAGGTGGAACTGGTCAGGTGACGGTAAGAACAAATATAAATATATTAGATTCACCTAGCACTACAAGTGCTGTTACTTATAAAACACAAATAGCTGCTTATGATAGTAATAGAGGTCCTTTTGAGGCTCAATTTGATGAAACTGGTGGTTCTGCAATAGATGGGACATCATATATTACATTAATGGAGATAGTAGGATGAGCCTAGACCATAAAGCAATATATAAAGCATATAGTGGTACTGTTATTGGTATTAATGCACAAGGGGCTTGGGATTCAAATGGTAATCTTGTTAGTTTAGATCAAAGCAAAATAGACGCAGCAAGGGTTACGCTAGATGCTGAAGCGGTTGCAAACAAGTATAAAACAGACAGAACAACTGATGGTTCTACTGTTTACGCTTCTTTTGGAGATCAACTTGATATGTTGTACGCAGATATGCTCGCTGGTAAACTAGATACAACTGGAACGTGGGCGACCCACATCAAAGCCGTTAAAGACGCAAATCCAAAACCATGAGTCAAATCAAACTAAAACATAGCGGTGGAAATGGTGTAATAATAGCCGCACCTAGTTCTAACCCTGCTGCTGATCGAACTATCACTTTACCAGATTTAAGTGCTGATATAACCCTTGCAAATGGTATTACTGAAGCTGATTTGTTTCAATTAACCGCAGATACAACTGTGTCTGGTGACACTGATCTTAGTACTAATTGGGCAAGACCTAATACTGCTAATGATGGGTTTGGTAAATTAGGTACTGGAATGTCATTTTCAGGTGCTACATGGACTTTTCCTTCTATTGGAATTTATCATGTTTTATTTAATGGAATGCTTTATGGTAATGGAGGATCTGGAACTACTCAATTCCAAATATTAGCTACTGAAGATAATTCAAATTATGGTTTGCAATCATCAGCACACATTTCAGTAAGCAATGGTACTTTTAACAGTTGTTGCCCAACAGCTGTCATTGATGTAACCAATACAAGTAATGTCAAAGTAAAATTTAGAGCTACATCTTCTAATAGCAATCAACTTGTTGGAAGTAATACAGCCGTAGGTCTGACTTATGTTACTTTTATTCAGTTAGGAGATACATAATGGATTTTAATACAGGACGACCAAATCATATAATGGATTATTTAGTTACAGTTCGTTCTGGTTGTTGGTTCGGATTTAGTGACTCTAGCAATCAAGTTTATGAAAATCTAATTGTGCATGATGGTGGTTCAAAACCTACCGAATCAGATTGCACAACTGGTCTTGCTGCACTTCAGGCAGCTTGGGATTTAGAAAATAATAGTTACAAATCTCAAAGAAAGGCAGAGTACCCAAGTATTGAAGATCAGCTTGATGACATCTACCATAATGGAATAGATGCTTGGAAAGCTACTATTAAGACCATTAAAGACAAGTACCCTAAGAGTTAACCATGTCAGAACTCAAAGTCAACAGTATAAAAGGAACAGGAGCTAGTACGGCAGCTATCACGATTGATAGTTCTTCTGGTGGTTTTACTGGAAATATTACTAATAGACCAAATAAAAATTTAATTATAAATGGAGCATTTCAAATTGCTCAACGTGGTACGTCATCTACAACATCTGGTCTTGCTACTGTTGATAGATTTCAGCAAATTCATGCTGGAACTGATGAAGCACCAACTCAAGCACAAGTTGATGTTGCTAGTGGAACTACACCATACACTCAAGGTTTTAGAAAAGCATTTAAAATTACTAATGGAAACCAGACAAGCGGTGCTGGTGCTGATGACTATATCTGGATTCAAACTAAATTAGAAGCACAAGATGTCGCAAATAGTGGTTGGAACTATTTATCAACATCAAGTTACATAACTTTATCTTTTTGGGTTAAATCAAGTGTGGCTCAAGATTTTAAAGGGTATTTAAGGTCAAGAGATGGAACTGAAAGAATGTACCCATTTGCAACAGGGTCTTTAACTGCTGATACATGGACAAAAGTTACAAAAACAATATCAGGTAACTCTGGTTTGCAATTTGATAATGATGTTAATGAAGGATTACAACTTAATATTGGTTGTTTTTTTGGTACAAATTTAACAAATAGCTCAACTACTGAAGATGCTTGGTCCACTTGGGATAGTACAGCGAGATCAAAAGATTTTACTTCAACATGGTACACAACGAATGATGCAACGTTTGAGATTACAGGAGTTCAATTAGAAGTAAGCAGCGTGGCAACAGATTTTGAATTTAGGACGTCTGGACAAGAATTGGAACTATGCAAACGGTATCTACAAGACTTTACTGTCGGAAGTGGCGATTATGTGCTTGCTCTTGGTAACACTTGGACATCAACACAAAACAGATTTATTTTATATTTTCGCCCTGAAATGCGAGCAGCACCAACTTTTTCTACACCAGTAGGAAATTACAGATTTAGAAATGCACAAGGTCAGACACAAAGTCATACCAGCACAAGTGCAAGCGGAAGTGATATAAATACAAAAATGGCAGTTATTACTGGTTCACAGCCTCAAGGTGGTTTAAATGCTGGTAATGTAGGACAAGTAAGATTATTAACCGCTTCTGATGAACCGGGAACTGCACGTTTTGACGCTGAATTATGAGTTACAAATTTTTAGGTAAAGATGAAGATGGAAATGATCTTAAAGTAATTTTAAGAACAACTGATGGTGCATCTGTTCCATTTGATGAAGCAAACAAAGATTACCAAGAATACCTTGCATGGGTAGCTGAAGGAAATACTGCGGAGGCTGCGGATTAATGGCGATAGCACCCGGCACATATGATATGACTGTTCAAAGAAGGTCAGATCACAGTGTTCCTATTGTGTTGAAAGATAACTCTGGTACAGCAATAAATTTAACAGGATTTACCGTAGCAGCACAAGTTTGGGATACAACACGTTCTACAAAATATGCAGATTGGGCTGTTACTTATACTGACAGAACAGCTGGTTCTTTTTCTATTGCCTTAACAGATACACAAACAGCAACATTTTCACCTAATGTATTAGCTTATGATGTGTTATTAGTTGATGGTTCTGGCCTCAAAGAATATTATTTAGAAGGTAAGATATTTATGAGTGAGGGCTACACAACAACATGAGTCAAGTTAACATTACAACTACTAAAAATACCGTTACTGTTAACGGTGAGACAAGGGTTGTTACGGTGGCAACTCAAGGGCCTCAAGGAGCCTCAACTGATATTGATACAAGTAGTGCAGTTGATAATTCCGTAGTGTATTATCACGCATCTAGTGGTACATTAAAAGCAGATGATACTACAACTAAACTAACACTTGTCAATGGAGGAAATTTTTAAGTCATGTCTAACACTATAAGAATTAAAAAAAGAGCAGCTAGTGGAAGTGCTGGTGCACCTTCTAGTTTATCCCCTTCAGAATTAGCTTTTAATGAAAACGATTTAAAATTATATTATGGTTTTGGTGATAATGGTTCTACACCTCCATCTGCAAGTTCAATAATTACTGTTGGTGGTTCTGGTGCGTTTTTTGATAAGACAACAACAAGAACAACTAACCATGTTTTAGCTGGTGCTGCTTCTGGAAGTGCTGCTGCACCTACATTTAGAGCCTTAGTTGCTGCTGATATTCCTTCGATTGCACATACAAAAATATCTGATTTTGATGCAGGTGTGCAAGTAAATAGAGTAGACGAATTAGCTGCTGCAACCAACCCAGTAACAGGAGTTACGCCCACTGCTGATGCTCATTTTGCGACTAAGGGATATGTTGATGGTGTTAGTCAGGGATTAGATATTAAAGATAGTGTTAAAGTTGCTACTACTGCGAACATTACACTTTCTGGAACGCAGACTATTGATGGTGTTGCGGTTTCTGCTGATGAAAGAGTCTTAGTTAAGGACCAAAGTACTTCTTCCCAGAATGGCCTGTATCTTTGTAAAGCAAGTACATGGGCAAGAACAGATGATTTAGCTGCTGGTGTCGATGCTGCTGGAATGTTCACATTTGTTGAACAAGGGTCTACAAATGCTGACCAAGGTTTTGTTTGTAGTTCTGACAAAGGATCTGCTGTTGTCGGCACTAATAATTTATCTTATACACAATTTAGTGGTGGTGGAAACTTAACTGCAGGTGATGGTTTAGATAAGTCTGGTAATGAGTTTAGTGTTGACCTTAAATCTAATGGTGGAATAGTAATCGAATCAACAGAAATGGCTGTTGACCTTTCTGCCAGTTCTATTACAGGAACTCTTGCAGTTAGTGACGGTGGAACGGGTGCTACAAGTGCAAGTGCAGCAAGAACAGCATTAGGATTAGCAATCGGAACAAATGTACAGGCTTTTGATGCTCAGTTATCTGATATTGCAGGTCTTACTCCTTCTGATGGTAATTTTATTGTTGGAGATGGTTCTAACTTTGTACTTGAAAGTGGCTCAACTGCAAGAGCCTCGCTAGGGTTAGCAATCGGTTCTAATGTTCAAGCATATGATGCTGATTTAGATAATTTATCAGGTATGCAATCAGGTGCATCTTCTGCTTTAGCTGCAATCACATCAACAGAAATACAAATTCTTGATGGTGCAACTGTAACAACTGCTGAATTAAATATTCTTGATGGTGTTACTGCAACTGCTACTGAGTTGAACATCATGGATGGTGTAACAGCCACCACCTCTGAATTAAATATTATGGATGGGGTCACAGCAACGACTTCAGAGCTAAACATAATGGATGGT
>VTLG01016798.1_pt1 | contig 17271 bp, 20 predicted proteins | sample 4694571 | NCBI WGS metagenome assembly VTLG01 (sample SAMN12604809, study PRJNA352737) | marine metagenome | biome: ENVO:00000447; feature: ENVO:00000209|ENVO:00000569|ENVO:01000036; material: ENVO:00002151; isolation source: viral sequences binned using virsorter ...
ACAACTTAATGCTTATATTAAAGGTGTTGGGAATGATGAAGGAGCTAAATTAATGGTACAAGTACATGGCTTAGATAAATTAGCTAAGAATTTACCTACATTAGATGTAGATCTAAGAAAACAGATTGAAGCATCAGGAGATAAAAATCTTTTATCATTATACCAAGCAATAGGTATAGAAAATTTCTCAACTAATCAACAGAGACGTGTTTTAGCAGTCATCGAAGAAACTTCTAATAAACGAGTGAGACTTGAAAGATTAAAAGCTTTAGGAATTAAAAAATATCCTGCATCTGCTTTAGAATCTGATGAAGCTTTAGATGCGTTTATAACCAAACAAGGTTTACTAGAAACCGAATAACATTATGGAAGAAGAAATGCTTGATGTTGAAGAATCTCTAAGAGAGTTAGGATCACCTACGGGTACAGACTCAGAGAACACTTCAACACCTTCTACGGAAGGAGAAACAGACAAACCTCGTGAAGGCTTAGGAGGTTTCGTACAGGATGTAGGTCAAAACATGTATGAAGGAGCAGCACCTCTAGTTGGTCTTTCAGATACTGTTATAGATGCTATCAACTTCGCCTCTGCTGGTGATAGATTTGATATACCTAAGCTACCTGCATATGAAAGTAATATGCACACTGCTGTACGTAATATATCAGGACTAGTTATACCATCCCTTGGTCTTAGAAGTTTAGCATTAAATGCTGGAGCTAAGATACATGCAGCTGGTACAGCATCACCTTGGTTACAAAGATTAGGTAACACTAAATCATTTGAATACTTTGCTAAGTTTGGTATTGATGTAGGTACTGGTACTGCAACTGATTATGTAGCAGAACAGAACCAGAAGGATGATAACCTGATGGGTGTTCTTAAGAACTACTGGCCTAAAACATTTCAATGGATACCTAATAGTATAGCTACAACTGAAGATGATACAGCAGGTGAGAAACGTGCTAAGAATGTTAACGAAGGTGCTATCTTCAGTGTTTTTGCTAGTATTATTGAAGGTGCAGCTCACTTAACAAAAGCTGGTAGAAGTATTTCTAGAACTAAGAAATTTATACCAGCTAAGGAAGGTGGTGTAGCTAATATAAATGAATTAGCTCAGGATCAATTCTCTGGTATCAAATTCTCTGATAATATAACAGAAGATTCTGTACTTAAAAACTATGCCAGAAAAGAACATACACTAAATGAACTTAGTGAATACTATATCAGTAAAGGAGAAGAACCTCCTAACTGGCCTATGTTTGATGAGGGTGAAACCTTAGTCAGAACTAGAGATGAAGATGGTATCATAGGTGCAGCTGCTGATGCTGCTCAAATCCAGAATAACATTGAATCTGGTTGGGGTAGACTTGGTACTATTATCAGTGAAGCTGCTAGGAAAGAAGGACTTGAAATTAACAATCTAACTAATCGTACACTTGTTAGTGAATTAACAGATCAGCTTAAGAAAGCTGGTAAGTTTAGTAAACAGTTGAGATCTGGAACAAGGATTACTGAACGGATGATAGATAAAGCTGGTAGAACTTTAGCAGCTACACTCTTACATCCTAGAGTTGATACTGATGATATCCTTGGAATCTTAGATGAATTCAAGAGATCAGTAGATGACTCAGTAGTTAGAATTGTAGGTAAGAAAGGTATAAGTAGAGCTGTTAAAGATTTAAAAGCTCAGATGTTAGATCTTGATGCTCAGAAAGCTAAAGCATATCTAGTTACTTCAGAAGCTGGACAAGTTGCAGACTTCTCTGAAGGTGCTAGACTTATGGAAGATGGAGCTTCTGTAATGAGAACTATTGATCTAATGGCAGACCGTCTAGAAGTATTGATGGTAGAGAAAGGTTTAGCTAACTTTGAAGCAGGTTCTATGTTTGCTAAGATGAGAGCTTGGCAATCTGCTGTAGATACAGGAGATTTTAATATTATGAATGCAGCTGCTGAAACTATTTTAGATAGTAGCACTGCTAAAATGACAGAGATTATACCTAAAGCTAAGGAATGGACTAATACACTAAGAGCTGTATCTAGAGAGAATCCTGAATTCCTTAGACCATTAATGCTAGCTAATGAATTTACTGATGGTAATGTAGATACTTTATTTAAATTACATGAATGGGCAGCTGATAACTTATCTACATTTAAGAAAGCACTTTATGATGGTAATCCTAATGTACCTTCAATAGTTAATAAATCTATGTGGAGTAATATATTTAACTCTGCATTATCCGCTACAAGTACTCCATTAGCAGCAGCTACAGGTAACTTAACTGGTTTATTAGGTAAAGGTATGGCTACTGTAACAGGAGCTGTATTACAAGGTGATATTGCTAGAGCTAAAAGAGCTATGGTAGCCCATTTTGCATTAGATGATACTTTACAAAAAGCCACAGATCATATGAGATTGGTCTTTAGAAAAGCATCTAATAATCCTAAAGAAGTTAGCTATGTAATGCGTGGAGATATTGCTCTCCAAGAGGAGAAAGGTTTAAATGCTTTAAGAGCTTGGGCAGATGCTGCTGAATCAAAAGGTGAGTTAGGTGGTAAGATGATGCTTAGTATCTATGAAGATTTAGATGCTTTAGCACAAGATCCTGTGCTTAGATTTGGAGGTAACTCCATGACAGCACTTGATGGTTTTACTAAATCAGTTATGGCTAATACAGAATCTAAGTATATAGCTTTTAATAAACTTGCTCAATCAGGTGAGGAAATAAATCCTAAGAACTTCCAAGCTGCTGTAGATGAAACTTATAATAAATGGTTTGATTCTAAGGGAATGATTAGTAGCGATGCTGTAGATGCAGCAACAAGTGAAATAGCTTTAAATGCTGACTCACCTGTTGTAGAAGGGATGAATGAATTTATTAGACGTTTCCCGGCTGCTAGAACATTCATTTGGTTCCCTAGAACTACTGCAAACGTTATAGATACATTTGGTAAATGGAGTCCTGCAGGTGTATTATCTGCTGATTATCATAAATTGTGGGGTCCATTAGGTAGGAAAAAAACCAGTGACTTTGCATTTGATGAAATAGCAGACTTTTTAAAAAGTAAAGGTAAACCAGTAGATGAAACTGCTTTAGAAACTTTTGAAATATTAAGAGCAGAAGTTAAAGGTAAAGCTGCTATAGGTAGTTTATTTGTTACTATGGCTGGTTTCGCTGCTATTAATGATAGATGTACAGGTAACGGTCATTATAATAAATCTATTCAAAGACAACGTGTAAGAAGTGGTTGGAAGCCTAAATCATGTAGAGTACCGGGCACTAACAAACAAGTTAGTTACGAATGGATGGGTCCGATAGGTGACTGGTTATCTTTAACTATTGATGTTGTAGATAATTTCGATAGTTTATCAGTTGGTATGCAAGAGGATTTATATAATAAACTTACATTTGTATTAGGTGCTGCTGTTACTAATAGGTCAGTTCTCTCTCAATTAGAACCTATGTATGACGTATTACAAGGTAACGGAGCTGCTGCTACTAGATTTTTATCTAACTTTGGCAATAACTTAGTACCTTTAGGTAGTTGGAGGAATGAAATAGGTAAGATTATGTATCCTCAATTACGTCAAATCCGTACTGATTTAGACGATGCTTTAAGAAATAGAAACGCTTGGTTAGATGTTTTTGATCCTGAACGTGCGCTACCTTCTGTAGTTGACCCTATTGATGGTAAGGAAATTGGTAAAGAAGATAATTGGTTCCTTAGAGTTTGGAATAGAGGACCAGCAAAAGTTACTAGTTTACCATCTAAAGAACGTCAATTCCTTATTGATATTGAATTCAATAGTAACCCTACAATGAGAATGAGTTCAGGTGGAGCTGTTTTAGAAAACCATGAAATAGCTGCTATTAATAGTAAGATGGGAGAACAAGGTTTTTATAAAAAACGAATAAATGAAATAATGAAAGATGCTAATAAACTCACTTATACTGGTCCAGATGGTACAGTATACAAAGGTTTTACTGATATTATACAAGCTCAACGCAGAGGTTTGATTGGTTCAGATATTTTAGATAGCGGTAAATATAGAGATATCTTTAATAGATTAACTCAAGCTTATGCTAAAGCTAAAAAAGCAGCAGAGAATCAGTTAGATCCTGTAATTAAAGCTGGTATCAGACAACGTGAATATGAAAAGAAAAACTCTATTTATAAACAGAGAGTTGGTAACATCGATCAAGTAATCCAAGATGCAGGATTATCCGAAACACTTAACATAGCTAAATAATGGCATACATAACGGAGGTTACTCACACCCAAACATCAACAGGTAACAGGGACTTCTCTGTTACCTTCCCTTTTATGAGCACTGCTGATCTAAGAGTTCAATTAGAAGGAGTTACAAAATCTTTAAATACTGACTATACTATTGTACAATCAGGTGGTTCCACCGTTATTAATTTCAACACTGCCCCTGCTGATGCTTCTAAGATTCGTATTTTTAGAGATACAGATATAGATAATATTCAAAGCACCTATCAACCCGGTAGTTCTATTACATCTTCAGATCTAAATAAAAACAATACTCAACTATTATACGCAGCACAAGAGTTTGGTACTTTAAAGGACGATAACTCTGTAGCTTTTTCTTTAGGAGATAAAGGAGATATACAAGTTAATAGTTCATCTGATTGGGTTATACAGAACAATACCATTGAACAAGCTAACATGGCTGACAATAGTATTGGTGCAAATGAAATAATTAACTCAAGTATAACAGGTGAGAAATTAGCGACATTAGCTATCACAGCAGCTCAATTAGCAGCAAACTCTGTAATTACAAGTAAAATTTTAAACGATGCAGTAACAACAGATAAGATTGCTGATGCACAAATTACAACAGCACTATTAGCTGCTGCAGCTGTTGACCCAACTAAAATTAGTCAAACAACAGCCCCTGGACATGGATTTAATCCTCCGGGTGCTGTTATATGGTATGCAGGTTCAACTGCTCCTACAGGTTATTTAAAAGCTAATGGAGATAGTATACCGAATGGTAGTGGAACTGTACAAGGTGTGTCTGCAGATTACTCTGGTTTATACGCTGTAGTAGGTGGTTCTTTACCTGACTTACGTGGTGAATTTATTAGAGCTCTTGACGATGGTAGAGGTATAGACGGTTCGCGTGCTATACGTTCAACACAAGCTCAACAAGCTGAAAGTCATAATCACGTAGCAACTATTAGTAATGATGGTGCACACATACACTCAGGAGGTACTACAAGTAGTGCAGGTGCTCACACACATGGCATTGATGCAGAGAGTAGTCCTAATGACTCTAGCACCAACAATGTCATTAAAGCTCACAAGGAAAGTCATCCAGGAACTATGGACACCCATAGTGCTGGTGCCCATACTCACACTGTAACTGTTGAAAATACAGACAGTGCACACACTCATACTATATCAGTTCAAAACCAATCAGGTGGGGGAACAGAAACAAGACCAAGAAACGTGGCTCTTTTAGCCTGTATTAAATATTAATTATGGCTCATACACATAAACAAACTGAAATTTACCATACCGCGAACGGTTCTACCACCAGCTTTTCGTATCCATTTGAATATTACCAGAAATCAGACGTTCATGTAACAGTGAATGGTACTGCAAAAACTCAAGGAACACACTATGATGTAACTGGTACTAATGTAGTTTTTAAAACTTCACCAAGTGACTACACACCAGCTAACAATGACGTCATAAGAGTATATAGAGATACTGATGTAAACACATCCAAAGCCACCTTTGCTGCAGGATCTTCTATTAGAGCAACAGACTTAAACAATAATGAAACACAACTACTCTTCTCAGTACAAGAAGCAGTAGATCAAGAAATAGTAACAGCAGATATAAGAGATGCTCAGATTACATCAGCTAAGATTAAAGATGGAGCTGTAACTGCTGATCAAATTGGAGCTAATGCTTTAACCTATGCTAAGATACAGAATGTATCTGCAACAAATAGAGTACTAGGTAGAGACTCAGCTGGAGCTGGTATTATAGAAGAGATTTCACCTGTTGATCTCCGTACTATGCTTAACGTTGAGGACGGATCTACAGGCGATCAAACTAATGCAGAAATAAGAACTGCAGTTGAAGCTGCTTCAAATAGTAATGTCTTCACAGATGCAGATCATAGTAAATTAGATGGTATAGCTGCAGGAGCTGAAGTTAATGTTCAATCTGATTGGCAAGCAACTTCGGGTGATTCAGAGATATTAAATAAACCTACCATACCAGAATTAATTGATGAAGATAATTTTTCTTCAAATAGTGCAACAAAAGCTCCTTCACAACAATCAGTAAAAGCTTATATTACATCTACATCACAACCATTAGATTCAGAGTTAACAGAACTCAGTACAATGGATTCTGGTACAGCTTCTTCTTTAGCTGATTTAACATCAACAGAAGTTCAAATACTAGATGGAGCTACTGTATCAACATCAGAATTAAATATATTAGATGGAGTTACTGCAACAGCTGCAGAACTAAATTATGTTGATGGAGTTACTTCAAATGTACAGACACAGTTAGATGCAAAACAACCACTCGACGCAGATCTCACAACGCTTGCTGGTATGCAGTCAGGTACTGCTTCTATTTTGGCGAGCTCTACAGCTCTTACCAGTACTACTGATGAGCTTAACTTGTTGGATGGCAAGAGCATTGTCACATCGGTTAGCGGAAGTTCTACTGATGTTCAGTTACCGACTGCAAAGGCCGTTAATGATCAAATAGTATCTACTTTACAAGATGTAGGTGGGTTTTTTCCAATAGATGATGAACTTAAATTCCCCAACACTAACCCTGATCCTAATGACGACGCTGGTACTATTGTTTCCATTGCAGATGCTGGCGGCATTGTTGTTAATGGTTCAGGTGTCAGTACAACTGGTAGGACACTTGGTGGATCTACTGTCACAATTAACGGGATCGACTCCTCCCTCCACAGTACTACCATAGCAGCTGGTAAAGGTATGTTGGTACAAACAACTAGTACCTTAAATACCTATGATTACCATAGATTAGTAGTTGATGAAGCTGGAGTAGCAAGTGCTCAGACTCTTGTTAATGATTTTAATGATCGATATCAAGTAGCAGCTAGTGCTCCTAGTAATCATCCAGACGGTTCTGCATTAACAGACGGAGACTTATGGTTTGATACTTCAGCTAATGTGATGAAGGTGTATGATTTAGGTAATACTAGTTATGCAGCTGTTACATCAGTTGGTGATTATAAACTACTAACACTTGAAGACACCGATGGTAGTGCTGCTGATTTTGCTAATCAATCATTTAATCTAAAAGATGGTGGTAGTGCAGCTAATGTTACTTCAGCTGGACAACTAATTGTCAGTGTAAATGGTGTTATACAAAAACCTAATGCTGGTACTACAATTACTGGTAGTGATGAAGGATTCTGTCTTGTAGATAGTGATACAATTAAATTTGCTACAGCACCAGGTTCAGGAGCTAGTGTATTTGTAACCTTAATTGGTTCAGCTACATCAGTTAATGTACCTGCTACTAATAGTATAGTAGAAGCAGCAATACAGACAAACGTAGTTAGTGAAGAGAAGTTAAAAATAAGTAATGCTGGTAGCAATGGACAGTTCTTGTCTAAACAATCTGGTGACTCAGGCGGATTAACTTGGGCAGATGTACCAGCAGGAGTAGGCGGAGCTACAGGTGTAGATTTTAATGATGATGTAGAAGCACGTTGGGGTACTGGTAACGACTTAGTTATTGAACACCAGAATACTAATGATGTATCAGTCATTAATGCTAACCACGCTGGTGGTAGTTTCCTTATTAAAAAGAATGATATTGAAGCTATTACTGTAGGTACTAATGGTATTGGTATAGGTAATCCATCTGCTACTGATAATTCACTAAACATTCAAGGTAGTGGTGGACGAATCTTTTTTGGTGTGAGTAGCGGTAATAATCCTACAATGACACAGAATGCAACTCACGGAGTAGTATTTGGAGATCATTTAGGCGCTCAAGCTTTTGCATTCAGTGGTTCTGAAGTTAAATCTAAACATATACGAGCTTGGACTGATAGTACTTATGATTTAGGAACTGATGCAGTTAGATTCCAAAATGCTTATGTAGATACTTACTATGGTGATGGATCAAATCTAACTGGTATATCAGCTGGTGCTACAGGTGGTAACTCTGGAGCTAATGGTGTATTCTGGGAGAATGCACAAAATGTCACACATGACTATACTATTACCAATGGTAAAAATGCAGGTTCCTTTGGACCTATAACAATCGACTCTGGAGCCACTGTTACCATTGGCGATGGAGAGTACTGGACAATCGTTTAAATTATGGCAATTACAATTAATGGAAGCGGAACCGTCACAGGAATCTCAGCTGGCGGCCTACCCGACAATATAATAACAAATGCTGAAATGGCTGATGATTCTGTTGGAATAGCAGATCTATCAGCAACAGGTACAGCAAGTTCAAGTACTTTCTTAAGAGGAGATAATGCTTGGGCAGCAGCAGGTGGACTAGACGGAGTAACAACAGGAAGTGGTAATGTAACTATTACTGATGGTAATTTGATTGTTGCTTCAGGTCATGGTGTTGACTTTAGTGCTACCACTGATGGACCACAAGTTAGCCACGCTTCAGAGATCTTCGACGATTATGAGGAAGGCACATGGAATGTAACCTTTAATGGGAATGTTTCTGGACAATCTGGAGCAGATAAAGGTCAGTATGTCAAAATTGGTAGAATTGTTCATATCACAGGACAAGTACATTTAGACAGCAGTGGTAATACTGATAATGTAGAAATTAATAATTTACCTTTTACTTCTGGTGGAAGTCAAGGTGAAGGTTCAGGGAGTCAATATCCACTAGCTGGTTCTTATGAACTTAACCATCAATCAGATACAATTGGTGTACGATGGTACATTGCTGAATCTACTCAGACTGCTAAACTGATAGATATGAGAGACAATATTGGTTACTCTCAAGTACCAGCTGTTCCTAATAAATATGTGTTTCTTACCTCTACTTACTTTGCAGAACCTTAATTATGGCATATACAGAAGAAAACAATTATCAACTCGAAGTCGTTGGAGATTATCGAGTTATTCAAATAAAGAATACTATCGTTACAAAGAAAGATGGTGTATCCGTAGGATCAAGAATTGAAAGAGATTCAGTTAACCCAGGAACTTTAGATGCTTCTAATAATTTAGTTGATCGAGATTTAAGTGGAAAAACACAAGAAGTTCAAGATGTAGCTAAAGCTGTCTGGACATCTGATGTAAAAACTGCTTGGAAAAATCAACTGATTGCAGAGAAGAATAAATTGGGTGGTTAGTTATGAGCACCTTAAAATTAACAACTAGTGGAGGTGGTGGTGGAACAGTATCTTTAACTGCTCCTGCTTCTACAACAGGTAACGCACAAGTTTCTCTAACGCTCCCTCAAAATGATGGAGATGCCTCGCAGTATTTACAAACAGATGGATCGGGTGCTCTTAGTTGGGCAACTGTTTCAACAGATCCAACAACAACATCCGGTACCAACAACTTTACTGTAGCTGATGGTAATCTAGTAATAGGAACCGCAGGTCACGGTATTGATTTCAGTGCTACAGCTGATGCTACAGATACTTCGGAGCTTTTAGATGATTATGAGGAGGGAACATGGACTCCTGCTTTTAAAGGAACAAGTAGCGATCCTTCAGTAACTTATGGAAACCAAGCTGGTCATTACGAGAAAATTGGTAGATTTGTCCATTGTTATTGGATAATGAATGTTACTAACGCAAACTGGGCTAGTGATGGTACTGGTTATTTATGTATAGGAGGATTCCCTTATACTCCTGAAGGAATGATTCTTTATTACATGATCGATACTTATGGTTGGACAGTTGCAAGTGGAAATGTACCTCAAGGTGGTTATACAGATTCAGGTTCTACAAGTGCAGGAGCAATGAATAGCAGAAATACTGCAGGTAATTCACTGATGAGTTGGGCGCAGAGAACAGGTAACGTCCACATCTACACAACCTGTACTTACAAAACAGCAACTTAAAATCATGGCAATTACAAAAACAACTGAAGATGACAAGTTTGAAATAGTAACTCAGTATAAATGTCTACAAATCAGAACTGCCACCGTAATCAAAGAGGACGGAGTAGAACTAAGTCGTAAATTTGCTCGAAGAGTTCTAGAACCTGGAAGACTAGATGCTTCTGATAATTTTGTAGATACAGATGTATCAGGAGAAAGTACAGAAATACAAGGAATAACTTCTGCCATTTGGACAGCTGCTGTTAAGGATGCTTGGAAAGCAAAACTGATAGCAGATAAAAATGCTCGAGGTTAGCTATGAGCACACTAAAAGTAAATACAATACGACATTCTACTGCATCAAGTGATGCTATTACCTTAGCTAATGATGGAACGGCAACGGCAAAGATTACTAATAACTTAAGTAATCGCAATTTAATAATCAACGGTGCTATGCAAGTTTGGCAGCATGGCACCTCATCTACTACAGATGGTTATTCTACAGCTGATATGTGGAAGACTTCTTATGGTGGTGAAAACGAAGATCCAACTTTCTCTAAACAGGATTTAACATCTAGTGACACTGGTCCATGGGAGAAAGGGTTTAGACATGCACTTAAAGTCACGAATGGTAATCAAACAAGCACAGATGCAGATGACTATCTGATTATATCTCAAAGATTTGAAGCTCAGACTTTAGGTTGTTCAGGTTGGGATTACACATCTGCTAGTAGTTATATAACCTTATCTTTTTGGGTAAGGTCTAGTGTTGCTCAAAATTTCTATGGATATCTCAGAACTGAAGATGGTACAGGTCAATTATACCCATTTGAAACAGGTACTTTATCTGCTAACACTTGGACAAAAATAACGAAGACCATTCCAGGGAATGCGAATGTTCAGTTTGATACAGATACAGATACTAATAGCGTTGCTAGGGCAGCTATTCTTGATATATGGCCATTTGGAGGTACTGATTATTCAGCAACACCAACATTAAATACTTGGGCTGCTTATGCATCAGGTACAAGATTCCCTGCGAATACTGCTACTTGGTGGACAACAGATGATGCAACATTTGCTATTACAGGCGTTCAATTAGAAGTAGGAGATAAAGCTACTGACTTTGAACACAGGAGCTATGCAGATGAGATTATCCGCTGCAAACGATATTTCCAGATGATCGTTGATCCATCTACTGATACTTATTCAGATGACAAAGGTAGACAGCCTTTTATGCAAGGTCTGGTATGGCATAAAGATAATAAAGATTGTAGATTTAGAGGTACTTTTAATGTTCCAATGAGGGCTTCGCCAAGTCTTTATAAAGTTGTAGGTACCGCTTGGTTTAGAATACAAGTTGTAAGCGGTGTAAATACTACTAGCGATTGGACTCTGTTAGGCTCTTGGAAGGAGTTTTTTGAACTCAAATGTACAGCAATTGATTCGTTTGGTTCAGATGATGCAGGGATGTCAATCTATGCAGTTTGTTTTAATTCCGGTGCTCGCATCGGTTGGTCAGCGGAGCTTTAACTATGGCACTTTATAAATTAATAAAAGATGATGAAGGCCGTGAAGTTGCGGTTACTAAAGACTGTACATCTTACTCTTTAGATATTCCTTTCTCAGAAGGTAATACAGATTATGCTGAGTTTCTTGAATGGAAAGCAGCAGGTAATACACCGGAGGCAGCTGATTAATGGCATTAACAAAAGTACAAACAAATGCAATAGCTGATGATGCTGTCACCACAGATAAATTAGCTAATGCTATAAATACAGAAAGAACTGCTAATACAGCAAAAGTAAGTTTAGAAGCTGATTCTGTAACAGGAGCAAAGATTGCGGATGACGCTATTGACTCTGAACATATAACAGATGGTTCAGTAGATATAGCACACCTAGCAAATGGTACAGATGGACAAATAATTACTTGGAATGCTTCTGGTGTTGCAACTGCAGTAGGACCAGGAACAGATGGTCAGGTATTAACTTCTACAGGAGCTGGTTCACCTCCAGCTTTTGAGACTCTACCAGTAACTAGTGCTGAAGGTACAGCAGTATTATCAACAGGTGAATCTGGTGGTACTAAGTTTCTAAGAGAAGATGGAGATGGTAGTTGCTCTTGGCAGACTGTCTCTACAGATCCTACTACAACTTCTGGTACTAATAACTTCACTGTTGCTGATGGAAACTTAGTAATAGGAACAGCTGGCCACGGTGTTGACTTCAGTGCTGTAGGTACTGGAAGTTCAGTTACCGCTGATGAAAATTTATTAGATGACTATGAAGCTGGTACATGGACACCTTCTGTTGTAACTGGAACAATTGGTTCAGGTACAGAAGGATACTATGTAAAAGTTGGTAACGTAGTTCATGTAAATGGAAGACTAGAAACGTGGTCTGATACTACTTCTGGTGGACCAATTATTATGAATGTTAGACCTTTTGCAGCTTCTAGAGCAGTACAGGTTCCAATGGCATGTCATTTATTACATTTCAGCACAGGATCTGGACTTAATATGAGTTTCCATTTCCATAATAATAATAATTGGTATGTAATTTATGGACAAACTAGTGGAGGTCAATCTTACTTCCAGCATTCAGATATACAAAGCTCGTCTTGCTCGATAACTTTCTCAGGCAGCTACATAATTGCCTAAACCCGTTTAACTTAATAAAGAAATCCTAATGGCATTTACAGAAAAACAAGAATACAAAGTTGAGGTAATTCCACCTTTTAACCATGTACAAGTCAGGAGAGCTGACATCGTATTGAAAGATGATAAAGAAGTAGGTAGAACTTTTTGGAGAGAATGTCTTCTTTGTGGTGAATTAGATGCAAGTGATAATTTTGTAGAAACAGATGTATCTAGTAAACCACAAGTTGTTAAAGATGTTTGTGCTGCAGTCTGGACTACAGATGTAAAGAATGCATGGAAAGCAGATTTAATAGCAAATAAACCTTAATGTCAATTAATCTCCCACGCCCTAACCTACCTAAACCTTTGGACATCCCTCAGATGTACCTGAGACAGCCTACAGCAGACGTTCCTGCCTTCCGCCCTATAGTCATCCCCCCAGCTGATTTGGAGCGTCCTGAGGGCACAGAGAAGGCGGAGGAGAAAGAAGAAAAGACAGAACAACCTGAACCACCAAAATTAAAGATACCTGTAATAGACATACAGCTACCTGTCCCTACTGTAGAAGTAGTGGCTGTAGCATCTTATGCAGCAGTATCAGCCGTAGTTGTAACTACCTTTGCTGAACCTGTATCTAAAGGTATTAAGAAAAAAGTCCAGAAATTCCTACAAGGTAAAGTCAATAAATGGAAGGAAAACCGGAAGAAAAAAAAGGACTCCTCGGAAAGCTGAAAGATGCTGCAGAGGATCAAGAACACCAAATCCAGATCCTTGGAACATTCGTTAGACTAGGCGTTGTTGTCTGGAGTGGTTTCATAATAACAATGAATTACATAGAGTTACCTATGATAAAGAAAGCTGGTAACTCAGATATCACGTTCGTTGCCAGCGTGTTTACGGGAGCTCTGGCCACTTTTGGCTTGTCCACTGGTAATTCTAAAGATAAAGGCTCACCCGTCAATTGTCCTATGGCTAAAAAGAAAGAAGAATGAAAAAATGGTTATTACTCTTAATGCTGGTAACACCCACGGTGGCAAGAGCAGAGTTAGTAACTCCCCAGTTTACACAGGGAAGTATGAACTCAACAACAACTACCACCCAAGAAGTCACGGAAGAAATAACCACCACCACTTATGGTTCCGCGCTAAACAAATGGTCTGGGGACAATATAACCCATACCTCAACCTCGTCAGGTGGTATAGCGGATTCAGATTCGGTATTCAACATGACAACAGCTGGTTCAGACTTCTCACTAGAAATAGTAACAAGAGCAGCCAGTCAGGTACTCGAAGTAACAGAGATAGAAAGAACTATCGAAACTACTGCTACTACGGTATCCTTATCAGTATTCTCACAATAGGAGCACCTGTTTATGCAGAAGAAGGGGAAACGAACAACACTTCAAATCCCGTCGCAGCAGCTACGGGAAATGTTACAAATCAAGCAGTCCAATTCCAAAATAATGGAGCTCCTAGTAGACAAATTATCGGTCCAAACATCTCGTGCAACGGCGCGACGATGACGTTCAGCCCATTCTATATGGGCAATCATACAACACCATATGATGATCACATGGATCAACAAAGCTATACTGTAGCTGAGAACTGGGGAGCTCAATTAAACTTTATGGTTCCCCTTGATGGTTCTCTTGTAGAACGTTGTAAAGAAGCAGCTTCAAGACAGATAGCTAAAATGAAACTTGACTATGAATTAGTTAGAGTTAAAAATTGTGCAGAATTACAGCAGAAAGGTTTTATGATACGTCCTAACACACGTGTATATCATATGTGTTCAGATGTTATACCTATCTCTGCATTTAACGCAGAAGTTGCCAAAGCAAAAGCGAAATTAAATCCGCCACCACCTAAAAAGTGGTATCAAAAACTTAACCCATTTAAAAAATGAGTACATTAACACAAAAAATAGGAGATAATCCTCCTAGTTTAGACGGTCCTAGTGATCTTCGTCCAGAAGTAAAAACTAGTTTTATTCTAAAAAGAGAAACACCCGCTGCTCCTAAAGTTAAAAAAACAAAGAAAACCACAACCACTAAAGAATCATGATCCTAGTAATCAAGCCCATCCTATTCGCCTTCTTGAAGTCGGATTCTGTTAAAAAATTAGTAGTCGATCTACTAGAAGCTTATGTTGCAAGAACTGATAATAAGCTTGATGACCAAGCACTTGCAATTGTAAAAACAAAACTATTTAGTTAAATGAAGAAAGCCACTGAAGACCAGTTCCACGAATTACATAGCCTTGTCACAACAGAATTCCTCAAACGGGTCAAAAGTGGCGAAGCTTCTACTCAAGATCTGAAAGCAGCCTGCGACTGGCTAAAAACTAATGATATAAGCGGTGTTGCTTATGAAGGTAGTCCTCTAGATAAATTAGCAGGTGCTATTCCTAAAGTCGATCCTGAACTCGTAAAACGGAGAATGTATGGCCAAATCCTCAACTGAAACATATCGGACGAATGCTCAATCACGTGCTAAACATGTCCGTGATAACAGTCCAGGTGGGAAGTATGCTCACTCTAAAAAGTATAAAAGAGATCATGCTAAAGCTAGAGCTAAATTAAAAATACCTAAAGGTTCTAAACAAGATGCATCTAAACAACCTGATGGTTCCTATAGGAGAGAAAGCCTTAAGACCAATAGAGGTCGTGGCGGAGGTCAAGGAAGATGAGTAAAAAAGAATATAAAGTATTTGAAGGCACTCAACAAGAGTGGGAGGATTTAGCTAATAAATGGAGGCAAGGAAAAACTAATCCAATTATAAGTGACTTTTATGCAGAACATGGTAGAATTCCTAATAAATCTTTAAAACAAAGTTCTAGAAGAGGTAAGCCTAAACTTTATAAAACTAGAAATACCGCATCTTTAGAAAAAAGTGCGCAAACTCGAAAAGAAAATACAAGAGGTACTAATCCTGAAATTGATGCTCAAATAGAACGCTTAAATACAAATAGTGCTTGGCCTCCTGGTAAATCTAAAGAAGGTTTTTTAAAATGGCAAGGTAGTGTTTATGCTGAAGCTCAACGAGAAGCTAATGCTTGGGCTCATGCGAATGGTTATAAAACACATGCAGGTCATGGTAGATCTGCGAAAAGAGGTGGGCCAAATTCTCGAACAAATCTAGCTCCTGAAGCTGCTGGTGGGAATACATCTAAACAAGAAAAAGGTATTGAACGTACAGACTTAGAATTAGATGAAGCAGGTATTTCTAGATCAAAAACTCATGCTTTCCAAGAATATTTAATGGAAGGTACGAGTCCTAAAGTTAGAAATATGTCTGATTATAGTGCTTTAACTCGACGTATATTAGTTCATAATACTGATATACCAATAGATCAAGCTATGTCAATAGCTGAAAATGAATTAATTCAAAAAGGTCCACAAACTAGATTACAAAGTAAGGTATCTCAAAAAAATATAGGTACTTTATCAGATACAACTTCAAGCATTGGTGAGGTAAAAACCTACCATGTTCTTAAAGATCTAGTAAACAGTAAACTAACTAAACATGCTGCTAAATTTTCTAAAGCAGCAGGCGGTTTAGGTAAAGCTGAAACAGCTCTAAACTTAGCTGCAGGTAACTACGTTGCAGGTGGTATAGGAGTAGCAGTACAAACACCAGCATTCCAGAAACAAGTTGCTAAATTACTAGCTAAACAGGGTCTTAAAATGATTCCTGGAGTTAGTATAGGTTCTGGTGTTATGCAAGCTGTTGGTTATGGTTTAAGCGGTCAATATGGTAAGGCTGCGTTATCCGTAGGTGGTGGTATTGTTGGTGAACTTGGGCCAGCTGGAGATGCAGTACAAGCTATGATAGATTTAGGTTTAACTGCTGATGATGTAAGAATAGCTAAAACTAAAGCGTCTCAACCTGATATAGACATGACAGAAGGCGGTAAAGTTAGTAAATATGAATCAGGTGTAATACATTCTGCGACAGGTCAAGGTGATCAAGCTTTTGATAATGTCGTCAATGCATTGAAAGAGAATCCTAATAGATTTGATTCTAGTGGATTCGGGTCACGTATTAATATAGAAGATCTTACTAAACAATTAAGCAAGTTTGATCTATGACTAACCCTGTAACCGCCCTACAAGAAGACTTCAAACTATTCCTTCAAGCATTATGGCACCAACTTAACCTACCTCAACCTACAAGAGCACAATATGCTATTGCAGATTACCTTCAACACGGTCCCAAGCGACTACAAATCCAGGCGTTTCGGGGAGTTGGTAAGAGCTGGATTACTGGTGCTTTTGTTCTTTGGACTCTCTTTAATGACCCCGAAAGAAAGATAATGATCATTTCCGCATCTAAAGAACGTGCGGATAACATGTCAATTTTCCTACAAAAACTAATCATTGAAACCCCATGGCTAAAACATCTGCAACCGAAAGCCGACGATTCACGCTGGAGTCGCATCAGCTTCGACGTAAACTGTTCTCCTCACCAAGCCCCAAGCGTAAAGTCGGTGGGCATAACTGGACAGCTGACCGGAAGTCGCGCAGATTTAATGATTTTGGACGACATAGAGGTTC
>VTLG01001921.1_pt1 | contig 17269 bp, 22 predicted proteins | sample 4694571 | NCBI WGS metagenome assembly VTLG01 (sample SAMN12604809, study PRJNA352737) | marine metagenome | biome: ENVO:00000447; feature: ENVO:00000209|ENVO:00000569|ENVO:01000036; material: ENVO:00002151; isolation source: viral sequences binned using virsorter ...
GGAGGCATAAGATTTTGTTACTAGCCAAGTCAACCTCATCGAGTAACAAGATTGCTCCTCGTTCAAGTGCTTCAATGACAGGTCCGTTATGCCAAACTGTTGCCCCATCAACAAGGCGAAACCCACCCAAAAGATCGTCTTCATCTGTTTCAATAGTAATGTTTACACGAATAAGTTCTCTCTTCAATTGAGCACATGCTTGCTCTACACCAAATGTTTTACCATTACCAGAGAGTCCAGTAATGAATGTAGGATAGAACTGTTTAGACTTAATTATATTCTTAACATCATTGAAAGAACCAAACTTAACAAAAGTATCATCATTTTCAGGAACAAGATCTTGTTCTACACGAGAAGTAACTGCAGGAGCAGCAAATGCTTTTTCTATCTTTTCAACTTCCTTTACTGTAACTTCAAGGTTCCATTTACCTGGTTTTACTCTAAACTCCTTTAATTTCTTAGTGACGGTAGCATAAGCAATGTCATTAGCAGCAGCAAATCCACGTACATCTGCTGCAGTGAACTCTGATCCATATGAACTTCTTAATCCGTCAATAATTTGATCTTTAGTCATCTTAATCTCAAATGCCATGATGTAGTGCTTTATTTAGTTGAACCTATTATAAGACAAAAAAAGGGGTCTTACGACCCCTAATGTACCACTTTATTAACTGGTACTAACTATCCATATTAGCAATATGTTCTTCCAATTGTTCTACCAATTTTGGTTGAGATAATCTTCTATCCAACTCAATACCAATAGTTCTACCAATTTCTTCTAACTTAATTTTTGAAAGATATTTTAAATCTGGTATATCAACTGGTGGAGCAGTTACTTCTGGAGATGTAGCAACAGGCATATCATCCAAAGGATTCTCATACACAGGAGGAGCAGGAGGACTTACTACTTCCGCTACTTCTTCTTCTGCTCTTGGTGGTTCATCTACCACAGAAGGTGCAGGTGGAACAGTAGTTCCAGCAACTCCTGTCTCATGTGTTGTATAGTCTAATCCTGCTAATTCAGAGAACTTACTCATAACTCTATTTAATTCCTCTAGTTATTTATTATTCAGAAGTCTCAGGTTCAGGAGTTTCTTCTGTATTTGTTTCTGGTGCAGATTCTTCCTTTGGTGCATGAACCTTAGCATATGCAGCCAATAACCCTTCCGCATCTTTAGGTGTAATTCTAGGCATAGTAAAAATTGTAAGGTATTTTTATTTATACAACCCAATTTGGTTGTCTGGATGGGTCACGAAGATAATTAAATGCAACCCAAGGTTTGCTCCTAATGTAATTTTTGTAAGCAGTAAAAGTGTCAATGCTTGTGTCATGTTTATACTCATCTGGCATTGCTCGTGTAAAAGATGTTGGTGATGGGCAATCTGGAAATATACTATCTGCGTGTTCTATAGTATGTTGACAACTGTGAACTTTATTGTAGCGATGAGTATACTCTACACATAATGCAAGACCATGCTCTATCAACCAACGAAAATTAGTCTGTGCCCAAATAGTGCATGGATGATTGCGGAATGCACCCTTATCTGTTTTATAGGGTGTGCCATCAAGTTTAGGTAATGAACCCAAACCAAGACCCCACTTATCAGATGCAACAATAGAAAGCATTTGACAAGTTTCTAAAGGCATCTTTACTATATGCTTATCAGGTAAGCATTGAGCAGATATAACAGGATCTGGATCAGTAACAAAAATATTCATATTTTTATTATACCACTAAATCTACAAATTCGCCAAGAATTTTTTTATTCATCTTTTTACCCTTTAAACTCTTAAAGAATGCTCTTTTAATTTGTGCTTTTGTAGCATCACTCTCAACTTCAAACTCATCATCAGATGATAAAGCAGCTGCTGATAATCCAAAATAACTATCATATCCAGAAGATTTAATACTAAATGACTTGGTTTTTTTCCAATCCTTTGTTGCTCTTTCAAAATCTTTTCCAGAATATCCACAATACTGGCGAATAAAATAATTACCATCTCTAGGAGCTAATAAACGAATACCAACAAAATTCATATCAGTAAATTTATCCTTTAGATTTCTTATTAAAATTGAAGTACTTTCTCTCCAATTATCAGTAAATTTATAGACATTACCAGTTGTTCTATCCCTCAAAAAAGTATTCCATCCAACGTAATTAGTTCCTAAAAAAGGATCTTCTTCCCAAGGTCTTTGTACTTCTCTATGATAACGTATTGGATTTGCTTCACCATCAGTAAGAATTACACACTGAACTTTTTGTAACTGATGATTCTTTTTAAATTGAGGAAGAATCTTATGTAAACAAACAAGTGTTTCATTTAAAGGTGTTCCTGAAAGATTCATTCCTAATGGAACACCATACTGAGTCCAGTTATTTCTATTAAAGGTTTTAGCACATCTGAAAATATTAAGCATTTGCTTTTCTAATTCTTTTCCATTTACATCACTAGTAAATAAATTCATTAAACTGAAATTATGCTCTAATGCTGCTACTCCTGATTTTGGCACATAAGATGAATGGCAATTTGGTTTACCTTCTTCATCACAATTTGGGAAATTTAAAGTAAAAGCATATACTTCAAATGGAATAGAAACTTTTCTACAAAACCAAATTAAATTGTAAAGTTGTTTAATAGTATCTTCCATTACATCTGCCATCGATCCAGACCAATCAAGAATAAACACTAACCCATGATTTTTTCCATCAGGAACTACATTTATCTTTTTGAAAAGATCTTCATTAAAATTATAAGTATGAAGTTTTGATGTATTAAGAATACCTGTTTTTGCTACTGTAGAACGAGCATATGAATCAGCAGCTTTCTTACACTCAAATTCTTTAACCAAATAACTTACTTCTTTCTGTGCTGATTTTTTAAATTTAGCATATTGAAGATCAACTTCAGAGAATACTGTTAGATTTTCTAATTCTTCTTCAGTTACATCATACCTATATGGTTTTTTATCTTTATAATCTTCCCAATTTCTATGACATAAATGATGAATTAATTCATTAGAAATAATTATTTTATCTAAATTTATCTCAGGAAGTTCTACATAATGATTTTCAGCACTATCATTATCAACCAAATCTTTAACAGCATTATTAAAAGATTCTACTGTTTCAACATCTGGTTCAAGATTCTCAAGTTGTTCTTGCAATTCTTCTATAGTTGGTTGAACTTGAGATGATGATTCTGTAGTTTGATACTCTACATCAATTTTATTTCCATCTTCACCATCATCCTCTTCATCATACTCACTATCATCTTCACCTAAATCTGGACGACCAGATCCTTTTATATCCACACCAATACTCTCTGCAGATTCTGCTTCTGCAATCTGTTCTTTAAGATCATCTTCCATTTGATGCTGACAATAAGAATATAGAACTCTAGCAGCATTTACAGCATCATCAAAAGACTCTGAATTTCTAACTAAATCGACAATCTCCTTTTCAGAAACTGAAAAAGATATATCAACGAATGAACCAATCTTAAAGTATAAATTAATCCTATCAGCAAGATTAAAGTCAGCAATATTTTTATCAGCAACATCAAAGAAATCATCATCACTCAACTCATGATAACCGTTATAGAAAGTTTTTGCAATACCCCCATATCTACGCCTCATTAATTTTTCAATTCTTGCATCTTCTGTAATGTTTATAAAAGTATGAGGAACATCTTTAGGTGGTTCTACATCAGGAGTATAAAGGGCGTGTCCAACCTCATGAGAAACTAAAGCATCATAAACATTATTACTTGCCTTTTCCCACATAGGAAGTGTTAAAACCCTTGTATGTACATTAAATTCAGCAGTTTCTACTTTCTTATGCTCAACTATAAGATCTTCAGTAGCAAGAAGTTTAGCAAGTTGTGATTTAATTTCGTGGCAAACAGGCATAGTTAATTCCTTTTGATGTACCTATCATACTAGAAAACCGCCTCTTAGGGGCGGTTTGTAGACGGTTTATCAACTGTCTGCGTCTTTCTCTAGCACTTCTGAGTGCCTGTGGTTTAAGTTTTCGTTTGGCATCCTTTTTAGAATGGTGTTGCCAATTCGGGGTATTCATTGGTAGTTGTAGCTTGAATCTCCATGATACACCTTACCGTGTGGCATGAAGTTCATTGCAAGGGAATACCTATATTTATCAGTATCATTTTCCACAGTCCAATGAAATATATGACTTGGAAATATTAGCATTGTACCTTTTTTAATTTGAATTTCTGCTTTACCATAAGGGATGTACTGAGGATCAGTGCACTTAAATCCAACATCAATTTGAGGTTGTTCTGCTTTCTCAAAGATAATTGATGACGTATTTTCATATGGATAAAAAACAGCACTCCACATACAATTAGTATGTTTATGTCTATAAATCACAGAACCAGGAGATGTACGTGTCCACCAACTAGTAGTCATTTTCATTGGAAGTTCGTACCCAAGAGTTTCTAAGCATAGATTAACCTTAGCATCAAACTGACCAGAAATATACTTAAGTGATCTTAATATAAATTTATCCTTACTAGCATCATTTGATTTATTTGTCCATTTAATATCTTTTAGAGTTTTCAAAGAAGGTTCAATCAACTCTGCTGCATCTATTTGATATACTAATGTAGGGAATAATTTAAGTACCCCCATCTCAACTTTTTGTTTACCCATTTTTAATACTTAAAAGAAGAATCACCACATACAACTTGTCCATCTGGCATATAATTCATTGCCATAGAATATCTTATCTTATCTTTTGAATTACATACAACCTTATGTTTTAATAAACTTGGAAATAATATCAATCGTCCAGTTTGACAGGGAAATCCAACATCACCATATTGACCTAATTCTGAACTTGAACTATTAGATGGTACATGAATTGCTGGAGTATCTTTTATAAAAGTTAACATACCATTATCTTCCTCAAAATAAAATACAGAACTCCAAATACAATTTGCATGATTATGAGTTTCAATATGTCCATACGGAGCAATTCTAGTAAACCAACTAGTAGTCATCTTAAAAGAAGTTTCAAATTCAGATTCTGCTAAAGCATCATTTACTCTATTTTCAAATTCTTTAACCAATTCAGTATTAGTATTACTTAAAGCATATAAATCTTCAGATTGACCATGATATTGACTATCATTAAAAACAATATCTTTACATATTTTTTTTACGTCATCAATTAAATCAGAACAATCTAGAACATAAACCAATGTTGGAAAAATGTTAAATCTTAAATTGCCATTATCAAATTTTGTTACGTTACCTTGAGTTTCCATGCTATTGTTATCCTTAATCCGTAAAATAATCTAGTAGTTGGTTCTGCGTAATGGTACAGACTTGATGGGAAAAATACACCAGTATTTGGTTTAGGATAATAGTTATAATGATTTCCATCATTATCTAAAATCCATATGGTAGATCCACCCCATTCATTATACCATTCAGGATTACCATAATACAAGAAAGTATAATGCCCAGTATCAGTATGATCTTGATGAACCTGTCCCTGAGTACCAAAAAGATGCCCATTAGCATAAACTCTTTTTAACTCTAAATCAGATTTATCAACTTTACTTTTTATTGTTTCAAATAATTCTTCACTATAAAAAGAATCATCATCTAATTTCATCTTCCAAAAAGGAATAGAATCTATTTCTGAAGTTGATAGATTTCCATAATACCATTTTTCAACTTTAGGAAGTTCCCATATCTTATGGCATTGTTCTTTAGAAAATAAATCAGAAATAATCTTTATAGAATTTCTATTCCGTATACCTAACTCTGCTATTTTAGTCATTAGTTATCATCCTAGAGAATCCTTTTATTTTCTCAAACTTAATTACATTAGCAAACTTATCATGCAAATCTGCTTTATGAGATATAACAAATACATTTGCATCCTTGATCACAAAACGAATGATTTTAAGGAATTCATCTGTACCAAATCCATCAAGGGAACTATCAAATACTTCATCCATAATTAATAGATTAGTATTTACAGAATTCTTAACCCTAGCAACTTCTCTCCAAGTGAAAAGGAGTGCTAAATCAATTCTCATTTTCTCACCCTCAGAAAAAGAAGCATAAGAAAACCTCTCATGAATTGGCGATTCAATAGATTCATTAAACTCCTCATCAAGTTTAAAATTTATATAAAAATCCATCATCTGCAAGAAACGATTTACTTGCTGATTAATAAGAGGAAGGTACTTCTTAATTATTTTTGTCTTTACTCCATCATCCTTTAATAAAGAATATGCAAAATCGTAGTTTATAATTTCGGTTTTCTTTGTTGATATTTTTTCAAATACTTGTTGGAGATTTTCATTAAACTCAGCTAATTTATCATGCTCAGTATTTCTGTTTGCAAGTTGGTCGGTAATAGTTTGAATTTCCGATTCCAGATCTCTGATTTGTCGTTGACACCCAGAGATGCGAGTATTGTTTTTAGAAATGCCATTATTGAGTTTAGTAATCTCCTTTGATAGTGTGGTAAATTGACGTTCTCGTTCTTCTTCTTTTTGAATTGCATCTTCAAGTTCTTTATACCCAGATTGCAGCTCCTTTGCTTTAGTTTGAACGTCATCAATTTTATTTAAACGAAATGATTCTTCTATATCTTGAGTACATGTGGGACAAACCGTATTATCTGTGAAAAACTTATGTTCTTTAGTAATGGTAGATACTTTTTGAGTAATTTGGCCCTTAAGTGTGTTTAGTTTCTTTAACTTTTTATTCGCTCCTGTTACTTTCTCTTGCTCTTTTACAATATCAGAAGAACTTGATTCTAATATCTCATTATGTTCTAAATGTGTATCTACTTCAATACTCAACTCTTTTATTTTTCCATTCTTCTCTTCTATATCATTCTTACCTCGACTTTCTATTGAATTAATAAAGTTCTTTTGCATCTCAACTTTATCTTTTATGGTTTCCTTACTAAATTCTAATGTTCTTATATCATCCCTTTGCCCACGAATTTTTTCTTTAATGATATTATTCATAGCAGAAAATATACGAATATCTAATAAATCTTCAATAACTTCTCTACGATTTGATCCTGATAATTGCATAAAAGGGACAAAAGCACTACTGCCCAATATAACAATTTGAGTAAACGATTTGTAATTTACCTTAAGGATATTTTCCTCAAGCATCTTTTGCATTACACGATCATCTGCCTCCTTATGCATAGGAGTTCCATCTACAGTTATTAAGAAAATATTAGGTTTTATTCCCCTTTTTACAATATATTCTTTATTATTGATACTGAATTCAACTTCTACAAGACAATCTTTCTCATTCGTACTGTTTGCCAACTGCCCTTTATTAATCTTACGAAAGGGTTTATTAAACAAACTAAAAGTAAGAGCATCAAGAACTGTTGATTTACCAGTACCATTAGTACCAATAATCAAATTAGTAGAATTCTGTTGAAGATTAACTTCAGTAAATTGATTACCTGTACTAAGGAAGTTTTTCCATCTAATTTTCTGAAATATTATCATCTAACTTAGGAGGTATAACGATATCATTTGGCGTTATCACAGCGTATTTGTAATTATAGCGTCTACACGTAATAATTGCAAGGTTATCATCAACCTCTATAACATCCATCTCCTTATCTTCCTGATCTTCTATTTGCATTGCATATCTATTAGCATCATCCTTTTTTTGAAAAAGAAATAATACTTTTTCTCCATACTTATTTGCAACAGCATAAGCACCTTCATCACCTTTTCCTTTTAAGGTAAGAAGATACATTATTCTACCTCACAAGCTTCTGCATATATTTTTTGAAAAATACCTTTAATTAATGTTTTATCACCTTCAAAATCAGATTCATCAATATAGCGATTTAAAACACTAATAGTATTTTCATCTTCTTCTGCTACAAAATCTTCACTTTCCTGAAGAATATAATTTTCTATAATTTTGATATCATGTATTCCAGTGGAATATAATTTATCTATAAACTTATCAAATAATTTTTGATCTGTTTTCTTTCTTACAATAACTTTTACAATCTTATTCTTTAATTCTTTAGTATTAAATAACTTATAATTATGATCCTCATAATAAATCTTATAGAATAATCTATATGGATTATTGATATGAGAATGTTCTAAAGTTTCTGTATCAAATATTGTAAATCCTCTAGAATCTTCACAATCATTCCAAAACATTTCATAAGGATTACCAAGATAGTAAATATTATCAACATTAGATCTTGTATGATAATGACCTGAAAATGTCTTTTTAAATTTTTTAAATGGATTAATATCCATACCATGATCCATTATATGACCAGCAGTAGCAACAAATCCATTCAATTCAAGATGTCCCATACAAACAGGTGCTTGTGATTTTTTAATCAACCCAAGACTCATCTCTCTATTCTCATCATTAATCCAAGGAACAAGAAGAATATTACATCCACCCACTTCAATAGAAGTTGTTTCTGAATATGTTGTTATATTTTTATATTCCTTTAATAAAAGATCTATAGTATTAACTTCATTCGTATCTTTATAATAAGCAGTATGATTACCAACAACACTATGAAGTGTTATTCCCATTTCTTGGAGCCTATCAAAGTAAGTTTCCTTTGCCCAATCAATAGACCATAAATCTACAGATCTACGATTATCAAACGTGTCACCCATATCAATGACAGTATCGATTTTGTGTTCTTCCAAATACGGGAAAAAGACATTATCGTAAAACTTTTTGAAATAATCATGAAAAGATTTAGATCCTTTCCTAGCACCAAAATGCTGATCTGTTATTATTGCTATTTTCATCTATTACCAGATTTATATTGAATATTATCTTTAATAGTATTATAGTCAGAACTTGATGAAGTTAATGCTCCATCATCAACTACCATTACTTCATCGTAACCTGTTTTTTCGATAATCTTCGTCTTAATCTCAAGTTGCTTCTTCTCTTTCTGGATTCTCCTAAGAAAAGCATAATGAATGATCTGCGTAAAGTAAGCAAAAGGATTTTTGGATTTCGCAGGATTAAAATTATGTATATATTGAACGCAATTCTCTATACCATCAGAGATCATATCATCCCTGAACATATAGTTTACGAAATTTGGTTTATAAGACAAGTGTGTAGCAATCTTCAAGAAACATTCTCCAAGATAATTACTAATACGAGGTTTAGTTAAACCCTTTGTTTCTGCTACAGCTACCTGAGCACGATAATCTATTAAAGCTGCTAACAGTTCTTTATTATTTACATAATGCTCTGATTTTTTCTTAGCCATAGCATTTCCATATCCTTTAACTATTTAATATTGATAATATTATAACATTAATAGCAAGACTTGACAAGGTTAGCAAATCTCATTAGAATACCTTTGTAAGGGTTGATGGGAAATAACTAGCTTTCTATATTAAGTTTATATAATTCTTCAAGTTTTTTACGGGCTTCTTCTACTGTTGATATGAATCCCATTTGTGGATTGATGGATACTTTTCCATCAATTTCAATATCTAAACTATCATCTTCTAGATATCTTTGATAAAAGTTAATCATTTGTTCATCTTTAACTTCTGACATAGTAACAATTCTATCATAGTTAATAATAAACATATCTTCATTAGATAATTCTAACCAAGGTTTTACTTTTACATATTGTCCAGTACCATTATTTAAAACTTTCATAATAACTGGATTCTGAACTAAAAGCATAGGAGATCCATTATTTTCTTCTACTGTAATCATAGCGAAAATTTCTTCCCCTGTTATTAATTTTATGATTCCGTAGAATTCTTCTCCCATTATCTTTTTAGCGGTATGTTTACAATATCATAGTTAAAATTTTCTTCATTATAAATTTTAATTCTTTCAATTAAATGATTTAGAGTGTAATTTTTTCTAGATTTTGTACTGATATCATCGGCAATATCATACAAAGTAGCTCTAGTTTTTTGATTACCTTTTCTTAAAACCCTCCCTATAGATTGTAAATTTCTAATTCTTGATTTAGATGGTGAAGCAAAGATTATGTTGTGTAAATTTTTGATATTAATCCCAGTGGAAAAGGTTCCATACGAGGCCACGATAATAGCATTATCCTCTTGCTCAGTGATTTCTCGAACTCTCTCTCGGTCCTGGGTGTCCACTCCACCATGAACAAAAAAGACATGTCTTTTCTCCACAACATTACTATTTATCATTTCATAAAGGGGTTCACCGTGTGCTTCTACCCTTGCAAATAGAATAAGAGTATTACCTTTAAGATCTAAAGCAAGATTACGTATTAATCTATTCCTCTTTTCATGACCAATAATATATTGAACTTCATCTTCAAAGTTTTCAAATTTATTCGGTGGGTGTTTCAATAGAAGCACATTAATATCTAATGTAGCAAGATGCCCTTTTTTCATAAGTTCATCTGTTTTAATAATTTTATAAGAAGGACCAAACAACCCCTCTAACACCCACTTATGAGTTTCTGATCCATCTAAAGTTCCTGTAAATCCAAAACGATACTTAGCATTGCCTAACTTAGTCATAATGGCAACAAGAGATTTGGATTTGAACTGATGTGCTTCATCACCAACTACTACATCAAATCTTTCAAAATATTTTCTCGGTAGTTTGTATATGGATTGCCAAGTAGTAATAATAACCTGCGAATCAGTTTCTCTTTCTCTACCAGCATAAACCTTATGACAATATGATCCTACATTCCATCCATAATCAGCAAAGTCTTTATACATCTGCTCTACAAGAGATGTTGTAGGAACTACAATCAATGTATTCTTCTTATTCTCAACAAAGTATCTAATGATAGAATATATCATTAAAGACTTTCCTGAAGCAGTTGGAGATACTAATAACTTTCTATTATTTTTAAGAGCATCATATACACCATCAATCTGATAATCTCTAGGTTTATGCTTAGAGATAGCAGTCATATAATCTTTTACACCTTCCTTAGAGATCTTATCATTAACCTCAAAAGGAAGACCATAATACTTACTCTCTACGAATTCGTAGGTGTATCCATGATCCTTACAGAACTGAACTATTCTATCTAATAAACCAATATAAACTTCACCACTCTGAGTATTGAATAACCTTATCTTTCCGTCCCAATATTTCTTTTGGTACGTTGGCATAAACTTCGCACCAGGTACCTCAAAAGTAAATTGATCCGCAAGTTCATAATACACATGCGGTTCTGCATCTACTTTTAAATAGACTTCATTCTTTTTTGATATAATCAAATGACTCATAATCCTATACCTTCATAGGATTATTTAGAGACTTAATTTTGGGACTTATTTTTTATTCTACTCTTATAATCAAAAATTGCAGATGTGACTTTACTTGCTGCATCCATACCATCATTAGGATCAGCATTTTCTCGTGGATTTCTTGATCTCTGAGGTAATTCTGAACCTGATACGTTACTGGTTACAAGTTTTACAGCATCTTTAGCATATGATGGAATTGTTTTTGTTTTTGCTTTTGCAGTAATTGCATTGGTTCCACCACCACCGCCACCTAATCCTGGCAAACTCTTTTTCATATTGGTGTGGTCATAACCAAAAAATTCTTTAAAGGTTTTCATCCTGAAATAGTATCAAACCAATCTTGACTCATACCTGAGATTATCTTATCTGCTGAATCTTCATCTACAGCATACTTTTCTTCTATAAGATGATTCACAACCCTTTTATAGTTCTCGTGGATCTTCTTGCTTTCTTTTGGAGTAGGTTTCATCTTCTAATATTAGATCTACTCATATATTTATAATTTACATCCCTGCTTGAAATTTATTCCATTCAATTGCATTTTTAATTTGAAATGTTCTATTAGAAATATTTTTTATAACTTCCTCAAGAAATTTTAATGTAGCATCATAATATCTTATTTTGAGATCTATCTTTTGAACTTTTTCATCTGCATCCATATATCTTTGTATGGCATCTTTTTCTCTTACTTTATATCCAAAAGGTTCCTCAATATAAACTTCTGCTGGTGCTCTACCAGTGTAGTAATTATGTCTTTCTAATCTAACTTTATTATATTGTTCTCTTGCTTTTTCACGCAACAAAGTAACAGTATTATAAACTGTGTAATACTTTGCATGTAATTGGGGAATCTTCAGTGATTCATCATGTAGATTATCAGGGTCAATGACAGAATCTTTCTCCCACATCTCCTGAATTTTGTCAAGATTCATTTAGAACTAGTAATTTCGTATATAGTATACTTGAAAGATGCCTCTGCTGTAAAGTACTGAACATCAGTATTAGTTGCATCAAAATCGAGTGATGTTAATGAGATAGGGAACAAATCCTTAAATTTTACCTTTGCTATTTCTCTAAGGTTACTATTTAAAATACGAAGTGTTCCATCACAAAATGCTTCTTTAGGATCTCTTTGATCAGCACTATCAGTTGTTAAATCTTTATACTGTTTAGTTGATTCTGGAAATCCTAGACCATATAACCATTGATAAACTGACATATAGTTTTCCATATCTTCATCAACCAAAAACCTAAGTGTAAAATCACCATAAGTTAATTTTTCACCAGGAAGATCAATATCCTTTAGATATGATGGTTGAGTAGCAACTGCTAAAGATAACTCTGGTATTCTAGCACTATTTGAGAAAAAATCTACCTTTGGATACTTGGCAAGATTAAACTTAAAACCTATACCAGATAGATAATTCCTATTTTGTATTTGAGTTACAAACGGTCCAGATGCAGCCATTATTATTTTTTTAACTATTTAGAAGATCTTTGGGTAAAATCAATACCTTCCATATGATCATATTCATGTTGGAATATTCTTGCAATAAATCCTTCTAATTTAATTTTATGCAATTCCTTACCCTCATCTTCATATTTAACAATAATTGTAGATGGTCTTGATATATTCAATTGTAGACCAGGATATGAAAGACATCCCTCTTCATAAGATATTAATTTTTTAGATTCTTTTATAATCTTAGGATTAAAACAAGTTATAGTTTCTTCACTTTCTATATCAATCATCATTACAAATGCTCTTTCATTTATACCTATTTGATTTGCAGAAAGACCTACTCCTTTATAATGAAACATATTTTCCGTGAGAGTATATGATAACTTAGAACGATCTAAATTATAACTACATTTTTTAATTCTTTGATGTAGTAAAACATCATCAATAGGAATTAAATTCTTTATCATTATTCAACCATCAAATTAAATGATATTGCTATTCTATCTTCATCTACCTTATTAGTTAAAACACAATGTTCTAAACATGATGGAAATAAGTACATATTTCCTTCTATAGGTTCTCTTCCTGTAGCTTCACCACCAGTATATCTTTCTACAAAAAATCTATTACCATAAGTATATCCTTGTCTAGGATCGGCAAAACTTATACTACCACACTCACCTTTTGGTACTTTAACATAATAAACCCCAGACATATCACATCCTGGATGATTATGAGCACTATTATATGAATATTTTCCATTTACCATTGTCCATACGCATATACTATTAATTTTAGAAATTGCTGGATAAAATGGTAAGTTTGGTAATATAAATGAAATCTTATCTATTAATGGTTTATAAATTAAATTTATATTATCATCATATTCCATTTGAGAATGCCATCCACCCCAATTAGATAATCTAATACCATCCTTATCATCTTCTTTTAATTTATAAATATCTTCTTCTAATTTTTTATTATCTATTCCATCAATACTAATTTCAAACAATGGTGTTTGATATAGCATTTGATGAACTATTTTACAATCTTTTAACTCTAAAGTTTGATTTGGTATACGAATATGTTTATCCATTTTCAATTTCTAATAATATTATTATACCATATTTAGACAAAAAAAGAGGGTTCTTGCGAACCCCCTCGGTTAAAATATAAGCAACTCGCTTACATAAGATTTGTAACTTTAACACGTCTGTAGTAGCGGTTCTTGTTACGAGTAAGAACACCAAGTCCTTGGTTAGTTGCATCTCCTTGTGAGAATGGGTTCTCGACAATGCCGTAGCGAGTCTTGAATCCAATTTTTGGTTGGAATGTATCCTGACCAACTGCACGAACCATCTGTAGTGGAACGTATGGGCAGTAGAACAATCCAGCGTCATAAGGTGAAGAACCTTTGTAACCGATAACGTAGTACTGGTTAGCAGATACGTTAGCAGAATAAGGATCGATGTATACACGATACTTACCTTGTAGAACACCAGCAAATGTGTTGCCTGTGTCGTCTACATTAAGGTTAGAATTTAGTGCAGGGGTGTAATCAAGAACACCAGCCATTGTTAGGGCACTAGCAACGTCTGCAGAGCAGAGGATCATGTTGCCCTTTCCACGACGAGTTCTTTGGGCGATGGCGTTAGCGTCTCTTTCCATTTGGAAGATCAATCCCTTGAACTTCTCAACGCTCCATCTTCCGTTTGAATCGGTGTCTAGGTCGAATGTACCACCAGTAGCAACGTTTGCCTGAGCACCAGGTTCTGCTACGTTGTAGATAGTACGGATAACCTCACGGTTGATCTCAGCAAGTATCTCTGTAGAAAGGATATTTGCTAACTCAGCCTCAGCATTCAATCCGTGGATTGCTTTGAGGTCTTGAGCGAGTTCTAGTGAGTACTCAGCTTTTAACGCACGAGATTTCGCAGTAACTGTTACTTTCTCAATACTGAAAGCCATCTGGTTGAACTGATCGCCAGCTCCATCACCTAGATCTTCAGCAGTATCTGTACGCATACCCTGACCAACGTTGTAGTCAGTAGCATTTGTCTGAGCAGCAGTTGGGTTTAGAAGACCTGGGTTAGAACCTTGCTGTGCGGTTGTACCCAAACCAACGTTAGTGTTAACGTCGCCTGTATCAACATCAAATCCATCATTCTGTCCTGAGAATGCTGTATCTGCTTCGTTGAATAATGCTTCTGTTCCGCTTTGAGTCTTGTAACGAGATCTCATTGCGAAGATTAGTCCAGTAGGACCATTCATTGGTTGAACACCAGCTAGGTCATATGCGACCAAGTTTGGCATTGAACGTCTGATTAAAGAAATCAGAACGGGGTCGAAACCAGCAACTGGACCAGCAGCAGTAGCGTCAGCAGAGAAACCTGCGGCACTTGAACTACTATTAGTGTTTACGTTGGGGGCTTCTGATAAGAAGTTACGCTCTTCACGTAATTCCTTCTCTTGGTTTTCTAACAGGACTGCGGTAACTGCTCTTCTATGAGAATCTTTGATTGGATCAAGTCCATCATAATCGAGAATAGGTGCCCACTTTTCCTGTAGATGTTCAGAATTGTACATCTGCATTGTAAGTTTACCTTTTTATTTGTTTGAAATTAATAATTTAAAAATCACTTTTTAGCAGCTCTTGAAAGCGTATTCAAATAGGCTTGCATTCTAGGAGTATGCTCCTCGACTGCAACTTCGTCAGTTGAAACCTCTTCTGATAAGTTTTCAGAGGTGCTCTTTGGAGTACTTACACTCTTTGTAGGGAAATAAGATTCCTTCAAAGTGCCAAGCTTCTCACGATAGTCTGACTCACTTTCAAACTCAATATTCTCGGCAAGACTAGCAAGTTTTTCCTTCTGAGTGTCTGCAAGACCTTCAGCAACATCTGCAAAAATTACATCTGCTGTGGATTCTGCTAATCTGGAGTTGAGAGCAACATTTCTCTCAATCTGCTCATTGAGTTTATTCTCCATTTCATCAAGCTTATCTACCATGCTATTAAGCACATCATATTTTTCTTCAGGGATTGATACATAATGTTCTTCAAATAGACTCTTCATTCCTTCTAGGAATGACTCAGTCATTTCTGTCTTAAGACCGTTCTCTACTGCGAGTTTGTTCTCTTGAACCCACTCATCAGCAACGTACTCAAGGTAAGAATCAACTCTTTCTGTAAGTCCTTTCTTAATGGTGTCTAATTCTTCAACTAGAGCATTAGCATAAGACTCATTGAGTTCTTCTTTGATCTCACTAACCTTGGATTTAATTGCGGTCTCGAAAATTGTACGTGCCTTGTCTTGGAACTCTTCAGAAAGTTCTTCTCCTTCAAGAAGTGCCTGAACGTCTGCATCAACGTCATAGGTTTCTTCTTCTTCGATAACTTCCTCTTCGGTAGTTTCCTCTTCGGCTACGATTTCTTCTGTAGAAGATTCTTCTTCAGATACTACTTCGTCTGTGGTAGTTTCATCTTCAGAAACGACCTCTTGCCCATCTTCTAATTCATCTGAAACTGCTTCTGCAGCACCAGCTTTAGAATTAACGACATCCTTAACTTGTGCTAATGTTGCACCAGGAGTCTTAAGTTTGTTACTATCGTCATCTGGACGAGAATTTTCTGGGGTAGGTCCACCAAGGTCTTCCCAAGTGGCAGGAGTACCACCTGTGGTAAGTTTTGGCATTGCTTCTGCAGCAGCCGCACCTTTGGTCACCTGGTTTTCTTCGATGTTTTCCATTTCGTTTAAATTTTTACCAACGGACATGTGTTCTGATTCGTAAGAATCTTTTATTATTTATAGTTTTGTTAAACTTAGAGGTTATTTAGAAAATTATTAAATAGACCCAACTTGTGCTCCTCTAAAGCACGTTGATCAACTAAAGTGTTAATTGATTTCTTTGTTTTCTCTGCGAGTTGTTCACGGAGAAGTCCTCCTTCCCAAACCCACTCCTTTCCTTCCATAATTCCATTCACAAATGCGTCTGGAGCAGAAGGATCGGCAACGATATCAGCAGCAGTTGATAACTGAAAATCTTCACCAACAACTTTATATCCTCTATGATCTTCTTTAAGTGATCCAACTCCACGAGATGAAACACCTAATTTAACACCTTCACTAAGTAAAGATTTTGCAATCTTACCCATAGGTGTTTCAAGAAGTTTTGCCTTTCCTCTAAAATTATTACCTTCTTGTGTAAGAGATGTGATTTTATGAGAAACACGATCAAGATTAACTGTAGGACCTTCTGGATGACCTAATTCACCAAGAGCACGTCCACTTTTAATAAAATTTTCGTTATATCTTTTAACTTCATTACATAAAGTCCTAATAGGATATAATCTACCATTACGATTCTTCATCTCACCTTGAAGAAAGACTCCTTCAATATGAAGAGATTTATCTTTTCCCTTCCCCTCAGTAATAATTTTTACGTTAGAGATTTCTTCTGTGATGAGTTTCATTGTTCCTGTTCAGTAGATTCTTCTGGTGCTTCTGAGTCTT
>VTLG01005395.1_pt1 | contig 17269 bp, 32 predicted proteins | sample 4694571 | NCBI WGS metagenome assembly VTLG01 (sample SAMN12604809, study PRJNA352737) | marine metagenome | biome: ENVO:00000447; feature: ENVO:00000209|ENVO:00000569|ENVO:01000036; material: ENVO:00002151; isolation source: viral sequences binned using virsorter ...
AGTTCTATGGATTGCTCAACTTATAATCCAGGTGTAGAGCAGTCCATAAATGTAGATGCAGGACTCTATCTTAATTAAATATGACAATACAGATTCAAAGCAGAAGATCAAGTTTATTAAATGACAGGCCAGTACCAACCAGAATAAGTGCAGGTGAACTTTGTGTAAATATAAATTCGGGAGATCCTGGATTATTCTTTGCAGATAATGTTGCTTCCCCCAGTACAGGTTTAATTAAGGTTGGACCTATACATGTAGGATCTACTCAACCTAACAATGCACCAACTGGATTTACCAGTTTTTCTAAAGGTGAATCTTGGTTAGATACATCAAGCACAGAATTATTTAGAGTCCATGATGGGACTAACTGGCAGTATGCAAAGGCAATAGCTTCCACACATAATACAGATTTACCAGCTAACCCTGTGAATGGTCAGTTGCATTTTATAGAATCAACAACCACTTTACATATCTATAGAGCAAGTATAGGTGGATGGACAGCAATCAACTAAAAGAAAAGTGTAATTGTGAACATTGTATGAATAAAGAAAGACAAATAAAGCAGGCAGGTGATCACTGGAGATTAATTAAACTTAATCTCAAAGCTCAACAATGTAAGACACGTAAGAAAGCTATAAAAATATTATCTAAGATTACTTAGAGTTCTGTTTAATCATTAATTCTAGTATTCTATCCAGCTTTTGATGGACTACATCCATCTCACGTATGAAATCTTGCTTTAATACATAGCCACGAATCATATCATCTTCAACACGATTGATCTCGTCTTGCAATTTATTAAATCTTCTCTGAATTTTTTCATTGAAACCATTCAAAGATTTTATAACACCAGTGAAAGCTGCTAGTCCACTGGTTACAGCAATGGCAATAACTTCTGGGTCCATTAAATCTTTTGTTTCTCTTTACTTATATTCTAAAGGATTTAACAACTTACAATAAATATATACAGATTCTGAATTTAGATGGCTAATGCTGAACCGAATGTAGAAGGTGCTATAAAAGTTTTAGTGGATATATTGACAGCTAACGGGTTTACCAAGACTCGTGCTCCTTATGAAAGTAATTTTCGAGGTTTAGTTGACGCAATAATAGATTTAAAAGAAGGTTTTCCCACTTTCTCACCAGCGGATCGTATTGGATTCAATGCAACTGCATTTGAAAATGTTACTGAAGGAGATGCATTATATATGCGTACCTCTGATGGTCAGGTGGGTAAAGCCAGTGCAGCTAATGGTTCTGTAGAGAATGCAACTGTTATAGGTTTCGCTAACACTACTGTTACCGCTAATGGAACTGTGAAAGTAATAATTGCAGGAACACTTTCAACTATTTCAGGTTTAGATGCTGGAGATCTTTATTTTCTATCAGCCACTACCCCTGGAGCTATTACACCTACACCACCATCTGGTGCAGGCAAAGCAATAACTCGTGTAGGTGAAGCTGCTACTGCAAATAAATTTGCTACTCATATAGAACCTCCTGTTAAATTAAGCTAATGGCAGGTGAAACTAATCTACAACCTTATGCTCCTAACTTTGAAGGTTTTGTAGCTGCACTCATTGACTTTAAGGATACTTCTCCTGAAGGAGTTGCATTTAAACTCTTTGGAGTAGAGCTGGTCTGCCTTGAAGATGTGACACAGGGAAATGCACTTTATATAAGAGCTAGTGATGGGAAGGTTGGTAAGGCAAGAGCAAACGGAACATTAGATGAAGCAACTGTTGTTGGTATTGCGGAGACTACTAAAACTGCAGGACAGACCGTAAGAGCAATCATAACGGGACAGGCAGCGGTAGCACAGACATTAGATGCTGGTGATTTGTTCTTTGTTTCTGCTACAACCCCTGGACTTCTCACTAAAACACCTCCTTCTTCTGCAGGACAATATGTAACTTTAGTGGGAGAAGCTCCGAATACAACAGAATTAACTGTGAAAATAAAGCGACCTATTCTATTGAGATAAAATTGTTAAAGATAAAATAGAAGAATAATAAAAGTTTTTTATTAAATAAGGAACTAAAAGTAGTAATTAAAAGATGGCAACACGTAAGGCTATTACGCTGGTAAGTGGTTTATTTCAAGAGGTTAATACTCCTACAGATAAATTAGACTTTGCTGGTAATACTACAGCCGATCTTGGAGAGAATACAAATTTATATTATACAGATGCAAGATCAAGAGCAGCTGTTTCGGTAACTGATTCCGGAGGAGATGGAAGTCTTGCATACAATAACTCCACAGGAGTAATCACATATACAGGGCCATCATCTGCTGAGGCTAGAGCACACTTTAGTATAGCTAGTGGTTCTGGATTAACTTATAACTCTGGAACAGGAGAGTTCGGAACTAGTGCAATACCTAACGGGCAGTTAGCTAATTCATCTTTAACAATAGGAGCTACTAGTGTTGCACTTGGAGCTACAGCATCAACTATTTCTGGATTAACTTCTTTAACATCTACCACGTTAGTAGCTGGGAGTGGTTCTAATTCTATATTATTAGCAAGCGGAAGCATATCTTTTGAAGGATCTACAGATGATGCAAATGAAACAATACTTACTGCAGCTGATGCAACAGGTGGAGATAAAACTCTTACATTACCAAATGAAACAGGAACTATATTAACAACTGCATCATCAATTGCTAACAATAATCTAGCAAACTCTTCTTTTACAATAGGAAGCACAAGTGTTTCTTTGGGTGCTACCACATTAAACTTTGCAGGAGTAAATGATTTTATAGCTGAAGATTTATATGCCAGTGGATCGACTGCTGGAGCAGCTAATTCAATTAATGTTAGTGGTGTAACGGGAACAATAATATTTGAAGGAGCTACAGCTAATAACTTTGAAACAAGTTTAGCAGTCACTGATCCTACAGCTGATAGAACAATTACATTCCCTGATGCTACAGGAACGGTTGCGTTATTAAGCTCACTTAGTATTGCTTCTGGATCAGGATTAACTTATAACTCAAGTACAGGAGAATTTTCAACTAATGCTATCCCTAACTCCAAACTGGCAAACAGTTCTGTTACTGTTGGTTCTACTGGTATTGCCCTGGGCGGTAGTGCTACGACGATTACTGGTTTATCTTCTATAACATCCAGTGCTGTTGTAACTAACGACAACGGTTTTAGAATTAGAGACAATTCAGATAATACAAAACAACTTGCTTTTGAGTGCTCAGGAATATCTGGAAGCACAACAAGAACACTAACTGTTCCAGATGCAAATGGAACTATAGCAACTCAGGCTTACGTTAATTCTCAGATTAGTGCTGAGGATTTAGATGTACAGACAGACTCAGGTAATATTGATGTTGATTTAAATTCTGAAGCTCTAATTCTTACTGGTGGAACTGGAATTGATACTAGTGCTACAGGAACTACAGTAACTTATGCCATAGACTCAACAGTTACTACTCTTACTGGTTCCCAAACTCTAACAAATAAAACATTAACCAGTGCTGTTTTAAACGATACTATATCAGGTACATCAATAAAAGATGAAGACAACATGGCTAGTAATTCAGCTAGTCATCTTGCCACTCAGCAGTCAATTAAAGCTTATGTAGATGCAGAAGTAGCAGGTATTACAGGAGATATAACAGCTGTTACAGCAGGCACAGGATTATCAGGAGGAGGTACCTCTGGAGCTGTTACTTTAAATATTGATTCAACAGTTGCTACTCTGACTGGGTCTCAGACATTAACAAATAAAACATTAACAAGTCCCACTATTACAGGAGATATTAGTGGAACTGGTAATTTAATACTCACATCAACTGATGCAGGTAGTTCTGCTGCACCAGAATTTGAATTGTATAGAAATAGTGCTTCTCCAGCAGATGCAGATTATTTAGGTCAAGTTAAATTTACAGGTGAAAGTGATGATGGTAGTAAAGAAGTTTATGCAAAAGTTACAGGTAAAATCGATGATGCCAGTTCAGGAACAGAAGATGGTCTTATTGAATTTGCACATAGAAAAGCTGGTTCAAATGTAATCACAGGAAGATTTAAAAGTACAGTATTTCAATTATTAAATGGTACAGATTTAGATGTAGATGGAACTATTACTGGAAATTTAACTGGTAATGTTACTGGTAATGTTTCTGGATCATCAGGATCTACTACAGGAAATGCTGCAACTGCGACTGCTTTACAAAATGCTCGTACTATAGGTGGAGTATCTTTTGATGGAACTGCAAATATAAATCTCCCAGGTGTCAATACCTCTGGAAGCCAAGATACTTCTGGAACAGCAGCAATAGCAACAACAATTACAGTTGCAGATGAATCTTCTGATACTTCATGCAATGTTTTATTTACAACTGCTGCAACAGGTAATCTTGGTCCAAAGTCAGGAACAAATTTAACATTCAACTCTTCATCAGGAGTACTAACAGCAACAGGATTTGCTGGTGCATTAACTGGTAATGTTACTGGTAATGTTTCTGGATCATCAGGATCTACTACAGGAAACGCTGCTACAGCTACAGCTCTAGAAACTGCAAGAACCATTGCAGGAGTTTCTTTTGATGGAACTGCAAATATATCTTTAAATAATAATGCAATTACAAATGGTGCTGGATATCTAACTTCAGTTGGAACATCAAACATAACCGACGATGCAGTAACTTATGCCAAGATTCAGAACGTATCAGCTACAAATAGAATTCTAGGTAGAGATTCCAGTGGTGCTGGAGTTATTGAAGAGATCACACCAGCTAATTTACGCACCATGATAAATGTTGAAGATGGTGCAGATGTCACTGATGCAACTAATGTAAATGCTGCTGGTGCAGTAATGAATAGTGATACAACTACAGCTGCCATGCAGTTTGTTGTAGATGAAGATAACATGTCATCTGATAGTGCTACAAAAGTACCAACACAGCAATCAGTTAAAGCCTATGTAGATTCCCAGGCAGGTGCAACAGAGTTTGCAGATAATGTTTTCAGAGTAAAAGATAATTCAGATGCTTCTAAAAAATTAGCGTTTGAATGTTCAGGAATATCGGGTAGTACTACTCGAACTATGACCGTTCCAAATACAGATGGAACAATCAGCACAGAAAGTTTTGCTACTGCAATAGCAGTGGCTTTAGGATAGTATTATGGCAACCCAAGTACAATTTAGAAGAGGAACCACAGGAGAGCATTCTGGTTTTACAGGAGCAGTTGGTGAAGTAACTGTAGATACTCAGAAAAAAACTGTTTGTATTCATGATGCAAGCACATTAGGTGGCTTCCCTTTATTGTTAGAAGATGGAAGTAATTCTAGTCTTAGTTTAGGTTCATTATCCAGCTGTGCTTTAAAGTTCGCTGGAGATTCGAATACAGGAATAATGAGCCCTGGTCCAGATCAGATATCATTAGTGACTGGTGGATTTGCAAGGCTTACAATAGATTCATCTGGTGTGGTGACAATTCCAGGGAATATCACCATAAATGGCAATCTGAATTTGACAGGAAGTTCTGATCTTCCTGATCAACTCGCTCTCATACTAGCTTTAGGATAATATGGCAAACACCTTTAAAATTGATACTAAATCAAGTGTCGTTACAGATGCTGTTAGTAGCTCTAACGCTACCGTTGTAACGGCTGGAGGTTCAGCAACTTTAGTTCTTTTAAGTTGCTTAGTTTCAAACAAGACAGGATCAAGTGCTGATGTCGATGTTTATTTAGTAACGAACACAGGAGATGATGTTTATATAATAAGAAACGCTCCAGTTCCTGCAGGATCATCATTAGAAATAATAAGTGGATCAAAAATAATCATGGAGTCAAGTGATGTCCTGAGAGTCAGGGCAGGAACGGCAACTGCTTTGGATGTATCAGTAAGTTACTTAGAACAGACTTAAGGAGGTATAACACATGGCTCTAACAACAGTAAGTTCAGATAGGCTATCTACAAACGTAAAGAATACAAACTTTACAGCAGCTGAAAAGCAAGATTTAACAGATGATATTCTACCTTTAGCTGGACAGTTAGGTAATAGAAATTTAATAATCAACGGAGCTATGCAAGTGGCTCAACGTGGTACGTCATCTACATCTTCTAGTTATCAAACTGTTGATAGATTTGGAATATCGGCTGGAGGACAAGATAATGCAATGACACAGGCACAAGCTGATGTAACAAGTGGTGGAGCTTATGATTCTGGATTTAGAAAATGTTTAAAAATTACTAATGCGAACCAAACAGGAGGAGCTGGTGCTGCTGATTTTTATAGAATTTTTCAATTCACTGAAGCACAGAATGTAGCTCAAAGTGGATGGAATTACACATCATCATCAAGTTTCGTAACATTATCTTTTTGGGTTAAGTCTAGTGTTGCTCAAAACTTTTATGGATATCTTAGAACACAAGATGGTACACAACAAAATTTTCCTTTTGAAACAGGCTCTTTAACTGCTGATACTTGGACAAAAATTACAAAGACTATTCCAGGCAATTCTAATATTACGATTGATAATGATAATGGTCATGGGCCTTGTTTATTTATTGATCTTTTTAATGGAACAGACTATACAGGTTCAGTAACTTTAAATCAATGGGGTGCATATAATGCTTCAGTAAGAGTTCCAGACTATGGTTCAGCAAATGATGATTGGTACTTAACTAATAGTGCAACATTTGAAATTACAGGCGTTCAATTAGAAGTAGGCGAAGTGGTAACAGATTTTGAACATAGGTCATTCGGTCAGGAGCTTCATCTTTGTCATCGATATTATCATAAAACAACATCAACTAATTGGTTTAATTTAATTGAGAAAGGTAGCACATATAGAAGACTAAGATATGAGTTTCCAAATATAATGAGAGTAGTCCCAACAGTTTCTAATGCTTCCGGAACAAATAATGGAAGTTCTGGAACTCCAACAGGCACTCAACATGCAAGTACAAAAAAAATTACTTTTCATTGGGATTCACCCGGTCTTGTTGAATTAGCTTCTGGATGTGAATTTTCTGCGGAGCTTTAACTAACATGGCAATTACTTACGAATTTATTAGAGATCCTTTATTTGCAGCTAACACTGCTGATACTTTAAAAAAAGTTGATGATAATGGTAATGTTTCATTTGTTCCTATATGTCCAGGGAATATAGATTATGAAGAATATCTCGAATGGGCTAAGACAAATACTGCGAATGCTGTTGATAGCTCATTAACTTGGGATGATATTAGATTAAAAAGAGATGAGATATTAATGAGTACAGATTGGACAATGACAACAGGTGCAACTGTTGATCAGGCACAGTGGGCTGCGTATAGACAAGTTATAAGAGATATTCCTCAGACTTATAAAGATAAAACTCCTGATGATGTTGTCTGGCCAACACAACCCTCTACCGCTGGTCCTAATACATAATCCAGAAGATTACTCCCTGTAAAATAAGAACAGAAAAAGAATATAGTAGTTAAACAGTCATGCCATATATTGGAAATGACATAAGGGCAAACGAAGATTACAAAACTATAGATGATATATCAAGTAGTTTTAATGGTAGTGCCACTTCTTTTGCTTTACAGGTCGGAGGTTCTGCCCCAGTTCCTTTTCCAAAGTTTGAATCACAATGCATAATATCTGTTGGTGGTGTAATCCAGGAACCTGATACTACAGGTACAACTGGATTTAAATTTACAGGTACAAATATAGTTTTCAGTTCTGCTCCAGCTTCTGGAGAATCATTCTTTGGAGTGATTCTTGCAGGTGCAGATTATTTAAATGCTGGTGGAACATTTCCAGATGGAACTACTGCAGTTCCTTCTATAACATTTAGTTCAGATACTGACACCGGAATATTTAGGAGTGGTAATGGATTAGTTTCTATTGCTTCTAATGGAACCAAAGTTGCCACCTTTCCAACGGGTCAAGGGAGTGCAAACCAGGTGCTTGCTACAGATGGTGGAGGAACACTCTCATTCGTTGATCAGTCAGGGGGTGGAGCTGTCGGAGGAGGTTCTGACAAGGTGATAATAGAGAATGGGACAACAATAACAACTAACTACACAATTGGTACTGAGTTTGGATCTACCTGCAATGCTGGTAGCTTTGGACCTATTACAATAAATGCAGGTGTGACCCTCACTATACCTAGCGGTTCAGTTTATACGGTGGTTTAAATTATGCCTATTTCAATTAATGGATCAGGAACAGTAACAGGAGTCTCAGTAGGAGGTTTACCTGACGGAATTGTTGATACTGATATGCTTGCTGCTGGAGCAGTAACTGCAGCTAAAAAAGGTGCTGGTAGTGTTCTTCAAGTTAAATATGCAAAAATGGGTAGCAGTGATTTCTCCTATGCTTCAGGAACTGAAACAGATATAACTGGTTTATCAGTAGATATAACCAAATCAAGTGCATCAAATAAAATTTTAGTACTGTGTGCTATTACTCCTTATGTTGGAGGTAGTGGCGGTACTGGTCATTACAGACTTAAATGTTTAAGAGATTCCACTACAATTCACAATAATAACTTTGGATTTATGCGAGAAACTGATACGCATAAATCTGCTGGACCTGTAATGCTGCTTTTAGATGATGGTGCAAATGATACAAGTTCCCACACTTACAAGATGAGAGTACAGGGTGTTGATGCTGGTAGACAATGGTATATTTTCACTAACAGTGGAGCTAATATAAATGGTTTGATGTGTATGGAGATAGCAGCATAATGGCATTAGATCACGAAGCAATTTATAAAGCCTATCCAAATTGTGGATGCATATGTGATGAAGCTTTAGACCATGATGGTAATAAGATTACCTTAGATCAATCAAAAATTGACGCTGCACGAGCAACGCTAGACGCTGAAGCTGCAGCTGTAAAATATAAGACTGATAGAACGATAAATGGTTCTACAACATATGCCTCTTTCGGTGACCAGCTAGATATGTTATACAAGGATATAGTTGCAGGTAAACTAGATACAACTGGAACGTGGGCTACCCACATAAAAGCAGTAAAGGACGCTAATCCAAAACCATGAGTTCAATTAAATTAAAACATTCGGGTGGTAACAGTATGAGCATTGAAGCTCCTGCAACTAACCCTGCTTCTAATTTGGCATTAAAACTACCAGCAACTGTTGGTAGTGCTGGAGAGGTTTTACAAAATAGTGCGACTGCTGGAACACTTGAAATGGGTTCTCCTTTCAGACCAGCGTTTAGTGCTTATACCAGTAGCACTTATGATATTGCTTCAACAACTTTTGTAAAAGCATTATATCAAACAGAGCATTTTGATACTGATGGTGCATATGATACCTCAACTTCTACCTTTACTGTTCCAGCAAATATGGGTGGTGCATATCAAATAAATGCAGCAGTTTCAGTTGACGATATAAATGATGGAACATATATAAGTATAACTTTATATATAGATGGTGCAGAAGCCACAGGTTTTTATAGAAAATTTGATTGGGTGTCAGGAGACAACAGAATAGCTACTAATAGTTTTAGTAATGTAGTAAAACTTACTGCTGGACAAACAGTAAATATTTATGTTTATCACAATTCAACTGGTACACAAGGTAGTGAAAACTATTGCAACTATTTTTCAATGTTTAGACTTGGAGGAGTAGCAACATGAGCACATTAAAAGTCGGAGCAATAAGAGGAGTATCAGCATCATCAGATGCTATAACAGTAGCTAATGATGGAACTGCAACTGGTACATTTACTAATATTCCTCTTAAAAATTTATTTCTAAACGGAGCAATGCTCATTAGTCAAAGAGGAGATAGTTATTCCTCTGCTAATGCTTACATGGCTGACCAATGGTATGTTTTTGCAACTGGTAGTACATCATCTCGTTTAACAACATCACCTCCTACTGGATTTACGCATTATATACGTTTTCCCTCGACTTCTAACTCAGTTATTTTTTCACAGCAAATCGAACTAGATCTTCAGGGAAAAGCAGGAAGGTTTGCAGGTAAAACTGTAACTGTCAGTTGGTATGCAAGATCAGAATCAAGCAACAAAATGTATGTAGATGCTGCGTTTAAAAATGCATCTGGTGGAGGAGATTACACAACGATAGTTTCTGGAAGTGGAAGTGCTCAGGATATAACATCATCTTGGGCAAGATATTCACAGACCTTTACTATTAGTGTAGACCCACACGCTAACAATAAATGTTTTTCTATAATGATTAGAACACCATCTTCTGGTAGTGGTTCAACTGGAACTCTAGAATTAACTGGATTTCAAGCTGAATTTGGTAGTGTGGCAACAGATTTTGAGTATCGACCAATTGCACAGGAGCTTGAGCTTTGTAAACGATATTTTGTTAGATGGAATAAGACAGGCTCAAGTAGGTATACATATTCTGGTGGATATGCTGCACATAATAATTCAGCTTTTATTGACGTTACATTTAATCCAGAAATGAGAGCATCACCAACAGCGGGTAGTTTTACTGATCATAATGTCAATAATTCTAGTTGGGCTACTTTAAATCCAGAATGTGCTATTTATATTGCAACTGCTGATGAAACTACATCAGCTGGAAGAATACAAAGTACTGTTGACTTTTCTGCGGAGCTTTAATTATGAGTTACAAATTATTTGGAAACGACATTTTCGGAAATCCAATCACACATATAAAAAAATTTACAGATGATACAAAAACAAAATATATTACTATTCCAAAAGACGAAGCAAACACCGATTATCAAGAATACCTTGAGTGGGTAGCTGAAGGTAATACTGCGGAAGCTGCTGAATAGACTGGTTAGTTAATAAAAATAACAGTAGAATAAGTATATATAACATGAAAAATGTACAGTCAGAGACCATCTAGATCGAAAAAAATACTTGTAGGTTCTTTAGGAATATTATTTGGACTGTCTCATCTTGCTTTGATACAGTCAACAGTTAATAAAAAAAGTAGCTTACCTTTAATAAATTTACCTGTAGGACCTTACACAAGTTATATAGCAAGTGTTACAGAGAAAGGATATACAATTAGATATAAATCTCATTCACCAAAGATAATCGAAACTGAAAAACATGTTGATAGACCAGCAGGTTTTCTTGGTATGGGTAAGTCAGAAGTAAAGACATATGAACAGTCAGTAGCAGGAGGAGCCTCTGGAAGCGTCTCAGAGAGCTCTGAACTAACTGCCAAGCAGATTGCATGTATCAAGGCAGAAGGCTCTGGAGAGGCTACAGGGAAGCTTGCAGCAGCAAGTATCACTGCTCCTATAACTCCAGCTCTTACAGAGATACCTTATGTTGGATGGTTAGTAGCTGGGTTCTTTAATATGTTTGGACAGAAACAAGGTGCAGAGATAGGTGGACAGATGGCTAGAGACTTCCAGGACTGTTAGTGCCTGAGATACAGACTATTGGAATAAATTACATAGGGATTAATGCAATCCCACTACCTAATATAAATTTTTCAATACCTCAGACTCCTCCTGTAACTTTATCTATTGGATCTCCGATAATAGATGTTCCAGGTTGTGTTAAATATAATCCTGCAAATAAAAATTCTATAGAACTTGTCAATCAGGATGAACGAGGATCTCGTGTCATGTGTGATGGTTCTGTACCCTGGTTTGAACCTATGGATTATCAACCAGAGAATCTGGTGTATGTACAGGAACAGTCAGTCCCTCCTGTAAATCCACCACCAGAAGTAGAAACACCTCAACCTAATTTAGAAGATATACCAAATACTCCAAAAGAAGATGTACCCTGTCCTGGACCTACAGACCAGAGGGTAGGGGATATGAGGAATGCTGAATCCAGGGAAAAGGTTGTATCTCATACGCTCTCAGAAGATGGTCAGACCTGCATAACAAACTATGAATTGACCTCACCTATCGAAAAATTACTACCAACTGTACCTCAAATAAGTACAACAGCTGCAATCGCAGTAGTAGCAACGGCTGCAGCAGCTTCAACACCCCTATTATTAAGGTTAATAAAACCCTTAATAAAGCAAGCTACTAAGAAAATTAAAGCTTTATTAGGTAAAAAACAGGGAGAAAAATTTAAAGGATTGAAAAGAAAGAAGAAACTTATTTCGGAATCTCGTGTTGATGATTAGGAATAACACCATGAGGATTTTTTACAACGATATCTGCACAGATTTGATAGGCAGGACTTTTAGGATGGAAGGTTACTCCCAATTTTCGTTGCTCCGCACAATGTTTCAATCTTGATATTTCAAAATCTAATCTTTTATTAGCAACCAGCTGGGCATGATATTGATTTTGTATATCAGCAGCCTTTAAACAGCCCTCATTATGACGTTTATCAAGTGGTATGGATATTGTGGCTGAGATACCCCATCCGATATTATGATTAGTTTTCTGACCTGTTCTGGTAGGTTTGTGATAGAGAATAGATCCTGGATTGTCTAACACTCCATCATTGTTGGTATCACTATTGTCAAACACTGGGTCCATGTAGATTGCTTCATATGGTTCCTTCCATGAATCACTCAGAGTTACAAAGGGAGTGATGTTCAAGGTAGAGCCCTGACAGGAAACTGCATTGCCATAAGTGTTAGTTATATATGGTCCTTGTAAAACCTGTATTGCCTGATTTGTGACTGACCCACTGGAATTTGCCACTGGGTTGGCAGTAGCACTGACACCACCTACTTCATTGGCATAGATGGGAGTACTGAATATGTTTAATGCAACTAGTAAATACTTTACTGACTGAACGTGGAAACCGTGTCTGTGACTGAGGTTACCTCGGTTGTCCTCTGGATTATGGTCTGAGATTTTAGCCCTGGTTGACTGAGTGTTGTTGTCAGTTGCCAAGGTTTGCTTGAATCTGTTACAGAGAAGCTCGGCATATTTGTAGCATCTAGGCTTGTCCACGTAGAGTTAATTCCATTTATTGCTTGGGTCGTGCTTGTAGTAGGAGGCACCAAGCTATTGCTATCTGTGCTTATATTATTACCTGTAACTGTATATTGCCAGCCCGTCTGGTATTCGATCACATTTATGGTCTCCGTTACCGTACTAGATGTCTCAGTGTGACTGGTAAGACTACCACTCTGAAAGTTGGGAACCAAAGGAACGGCTTCTACAGATACATTCAATGAGCTTAGTACGACCACAGGTATCACACTTCTCAAGATCTTTATCATCTTCTTTTTCTTTGATTGCAAAAGCATGATCTCTTAACTTCATTTGATACTGATCTCACTTACAAATTGACCTGTTGCACTTGTTCCTGCACCGCCCCCTGTTAGTGTAATTGTTGAACTTGAATCGATTGTGCCTGCCAATGACCCTGCAGTGCCTGCTGAAGTTGAGGTTTGACTGGATAATGGACTTACAGCACCTACTGTTGGAGCACTACTTACTATTGCGTCTCCTTGAGTAAAACTTTGAGTGAAGCTGAAAGATTCTCCTGCTGTTGCTTGTACTGCTGATAGAGAAGGAATTGCACCTACTCCTGATGAAACTGTTAAAGAACCAATAGAGTTGGTAGCTGATCCACCTTCAGGTGTGTACTGAGTTGTTACGTTATTACCGGAAACGCTGTATGAGGTTCCTATCCTTTCTACATTTGTTGCAGCAGCATTGACCTGAAGCTGAACACTACTAGTTAATTTATGAGTGATATCTGCCTTTACTGGGGCTGCAAACAATAGAAGAAAAGGTATTATCTTCCACATGATGTCTAAGTATAAATATTCATAAGTCTATCATCTATATAAACAAGAATTACATATCAAAAATTGATGCTTGTAGACTATTTTTATATACAAATTTAGATATGTCTTGTACAAAAGATCACAAAGAAGGAGAAGATCCTAAAAAGAAAGGTCCATTCAGTAGACTCAAAGAAAGTATTGATGATAAAGAAGAGCAACTAGAGATTCTAGGGACCTTTATACGCTTGGGTGTAATGGTCTGGGCCGGATTTATAATTTCTTTAAATTACATTACTTTTCCAGGTCTAGCAAAAGATGGTGGACCCAAGGATATCACTTTCATAGCCAGTGTTTTTACTGGATGTTTGGCAACTTTTTCTGTGGATGTAGGTAAGAAAAAGAAAGATGGAAAAGATAAAGAAAAACTACCATCTGCTGTACCTACTCAGACTATAAGAATCGAACAGGCACCAATAAAGATTGTTACCAGTGATAAATAGTGTTAGTAATTAGTTAATGGACTTTTAATTATGGAAAATTTAATTGCAGATTTTAAAAAGCAACTACAGGACCAACGAGTAGAACTTGGTACAAACATTAAGAATGGTGAGGAAAACTTAATTCGTACAAAAGAATCTTACTTAAAAGTTGAAGGTGCTCTTGAACTTATTGGTATTATTGAAGCCAAGATAGCAGAACAGGCTAAAGATGAAGCTGTTGCAGAAGTGGTGGGTAGTAGCTGATGACTGATGAGTTCACAAAAGGTCGTTTCAAAGCTTTGGCACTAGTGTCTCAGTTTCTCAAATGCCCTTCTCGTGAACTACTTCTTGAGTCAATTTACAAAGATATAAAGGAAGAAGATCTCCGTTGGGTAACAGATCGTTTCCATTACTACACTCTTCGATTGTTAGAGGATGTTGAAGAAAAAATAAAGCATTCTAAAGAATCCAGTAATAACTAGATAAGGAAAATGTATGCACATTAGGGTTGACCTAATGAAGCATGAGTGCCCATGTTCCATACGGAAAATGATTTATTACAAAACCTTATTGTTACTAGTCCCAAGAGTGCTAGAAAAAAATTTAGAGAGAGTATTTTTGAGTCGTGGGGATGGAAATGTATGTATTGTGACACCGAGCTTACCGAACAGACTGCAACCATTGATCATATAAAACCAAAGTTTAAAGGTGGACACTCAACCAGAAGTAATATGGGTGCCTGTTGTAGTAGTTGTAACTCTAAAAAAGGATCACGATTAGTATCTGATTACTTTAATGAGTCTCATCCGTGTTATTCAGAAGCAAAGGCAAGTAAAATAAAAGAATGGACAAATCAACATTTTGTATTGTTGAGTTTAACACCTGAATAAATTAATGGAAATTGGAAGCTTCGAAGATTTTAGAACCAGACAGCTTAATGATAGATCAGCAGCATTGGAGGCTAAATATGATCCAGATGATGATATTGCAACTAGCAGATTAGGAGCACCCATAGAAGCTAGTGCTTTCCTAACTAAATTCATGAAAGACAGAGGCTCTTCTACTAAAGCTATGGGAGGAGATGTCTAATGGAAAATAAAAAAGCCAAAGCTGAATCTTTCTTAGGAAATAAAGTTGAAGAAGTTCTTGCAGATTTAAGAAGAGCGAGGACTCTTGAAACAGGAGAAAGATCTATGAAAGGAGCTGCTGATATGTCAGTTAATTCTCCAGAAAGGATTTCTAATTATATGTAATGGCGAGTCGTAAAGAGGCTAAGAGTAAAGCCCAAATGAGAAAAGATAAGATGAAATGTAACAAGCCTCAGAGAGCTCCTAAAGGTGCTAAACAGAAATATATAGTTAAAGCCTGTGATGATGGTGAACAGAAGATAGTGAGGTTTGGTTACAGAGGTATGCAGGACTTCTTACAACATAAAGATCCAAAACGTAGAGCAAGCTTTAAAGCTCGTCATAGATGTTCAGAGAAGAAAGATAAATTAACACCTGGCTGGTGGGCATGTAATTACAACTGGTAGTTGCTAAAAACAAATTTCACGATAGTTTAGTGTCATGAATTGTTATTACTGCGGTACAGAATTAATACATGTGAATGATTATCGTCTTGATAATGACGATGAGTATAGGGATATTTATGACATGGTTACCAATTTAAAGTGTCCTAGATGTGGAGCCACAGTGGAGACTTACAGAAGACCTATACATGTTATATCTAAGTTACATACAGTAAGAGAAAAAGATGCTAGTTAATTTTTTATTATCAGTTGTACTTTGGGTGCAGGTTCCACAATGGAGTGACGACTGGTCTAAATGTGCTGTGGATGTGCCTGATGCTGCTTGTCATTGGTATGTTGCTGCACCAGACAATACATTCGGTGAAGGTTTTAACTGGGCTGATGCTCCCTGGTTTGATGCTTATGGTCTTAAAGATATAGCAGCTATAAATAAATCTACAGTTTTAGAGAACTTACAGGATACCTAAATGAACTGCTGGCATTGTGGAACTGAACTTATTTGGGGAGGAGATCACAGTATGGATGAAGAAGATTTTCCGATAGCATCTCAAGAATATGGTATGGTTACAAATCTATCCTGTCCTAAATGTGGTTCTTTTGTAGAAGTATATTTACCAAGTTATCATTTTGAAGAGAAAAAAGAACCTATAGATACTGCTCCATGTTCTGTTGAACCTGATGATATACCTGTCTGTGATATCTAAATAAGAGTCCAGGCTCTATACCATTTAGTAAGAATATATTTTTTACCTTTAGTAGGAGGTAATGCTTCATGCATAGTCTTGAAGTTTGGCCAGCCGAAACTGTACAAATTGTTCCAGAATATAGCTAGTCCAGGTTCAGGTTTGATTTTTAGATCAAGAAATTTAAAATATGTTTCTCCTCCTTCTTCTACATCATTAAGATAAATCATGAATGTCCATGTCCTTTGACCCATCCATTCACAGTATGTTTTATATTCTGCAGATAGAGGATGGTAGTAATCCCAGTGGCTTTTATAAAATTCACCTTCTTCATACTTCTGACCCTGTATAGATTCTCCTAAGAAAGGATCTAAATTCAGATAGTTACCTATTTTTATAGTTAGATCAGCTCCCAGCTTTGTCAGGTGAGGACTAAAATTACAAGTCATAGATGTTCTATATTCAGAGATCATTACATAGTCATCTTCATTTGATACTGCTGATGGATGTAATTCAGTATCCATATGTGCAATAGCTTTATCACATTCATCCTGACTTAAAAAATTCTTTTGTAGATATATCTGAGTGAATGGATATTTAAGTTTTTCTGCTGTCTCAGGTATCTTCAGGTCATAAAATTTTTTGTAATTTATAAATCTAGGTTTCTTTTTAAACTTATGTATCTCCATTAATTCTTTAATCTCTTCTTCACCACAGTCATGATAATATTCCATATGTCTCATGATTTGAGGTTTACTTGCACCACTAATACAGGAGATTAAGAAGTCTTGGCTTGCTGCTTCAGTGATCATAGAGTCTAGAATGTTAATAACTTCAAGGATGTTTGAGTGGAACCTTTTGTCTTTACCTTTATTATCATCTTTTATTCAATAAATGCCAGTAGCTCTTACATGCT
>VTLG01009869.1_pt1 | contig 17267 bp, 27 predicted proteins | sample 4694571 | NCBI WGS metagenome assembly VTLG01 (sample SAMN12604809, study PRJNA352737) | marine metagenome | biome: ENVO:00000447; feature: ENVO:00000209|ENVO:00000569|ENVO:01000036; material: ENVO:00002151; isolation source: viral sequences binned using virsorter ...
GCGTGATAATCTCCCATCGGCATTTCGCCAAATATTCCATTCATTCTTCCCCCCATGAAAATGATCTGTTAAGTAATTCATTCATTGACCGTAATTTATCCGCTGGTATATAATGGTTGATAACGCCATAACCAAAGTCTTTTGACGGTGCATTTTCTAAGCTCTTCCCCCATTCCCATCCAAGCAAGTACGGATCACCGTCGTTAAAGTCCGCAAGCACATATATATCTGCCACTGGCTTTCCCACTTCTAATAATAAGTTGTATGGTTTTCTCGCTGTTTTGACATCGACGGTAAAATTAAGACCCAAAAGGAAATCAACACCGTCATCACCTTCAGGCTTAATGTCATCGTTCATTTTCAGCCCGAAATACTTTGCGAATATTGCTTCCCCGCTTACTCCAACCAGATCATGATTTTCACCAAGTATTCGCTGTGACTCATGACCGATATGTGAGTCGGATCGCTGGTCTGCAATTTCGTGTAAATCAACCATTTATTTGTTGTACAATTCCTCGTATTCTTTGTCGAAAATCAGATTAAATTCATTATTATGTGGACTACAATCTAAGCAAACGTCTTTCCCATCAATATTTGTTGAACTTGTTGGTATTGGTCGTCTGTATTTTTTCCCATTATGAGTCCAAAATTTATTTGCATATCTTTGAATATATAATTTTTGGACATCTTCAATAATGCGTTTGCACTCGTAGCATGGTTTTTTCCACGGTAATTCGTTTTCTAATTCCATTTTTTAATCTCTAAGCATTCATCAATTTGAATACACGCGCATCCGCAAGAATAACATCGAAAGCTTTTTCAACGTCCTCTATGCTCCGCACAACGAAAAAAAATCCGCCGTAACCATTAACACCTTCGCGGAAGGTTTCTTGCGATACAGAGAGTTTTCCGCGTTTATTTTTCACCTCTAACCACACACTAACCGGAATTCCTGCAATTATTAGTTCACAGTGGATGTCTGCCATACCTTTATTTGGTGATGGACGAAAACCGTCTTTTGTGGGTGTTCCAATGACGTTCATCCTTCGCATGGGAATGCGCATAACTTTGCCCCATTCAAGTATCGATTTCTGAATACTAGCTTCGCTTTCTTTCAATGAACCCATGACGCTGTAAATCCGGTAAACACCAAGCCTTTTTGTTATGACCGCGCCGATCAAATCTGGCGCATCGTTTATGCCATCTACAAGTGACGTTACACAAACCTTTTAAGGTAAAGGGTTCGATCCCCCTCGTCTCCACCATACACTAATCTTTTTGTTCGTTAAATTTCAACTTAAATCTAACCACATCATCAATTTTAAACAGCTTTATTCCCCGCTTGTTTAATTGAGTATGAGGTATGTCGTCGTGATACTTCCGAAATTGCGACTCTGTTAATCCCAATTCCAATGCGACTTCCGGCGATTTCATCCATCCGGTAGGAGTATTTCTTGATAAATTTTCCATAATATTTAACTGGTTAAGATGTTTACTTGTTCATCTAATAATATAGTTTTTTTCAAAAACGTCAAGAAAATTCAAAAAAAAGTGAAAAAAAATTCGCCTGTAAACCGTTGGAAAATGCACATCTTTGAAAAAAGCGACATGAGTTGAAAAATCGTGATTTAGTTTAGTAATTACAAGCACTTACAGATTTCATGCTCTGTAATCCCTTGCAAACACTACGTTTAAGATTTGGTTTTTATTTGACTTCTTTGTAAACAAATATTAACATAAGTTCACAGTTAATTAAGTTAATTATTAATCATATATTAAGGAGACAATATGAAAAAAGGATTAAGAGTAAGCATTTACAGATCAGATTATGACTGCACATTAAATGCTTTACATGGAAAAGAACAAGCAGTCTTAACCGGTGTAGGAATTCCCGAAATAGTTGAGCCTTCTGAAGAATGTCCAGAATTAAATATAATGATGCCAAAATTCGGCACTTATAATTACTGCGAACCAGCTGAAGCCCCACCCGAAGGAAACACACATTATATGGATGGCGGAACATTCATTTATAGTTGTGATTCACGATTCCCATTTGACGGCGCTATCCATTTACATGATAGAACCGAAACATGGGAAATGTACGATCGAATGTTTAAATAACCAACCCCGCCCGCTTCGGCGGGCATAACTAAAGGAGACAATATGAATATGTATGATGCACTAAGAAAAGAGTTAGAAAAGCAAATCCCCGAAATTGCTGAACAGTATATTTCAAATGTTGAGTCGTTTATTAATATGCTTAAAAGCACCTACGGCGAAGAATTAAAAATTGAGCGTCCTAAAGGCACAAGTATTTTCAGTAGTTTTAAAGGTTTAAACGATATGTGGATTACTTATAAACAGTGGGATAATCACAGCTCAAAATTTAATGAATATCGTGCAAGGGGATATGTTCGCGATTGTCCGTTTGTTTTTGATAAAGATGCAGTTATGCCACACGCTTTAGACTATGCAAAAGACGCGGTTCGTAAATGGGAAATGAAAATCATGGAAAAACTTGGTGATCTTGAAGAAATTAAAGTCCCATATCATACAGATTGTGGTTTTATTGTTTGCGGGAAAAGAAATGGTCAGGATGTCGCAATCTCTCAACAAATGATTTTGAATGTTCGTTATGAGACTTACACTTTTTTCAATCAATTCCCTGCCAGAATTTATGTTGACGGCAAATCAATGTCAGCAAGTGCGTACAAAAAACATTTTAATAACTAACCAACCCGCCCCCGCAAGGGGGCATAACTAAAGGAGACAATATGGAATTAACAAAGATACATGAAGTCGAAATAATGAAGGAAGCATTTACGTTAGCAATCGAAGCTAAAAAACAAGCTATCCTTAAAAAAATACAGGAAGAAAAATTAGCCGATATTATTGGACATGACTTGAAAAATAAAGATCGGGATTGGATTGAATTTTATAAAAACCAAATCAAATTTTTAATGGAGTGCCACGAAAAGGCTCAAAACATTCGGACAAATATTTCAGACCAGCGTGCCGAAGCATTTGCAAAACAATATAAAAAAGGAAGGAGATAATATGACTATTCAGATAGCTAACGGATTTAACAAAGACACTAAAGCAAGGGATCGAGAAATCAGCGTTCAACCATATTCAAATCTCAATCTGCTTTATCTTGAAACCAAACCAAGTCTTACAATTAATACTGTAGACGAAGAAACGCCGGAAGATTTAAATCACATTTGCCTAGATGTCGAAGACGCTATCGATCTGGCTTATGCAATATTAGAAGGCGTAAGGATTGTAAAACTTAATAAAAGATTACTCTTAATGAAGGAGCAAACATGAGAAAAGCATTTCCAGTAGATCAAGCAACACATAAAGACGTTATTGACCACTTAAATTATCTTGAATTGAAGGGACACGGAAAGCCGTCAATCACTTCATGGATCAAGTCGGCTTGCTTGGAAAAGATAAGGCGTGAGAAAAATCAGTTCATGCCATCAAGTGAGGATATTCAGTAAGACCAAACGGCGCTCCCACCGAAACCGTAATCTTCCGGAAGTAAGTGGCGAGCGTCAAGATGCAAAAACCTTTTTTTTCTATCCTTGAACTTACTACCGCCTAAAGCAACCCCCAGTCCAGAAAATCCAATAGCACGCGCACGGTCGATCAAATTTAGTACCATTGGAGATGATAGATGACCCACCAAGACGTCACAAGCAACCGACTGTACATGTACCCCCCCTAACTTGTTTTTTTTCGGTGAGATAGATATATCGTAATCAAGACAACGTGCCCCCGATGAAACTGGTAAAGCAAAAGTTTGCATTCTTAATTCTTCCAGCATCTTCATCATGTCGCCGTTCATGTCAGGATTTTTCCGTTCACAGTTTGGATTGTTGCATCTGCACGACATTTCTGCGATAGAAAAGTGAGGAGTGATCAAACCAGTACCCATAAGAATTCCTATTGTTAAATATTTATTAAACTCACGCCGAGTAATATTTCGCACCGATCTACTCAGCTAAATTTCCACCAAAATAATTGCGATTATCAAAACCACAATCATAACCATTAAAACAATAATCCCGAAAACTGATTCAGGACTTTTGCTTTTCTGCAATACTTTTTTCCAACATTGCGACAATCTTGTCGTCAACCGTATTGGAAGATCGACGACTTAGGTACTTGAGGATTTCCAAGCAAGTAGCCATGATGACGCGTTCAGTAAAGAAAGCAGTCACCATTGTCGATAAGGTAGTTTTTAAAATTGGTAATATAAACGGTAAGGGCATATTATTTACTCCTATGAATTAGTGCATTCATTGACGTCGTATTAGCATCCAAAGATTTTGACATTGCGTTCAATGCTTGATTTGAATTCTCTGCCAGCTGGAATATCCTCGCGTCATTTTCACGGTCTTGATCCTGAAACATTTTGCGTTCTTTTTGAGCCGAATCAAATGAGTATTTGATAAACCAAAAACTTGCTCCCGCAACAACCGTCGGGACGCCTATTGTTTGAAGAATTTCAATCCAATCTAAAATCTCCATTATTACTCCTTAATTAATGTGCTGTTATACGACCCACATGAACACGAAGGTCTGTTAATATTTTTTCTATATCGTCCATCTGTTCCTCAAATTTTTCCTCCGCCATGTGAAGGTGTTCAATGTGTATTTTTTGCTGTTGAATTTCCTCATCCAAATCGAGGACGGTCTGGAAAAGCCAGCTGACTATACCAATCAAAATGAAACCAAGCGCGGGAAGTAGCATTTTAAATATTTGATGCTCAAACACTCGTTGTGCACCATTTCCATTATCATCCGCAATTGGTCTTGTTTTCTTGAGCGCCATTTAGTCCTCGCATGGAATGTTCTTTGATACGTCAACACACTGCCAGTATGGACGAACGTAGTCGCGGTTAAACTCGCGTGTGCCTTTATAGGGTTTGTCATCCACATAATACCCCCTGCTTGACAGCGGGGAAGTTGAACAGCTGGCGCAAAGCAGACTGAGCAAGATTAGTAACTTCACTCTGGATTAAGTTTTGCTTCTTGTTCAGCTTGAAAAGTTGCCCATGCAGACTTAACTTCATCAGTCCAAAGTTCTTCTGCTTGATCTTTCACTTTTTGATGCTCGTCATCTGCAAGAGTCATGTCTGGTGTAAGCACCCTTCTGTGGTATCCACCTGAGTCGTTAATCTCTCTGATTTGGATATGTTTATGTTCTGAAGCTATTTCTATTTTATCTAATTTATTAGCCATTTTTATTTTCTTTGCTATATATTATAACGACCATTTATTCTAATCCATGCTCCATCTTGAAGTAATGGAGCACTATTATTAGTTACAGTATACCCATTATAAGTTTGTACATATAATGTTGTACTACCTTCACCTATATGAGCCATAAGAGTTTGACCATGTGAAGAATTTCCATCAGTTACTTGCATTAAAAATATAGCATTATTTTCTTTATCTACACCACTACTTCTTGATGTAAATGGTAATCCTAAAATATTAAATCTTCCTGCAGTTGCTGTCATAGTGGCAACTTCAAAAGCTCCTTGAATAAAACATACTCTACCAATTTTTGTATAAGCAATATAATCACCAGCACTATCTAATGTCCAACCTCCACTAGCTCCTGAAATTGTTAATGATGATGGAGTCCAAGTACCTTCTTCATAATCTATTTCAGTCTCACCGATAATCCCTGAATTACTTCCTGCTCCTCCAATTATTCCACTCATGGTTTCTCCTATGCGTTGTTCTGGTCAATGTAAGTTATATGAACATCGAAAGCATCATCTGCGTGTTCAGAATATATTGTTAATTGTTGAGCCACACTTGAGCCTTGATCTGCTATTGCATCCTGCTTGGTAGCATTATCCATTGGGCCTGCAAAATCTGTTGGTTCATATCCATTAAAACTAAACTTATCATTCCATACAAAGGTTTGATTGACTGCAGAAAATTTTTGAAGGAAAATTACCATATTTTCTTGCGTTGTTCCTTCTTTTGCATCATATCCAAGTAAATTCATTCTAAGATAATTACCAGTAGAATTAAGTGTGTCTGCAAGACATATAACACTTAACACTGTGTAAATATGATGTTGAACACCTTGTATCAAAACCTGTAATGTAGAATCTACATCCTCAAAATGTGCAGACCGAATTATCTCTGTTCCAGCCCCTCGCGAAATCGCCATCGTTTTACTCCTTTAAAATTTTGATTAATTATGCGTCGTCTAATACTTCAAACGATACAAATATATCAGCTGTAGCTGGATTTGCTCCTGCTTCCAGCTGGTCGCCTTCCATTAAATATATTGGTTTATCAAGCGCAACAAGAACGCCGTCTGCTTCTAATCTGACTGCGGACGCAAGTGCAAATGTTCCTACATTGTCTTCTGCATCTGCAATCCCGCCTGACGTGTAAGCAATCTTCGTTATTGCAACCGTTACGTCAGTTGATGCCGTGTCAGAAGTGTTTGTTACTTGAATAAAATTGATCTTCAACAACTTATTAGACTGACAAGTCATTACATCAGTTCCAACCGTTGTTGTTAATGTTTCGCCCATACTCTGACCGTATATCGACGTAACATTCACTATGTTTGGATTTGCCATTTTATTTCCTTTCTAAATTAAATTAAGAGCCGAACAGCATCGACATTGCGATCATTTTGCCAGTGGATGAAACTTCAACCCATGCTGACCCATTGTAATATTTCATTTTGGCATTTGTGGTGTCATACCAAAGCTTACCAGTTGCCACGTTCGTCGGACTGGACGTACCCGCATTTGAACTCTCCGCTTCGCCGAAAAGGACGTTTAAATCGGCACGAACGTTCGCCCCGGTGTCATTTGAAATTACATAATCGTGGGTGTTGGCCATTTTTATACTCCTCTAGCAATATAGTTATATGTTCGTGTCTGACTAGCGCCTGACGAATTGTAAAAATTAATCCCAAATCCATCCTTAGTTTCAGAAGATATTGTCATATAATCACCAGTGCCCATATTGATAGGCGTCACTGTTAAATCTGGTGTAGTATAGAACGGTGTCGGAAAAGTGATCGATGTTGCAGTTTTGGCACGTTCAGACTCAAACTTTTCGATCATGTCAACGATCAATTCCAACTCCTCAAGCGTCAGTTGTGAATAAACGTCAAACTCCGTGAACGTAGCACGCATCTGAAAACCGCGTGCAAGCACGTCAATAATTATGAACGGTTTCCAAGATGTCCATGTTGCAGAAACATCGGCGGGATTGTCATTGGTTGTGCGGACTTCAAACTTCAATGCATCAAGCTTCAACTTATCATCCCATGAATCGCGCAAATCAACCTTGCCCCAAAAATCCATATTATTTGAACCGTCAGTCACTATTGATGTAAAAGTTGCATCTGTTGAAACCCTTGCTGGCAAAACCGCGCCAAGATCACGAACTGTTCCAGTGTAAACAGCTGGCGCTGTACGTCCTCCAAGTCCATCTATCGAAGGCCATGTGTCCATCAATTCAGTAACGGTGTCAACCAATGCCCCGCCAAGAAATTTCAAAACGTCTATTGGAGTCCCTCCGGACGAAATAGTGTCCTTGTAAAAGCCGTCCATTGTGCCCGCCCACGCTTGCTGTTCAGCAAATGTGGCGACATTCGTTATTCCCTGAACGGTGACTTCACCGGACGCAATGTATGCTTCTGATTCTTTTCCTGAAGAATTGACCCATTTTGCAACATAATTGCCATCCATTGCTGGCAAGGTTATTGACGTATTTCCTGAACCAACCTTTCCGACAATTATTGCGTCGTTCCAGACAGTTGAACCTTCCTGTAGAACTCCGATTGCAATGTGGTCAACGTCTGTGCCGTCAGTTGGTGAGTCCCATGAAAGAACCACATTAGAACCAAAATTTGAAACTGCAAAACCTGTAACAGCTTGTGGAGGATATATTGACCCCTGAATATTCTGATTTTCTATTGTGTACCAATCCGAAACTGTTCCAGTTACTGTTTTTGCACGAACCCTGAAATCGAAGAACCCTTTTTCAAAGTCATTTATAATCCCCGATTTTGATGTTGAAGACCCACCAGTTAACCAATCAGTGTCCGCTGTCTTTTTATACTCAAAATCATAACCAGATGCTAATTGAAACTCTTGATCATGTACCCATGTCAGTTGTATCTGCACCCTCAGTCCAGCCGACGCAATCGCTGAATATGTGTCTTCAGTCCAGCGCAATGCAGTTGGCGCTTCAATGTCATTGGGATTTGGTATATTAGTATCTGGTATTTCAGGCGGAGCATATGCTTGATCCCATATATATGTCCCTGCTTGATACTCTGTGCCTGAAACATTAACTGTTCCATTTGGATTAATTCCAATGTGCCTAACAATAAACTTTTTAGCGTCCCATCCGGGCGTTGTGTGTGTAACTGACACAACATCCCCCACCGTTAATTCAAGTGCTTCAGCCGTTGCATTAAATTCAACGCCCATTGAATTGCGAGACAATAGACAAGCTTGCTGTGCTAAAAATCTTGCTTGGTGATACTTTGTAATACTTTTTAAAGTTATTTCTTTCTTTAATGGAACATTATTATCTTCACTTAAAAAAGTTGAATATGTTGAAGACGATAAATCAGGCCAGCTAACTTCATCTTCTTTAAAAGACTCAGCCGAACTTGAATCAGTCGGATTAATTTTTCTTCTATTTACAAATTTTGCAATTACTTGATTTGCACGTTGTGATTTTCTTTCGCCAATAACTTTCAATCCTCCAATAATATGACTTTCATCAAAATCAAAAGCATTCACGCCAACTTGCAATTCACTTCCAACCAATAAACCTTGGTATAATTTATCAATGTGCAACTTGTACTTTCCATCAACCCAATGTAATTGACCATTACAAGACGCTAAAATTATTTTAATATTTTGAATTAATGTCGCCTGTGAATCCAAGATCACATTGCATTCATGCCTTTTAGTATAACCATAACCAGAGTCAACGCTTTCATTACAAAACGACTCAAATGTTGAAAATGAATCATCATCAATTTCGTCAGCTGGAATTGAACAACCATAGCGAGTGTTGGTTAGATAATCTTTTAAAATAACTGCAGGGTTTTTTGTGCCACTTGATAAACCTTGAACCCTTAATTTAATTTTTGGCAATTTCTTATTTGGATAATCTTCAAAGTTTGAATGCTTTTTGTAATATATATCAATATGAGCCACACCGGATAATGTGTGTTCAGCTGACCATGAAGTATTCGGTGTTTCAGTATTTGAATTGCCATAAGTGAAACTATAGACATCTGTATCACTTGCATTAGCGGATTGACTATCTGATCCGGTATAAACTTTGACCCACATTTCATAAGCAACACCAGCCGGAGTACCTTTTGTCCAACCATTCCCATCATTCCCAGTTAATAAAAACCCTGCTGAGTCGTTTAAAGTAATAAGATCAACACCATCTATTTCACCTTCACTTACTATTAAAGAGTGTTGCCAATCCCCGCCCTCAATATATACGCCCACTCCAGAAGTTGCGCCTTTCCTTTCTTCTAAATAAATAGTTACACCTTGAACTTGCCTTTCACCATAAATAATAGGAATACCGCCAACTTTGGAAAGTTCTTTTAATTCTCCCCTACTCAATCCCACAGTCCATGCAGTAGGATCATAGTCAGGCCGATCTTCAGGCGCTATATATGGATTTGGATGTTCTGGAAATATTCCAAAATCGTATGCTGGAGGGATCATAATTTAAGTTAAATTTGCGTATGTAATATAATCAAAACCCTTGTCATCAGGAAAATATTGTTGTTGACTGTTTGATGATGTTTTTCGTCCGGCCTTCCTATTAAAATCTGACCAATGATTTGAAACTGTTAAGGTAATTTCTGATTTATCATTTGTGTCGCTGATTTGCATTCCATCCACACGACCAGAAAAGATAGAAATTGCTTCGATCAAGGCGTTTGTAGTTGCATTAATATAAGCACGCTGAATGGTTATTTTTTTATTCAAATGCCCATAATTCAATAAATCTGAAATCATTGCCTGATTAACTCCGGAAAGAACTAAATCAATAGACCCAATAGTTAATTTTGATGATTCGTTAATACTTCCCATATTTTGTAAGAAACCATTTGCTGAATAAATTTCTGAAACTCCCGGTATTGTGAAATTGATTTCTCGGTCGCCAGTTATTGCATCAGACAAAGTTTCAGGCTCGATCTTAACCAATGTAGAACCTTTCGTGTTCCATACTATAGTCCCACTCGCAAAGCCGTATGTATCGCTTGTAACTACCATATTTTCTTGAATTGAATCATTTTCATCCAAGTTTGTAATATAACTAGTGCCACCATATTTAATATGTCCTGTTTTTGTGACTACAAAATCCTCAGAGCCAACTATTACAATGTCTGAAGAATAATCAGTAAATCTAAATGTTGTTTCAAACTCTAATTTTACCAGATGAGCCATTACAAACGATGACGAAGCTAGTTGTGTTTTAATAGCTGAAGAAAGCCCACGAGTCATATTGTTTCTTCCATGTCTAATTCGTACTCATAAAGACCGGTTGTGCCTGTTTGAAATTCCTGCACCCTTCCAGTAAGCGCAACGGTGAACGGAACGGCGGTATAAGTAATATTACTATCATTTGCTGGTGAAGTTACTAATGCCGGTTCAATAGTTAATGTTACATTCCCATTTACATCTGCCGTTGCATCTGAACAAACACTATAAACTTTGTCATGGTTTGCAAATTTACAATAATCCCCTGCTTTAAATGCAACCGAACTTTGATTCCATCCTTCAGTAATAACTGAACGACCGGTTTGTGATGCTCCATTTACTTTTGGCGGGCCGTTATATCTAGTTTCTGGCGAACTATCGGATAATCCTGTAATACCTCCGCTCCCATCAATACTGCTAACAGTTAAGGTTGCAAGGTTTGCAGTATTTTTTGGATCAATTAATTCGATAGTATCATTAACAGCATATCCAGACCCAACAGCTGTAACCGTTACACTCCATAAATTATCCGGCGGTGATGCGCTATTTGTTCTAGTAAGAAAAGTAGCCCCTGTTCCCGAACCTGATGTACTTGCTTGTGATACAGGCTGAGTGTCTTCGTTATTTTCCCATCCTGCATCTGAAGATTGTGTCGCCGTATTACCAACATTTATCACTGGCGGGATCACCTGAAACGATTCGTATTGCCCACGTTGCTTCATAATAAATGCGTAAATTGGAGCAAATTGCGCCCTTGTCATTGGCGGATATTTCGCAGTCAGTTTAAAATATTGACCATGTGTTTGCCGTGCTTGTCGTCTTCCGGAAATTGAACGCGAAATAAAAGACGGTTGAACAGACGTAACCGTGAGTTCACTAAATGCAGGTGATTGTGGTAAAGTCCCGCTCATAGATCGTAGCTTATTTGACGCATTCCCTGTTCACGCAATGACTTTTGAATAACAGACACTAACATTGCACGCTTATCATAAAGCAAGTCGTCGATCCCTTGTGCGTCCACTGCATTAATATTAATGTTTACGTTATTCCCGCCCATTGCATTGTTGGGCGTGATCGATCCGGTCTGACTTGGAGTGAACATTTCCGGGCCAGCTTCACCTACAATATAAGGTTGACCACTCCGTACTGTTCCTCCCATTTCCTTGCCTTGATATTTTTGCGCTCTGATTCGCGCCACATTTGCTAATCCTAAAGCGGTTATCGTTGATGCGAAGGCGATCCCGACCCAAGGGGGAGGAATTGAAAGCGCCGAACTCGCACCCTTGTAAGTATTCATTATTGTTTCAGAAATGCTTAACGCCTTGCTTGCTTCAAACCATGATTTGTTGAAACCCTTCATCGAATGAAGCATTGATGAACTCAAAGAAATAGCATTTGCAAGTCTCTGATCGTTCAATTCTTTTTCTTTTTCTGCGAGTCCTTCCGCGTCTTCCATCATCTGAGTATGTGCTTCACGATATGCCATTGCCCCTTCACCATAGAGCGCATACTGTTCGCGTAATTTGTCGTTCCTGTAACCAATGTCATCCGTGCGTTTTTTCTCCATTTCTGCAAAATCTTCAGAATATTCTTCTTCCAATAATTCAATCGTTTTTTCGTGTTCAGCATTTAATTGATTTTGTGCAGATATAGCCTTTGTTGCACCAGCTAATTGAAGACCAGCAATATTTTTCAGGATTATTTCCTGTTCTTTTAATGCTAATGCTTTTCTTTCTTCTAATTTTTTCTGTTTTTCTGCTTCTTCTTTCTGTTTACGTTGTGCTTCAAGTTGTGCGTCCTGACGTTCTTGAACTTGTTTGTGTAATGCTATCTGGACTTCGATGGTGTATTGTTGTTGCATCAACTCCTTTAGTTTCTGCTTTTCCAACAATAAGTCTTGCTTTGTTAATCCAAATAAATCCCCCCTCACATTTTCAAGTTTGCGGATATTATTTGCAGTCTTTGAAATTGTTACATCCAACTGGTCATATTCTTCACGAAGTCTTTTCATACTCATGGTCTTTGTTGGATCAAGACCCATTAGACCCTGAATTGCATCTGTAACTGTTAATATTGCCGGAGCAACACCTGACAATAAACGTGTGGTCATTGCGCCGAAAGTTTTATCCAGAACATTCATTGCGTCGTTTGCTTCTTCTGCATCACGAATGAAACTTTCTCGTATAATTCCGCCAGTTGTAACAAGTTGTTTCCGCAACTTTGCAAGACCCTCGCTTCCATCCGAAAGCATATTGACCATGACATGACCGGAGCGTCCAAACAGCGCCATCGCTGATGACATCTTCCGCGCCGGATTGTCCATGTTCTTATATGCGTCTGCTACTTCGTTTAGTATTTGCTCATGGGTTTTGAATTCACCATTACTGTCTTCTAGTTCAATTTCTAATATTTCAAGTTCACGTTTAGCAAGTCCAATCCCTGTTTGTGCTTCGCCTAAATTCTTGGCAAATTTAAGTAAATTATTGTCCATCGTTTGAAAAGTCTCACCGGACTGCTCACCGGCAAAACGGAACGTCTGCAAAGCAGTTGTGGAAATCTGCAACTTCGTTGCAAATTTTCCGATGGTATCCGCCAGCTTTAATTGCTGAAGCGCAAAGTTAGCAAACGCACGAACTGCCAATGCACCCGCCAAGCCAGCAAATGCGCCCTTCAATGCCGTGACACCTTTCGACATTTTAGCAACGCCACTATTAACGCTCTTAAATGCCTTTCCGGTCTTATCGGTTGCCGTAATTTTAATGTTGGTGGATGGACTAGCCATTCTTCATTTTTTCATTTTTGAGATCGAAATATGCTGACCACAATTTAATTTCCAGAGTGCTTAATTCCATTATTTCATCCAGAGATTTATTAAGTATTTCGCCAAGTTGGAAGCAGAAATAAATGTCTGGTTCTTCATTTAAGTTTTTTTTAGCGTTTCATGGTCGTCGGACTCCTGACCCATTTTCGTTACAATTCCAGAAACGACATCCGGATCGACCTCATGCATAAGCGTCGCCATATGTCCTTCCTGAAACAATGGCTTGCCGTCTTTATTAAGTGCGCGGATCACCAGAGTCATGCACAATGCTTCTGAAGATTTTCCATCTGAAACCAACTTAAAGATTTTCTCTTGAGCCTTGAAGTTAATCAGTGGCTTGAAATAAATTTTAAATGGTTTGCCAGCTTCCCCCCACTCCGGTACGTCTAAACTCAATAATTCTCCATTTAGACGTTGCCGGAAATGAGATGTTGCTTTGTCGATTGCAGAAGGTTCAATATTATCCATATTTCCCCTATGCTACGACGGTTAACGCTCCTGAACCCTGAACGGTTATTGATGAATTAACCATGTCGCCTATTGCACCGCTTTGGCTGGTAGCCGTAACAATGCCTGTTCCTGCGAAAGACTCAGTCTGTGATGATGTATTAGGAAATATCTTAATATCGACGGTTTCACCGATCACTAAATCTGCTTGAACCGCATTACTGAGGTCATAAAGTACCTCACAGCTGGCAGTCCATGATTTGATTCCAGTTGTGAACGTCTTGGATGTTGCACCCATAACTGTAGTCTCGATGCTGTCTGTAGCTTCTTCTATTGACCCATTTACATTCGTCTGGACTCGCTATTTTCCAGACCGTGCGCTAAGCACTGCTACCGGTTCAACCCGATAGATTAGACCATATCACAACCCTTTCGGGTTTCCTCCGCTTCCACTCGCTTGAGTGTACTCTCTTTCGAGATGGTCGTTGAACGTTCCCTTTCGGGCTTCGCTTCTGATTGGCAGTTCTTGCTTTTCCAGAAATTCAAAGGATTTTTCGATATACATTTCTGTATAAAGTCGCAGTTAGTTTACGATTTTAAGTTGTTAGTTGAAGCAAGCGTTCCACCAGTGGTGATAGCTTGAAAAACTCCATCTTGGCCTTTGTAAGTTGCCATGTTAACTCCTTGTTATTATTAATTAAATTGCTGATTCTGGATTATTATCCACGTTTCGATACTCAACTACATAGTTAAGCATCACCGTACCGATCGGCTTTGCGCCGTCAGAATTAAATTCAATACTTGTTGATGACAAATAAGAATTATTTGCCAGTGAATTAATGCTTACATCACCCGCCAAAGCCACTTCGACTTCTTTCGATATATCATCCAAAGTGTCATCCGGAGTTGTAGCCCCTACGACCCCCTGCACAATAACATTAAGAAACCTAGTCATTGGTCTAGGCGACGCCATTTCAGTCACCTCCGATTCTTCTGAAGTTGTGTAAACCAAAAGACAAGGAAGCGACGCGTCTTCCACCGGATAAACGCGTGATTGAAATACGTTGCTTCCAGTTGTGCTTAAACCAGTTACATCCGTTGCGATCCGTTCACGAATTGATTGACGTAAATGAGCCATTTATACTCTCAGCCTTAGTTGCGTCATTCCTTCGTTATCTGGACTAACCTCGACGACCGTATATGTAGTTCCGGAAACTGCCAGAGTGTCACCATGAGCAACATTGGAAACGTCGGAAGTCCTCACGACTGCCACTGGCTGAGAACTCTGAACTGTAGTCTCACCCGCTGATTCCTCAAAGTATTCTCTTTTGAACAATGCCGTGATTGTACTCGCGCTGGATGCGCTTGTGTCTGTAAAGGTTGAGGACACGCCCCAATCTTCTAATAACTCCAAGCGCATAGCATCGTCTTCGACTGCCATGATTATTTCTTACGTTTTGTAGGCGCTTCCACGTTTGAAGACTTCAGACCGACTGAACGGTTTGTATCTTCCGGAGTGGCTTTGCCTGTTTCTATTAAACGAGTTGCTTCATTCGAGTCCATCAAAATAGTGTCACCTTTTTTGAGAGATCGACCCTCGAAATCGCAGTCTTCTAAGATTTTGATTTTCATGGCTTTGCCTTTTTATTAGGTTTTTTCTCTTGGGAAGAACCGCCGGTATGTTTGACGGCTTTTCCCATTGCGATAAGATCGTTAGCAATATGATCTTCGACATCAATAGACGCCCCCGCTTCCACGTGAGCGCCTTTTATTCCGCAAGATTGCGTAATCTTGATCTTCATTATGCAGTTAATACATCAAGACAAGCAGAAAAACTTTGCGCGTGACGAATTGCGATATCGACCTCCTGAAGGACGATTATGCGAATTGTCCCTTTCGCTCCATTTGTGTATGGATCGATTAGAACGTCTGGCGTGTTCCACATGCCAAGAATTACTTGACTGAAATCACCAAAAATCAATGCTGATGATGCAGATTGATTTCCTTTTGTTAATGTTGAAGAAACATTAGTTGTGATTGCTAGTGGATAACCGTAAAGCTGATTCCACGGTTCGTTTAGAATCATAACGGAATCAGTTGAAGCTACTTTTGGTACGGTTGCCAATTTTGATTTAACTTTTGGATTTGTTAGCCATCCTAAAGTTGAAGCATTCAGCGCCGCATTATCAATTTCAACTTCTTTAACCAAAGTTGGAATGTGAGTTGCCCACGCTGGAGCAAGGCCATTTGTGCCGCCCGCTACGCTCCCAATCCCAGCTGTAGCAACGATTCCCGAGGGTTCTGCCCCTGATCCACCGTGAATTGCAACGGACTCAATCTTGTCCGCCATTGCCGCTAAAATGTCATCACGGACAATCTGTTCAATGGATGGATCGGACTCAAGCAATAATAATCTGCTGACGTCTTCATAACATCCAAGTGTGCGTCCCTGCATCGTGATCTGTGCAGTTGTTTGATTAACCGCCGCTACTGCGCTTTCTTCTGCAACAAAAGCCGCCGCAACTCCTGCACTCACTTTTGGAATACTAATTTTCGTGGTCAGGCCACTCATTATTCGCATTCCGAGATCGGGCATAACCATTTTTGCCCTTAGTGCACCAACAAATTCAGAACCTAACTGATCAGTAGGAGCAAAAAAACCTCCACTTGCGTTAGTTCCAACGGTCATAACTGTACGCTTTTCTAGTTCAGCTTCATTCCTGCTTCCACTCCATGCGAAATCTGGAACGAAAAAACCTTGTGGCGTTTTGTTTTGTCGATGTCCAACTTCCTGAGACATTTCAGCTTCAAACCCTGCACCTGACCAATCGCCACGACTCGCGGCATTCAATGCACGGAGCAATGAATATTGACGCTGTTCTTTTGGCTTAACGTCAACATGATCCGGTGAAACATCAAGTGGCTTGCTTTCAATTTTATTGAGCATCTTTTCGCGGAAGTCAAAAAGACTTGTTCCGTTGTGAACACACTCATCTGCGAAGTCTCGCAAGTTATGTCTGACTCCGAGTGCTTGCATCTCCTTAATTTCTTTAGAACGCTCTGCAAGTGCTTCCTGCTTAACTTTCTCAGCATCAACACTTGGCGTTTCGTTAGTTACTTTTGCTTGTTCTTCCATTTTATTTTCCTTAATAGTTGGTTTTGGTATTTCAGCGCGACCTATACCGACATTTTTATCCGCCGGAATACTGACTAAACTGCATTCCATTGGAAACCAATTTGCCCGATATACATCCACACCGTCGCGTTGTTCTTCAGTTTTTTCTAAATTTGTAACCTGATAACCAACGCTAATGTTAGTTCTTATCTTGTCGCTGACATCTTGCAGAATTTCCGATGCTAAATCACTTCTTCCGAAGCGCACGCCAGCGCGGGACTTCCGCTCTGTTTCGTCAATTCGTGCAGACTCAATGACACCGATCTGAACTGTTGGATCGTGATCTAAAAGTAATGGA
>VTLG01010627.1_pt1 | contig 17266 bp, 22 predicted proteins | sample 4694571 | NCBI WGS metagenome assembly VTLG01 (sample SAMN12604809, study PRJNA352737) | marine metagenome | biome: ENVO:00000447; feature: ENVO:00000209|ENVO:00000569|ENVO:01000036; material: ENVO:00002151; isolation source: viral sequences binned using virsorter ...
CCTTTCTCTCTCAATTAAAAATTCAATATATGTTCTTGCTTTTAACAAATCGTTTATACCTCCTTTGTGTTGATATCTAGAAACATATTTAATTACGTTTCCTTCCAAGAAATCCAATTCATTCTTGGTTATGTATTCGATGGGCTGGATAGCGAATCCAACCTTGTCGTAGTGTTTAGGATTAGTTACTTCTTCATTCTCAAGCCTAAGCCTTTTGATGTTCTCCTGATCATTTCCAACTTCAATATATTCTTGCTTCCATGCATCCCATTGTTGGGTAGACTTAGAAGACCTTTCTCTTTCTAATTTATCTAAATCGTAGTTACTCATACATCCCCTTTCCATAAATTAACTGTGCTTTGTGCACGATTATAATCCGTTGCTCTAAGTATTCTTGCCATACGAGCATTTAAAATAGCATCTTCTTCTGTTAATCCTGCTTTTTCAAATCTCTTTACTACAGTTTTCCAGAGATCCTCACCTTTTTTCTGTGCATCCTGTAGTAATTTCTCTGCTGTTATTTTACCTACATTAGGACAGCCTTTATAGTTATCAACTGCATCTCCTTTTAAAGTCTGAGAAAAGAAATTAAAATCTGCTTCCTTCTTAGAAATAGGATATATCTTTTTATGTTTTAAATCCCAATGTAATCCTGGAATAGTTAATAAATCTTTATCTTCACTAACTATAATATATTCATCAGGCTTTCCACTCTCACAGGTAGCAATAATTCCAATGACATCATCAGCTTCTAGGTTAGGAAGCTGCCTAAAAGGATAAGTATCTTTACAGTATTCCAAAGCCTGTGTAAAACATAAAGGTTTTCTTCCTCCTCTTCGATTGGCTTTATACTCTGGATTTACTTCCTTCCTATAATTTTTTTTATCAGAGAAACAAAGAATGCTTCTGTCTGCATTAATTTCATCAACTAATAAATCAACCTGATCATCAATAATAGTTTTAACTTTATTAAGATCTGCCCATAGTACCCATTGGTCATCTCCCCAATTAACTTCTTCTTCTGCTACTCGACAAGCTTTATAAAGAAGTATGTCTGCATCTATTACTGCTATTCTTTCTATCATATATCCTCTTAGAGTTGTGGTGGATTGTTATAAGTTTCAGGATCAGTCAAATCGTATGAGTAATCCTCGTACATTTCTAAAGTTAAACTGTTACCTATTATTTCATCAAAAGGAATTATATAAATCTTCGGAAATTTTACCATAAATAAGAAATTAAAATCACTTTTAGTATATGGAAATTTCCTAGATTTACCTCTATATTTATCTCCGTTTTCTCGTTTTAAATATATACGATCTCCTTTTTCAGTTGTCTTAACTTGAATAGTAGACCATGATGTCCCTTTATTTATAGCAAAGTCACAGCTACTACATGAATTAGTAGGTTCAAATACATCGTAGTTCCATCTATGTAATATGTAACGTACAAGATCTTCCCCTGCTAACCCTATAGTTTGATTTACTTTCCCTTGTTTAATGGGTTTCTCCCCAATTATTTCCGATGGAGTATTCTCCTGAGAGTGGGATTCTGAGTCCAAATCTAGTCCCAGTAATGGTAATTGCCTCGACACAAATTCTACCGATTTGTTCTGCATAGTTCTCCTTAACTGTTAGTTGTACCTCATCGTGAACAAACGCTACCTGATTATAATCCTCTCCACGTTTGAACCCTTTTTTATTAAGTAGTGAATGAATTTCCACTACCCATTGTTTACAAATTATTGCTCCTGCTGATTGAAGGAGTGTGTTTAAAGCTGCATGCTGAGATCTAACAGGAACAAACCTACCATCTAATCCTTTAATAGCTCCTTGTTCTACTGCTTTATCTTGAACAGCTTTTCTTAGTGATTTCAAAGCTGGTAATTGAGAAAGAAATTTAGTCTTTAATAATTTCCCTTCCTTCCTACCCTTCCCAACGATCTCACCAATCTTTTGATCTCCCGCACCATACAGAAAACCATAAATGAATGTCTTGGCTTGATCTCTCGTAGCCAAACCAGCTGCTTCCTGATTAACAGTATGTATATCTTCCTCCAAAAGTTTCTTGCCATATTCGCCATTGTCATACCTAGCAAGATAATGCGATAGACAACGCAACTCAAGGCCAGAGACATCAACGCCCAATAGTTTCTGTCCTCTATTCGCAGTAAATAAAGAGCGACAATCTTTCCCATAGGGTGCATTTGTATTCGGAACTTGAGCGAGGTTTGGGTTTGAGTGAGAACACCTTGAAGTCGATGCTCCCATCGTATTGACTCTCCCATGTAATCTCCCATTTTTTACGAGTTTTAGCCATGCTTGGTCCCCTTCTGCAAGTTGACCAATGCGTTTATTTAACATAAGATATTCAGACATTAACTTAGCTTCAGGATAGTCTAACTTTTTGAGAATAGTCTCATCAATTTTAGCTTCTCCTGTTGGTGTGAACTCTTGCGGTTTCCAGCCTCTGAGTTCCTTGAGTCTTTTTGCAATGTGTTGTCGTGAATTAGGATTGAACTCAATAATTTTAACTTTAGAATACAATTTATTACGTCTAAGTCCCTCGTTAATGAGCCATGATCCAAAAACTTTTTTAAGTTTTGTTTCAAGTACATCCCTTTTACTTGCCAGTTCTGAATATAATTTAACAGCTTTTGTTTCATCGAAATTAATTCCATAATACTCCTGCTTGTTACAAATGTTGGCAATCTGATGCTCCAATTTAACGGAATTCTTACTAGGCAATCTTCCCCTAAAATTTTTCCATAAAATATCCGTTAGTTCGACATCTTGAATACAATAGTCGATCATCTCCTGAGATAGTTCTTCAAAAGCATTTTCGGAAACTCCATATTCTCCTTTAAGGTTTTCAAGCCTATATCCCCAAGCTTTTAAAGAATGGGAACCAAAGTATTTAGGTTCAAGTCTCCTAACTTTGATATCCTCTGATCTTAGATCCGCATGTATTAATCTACTAAGAATTAACGTATCGGTAACTTGGGATATTGGTATTTTAAAACCATATAATCTCCTTAAAACTTCCAAGTCAAATCCTAGAATATTATGACCTATGATCTGACCAGTTTTAAGTACCTTTAAAGAGTCCTCAATTTCCTCTTGTTTTGTGGCTACTGTGATTGAATCATCAATCTTATACACAAGACAATGTACTTTTGAGACTGTATCTAAAAGTCCATCAGTTTCTATGTCTAGTATAATATTTTTCATTAGAAGTCCTCCTTATTCTCCTTTTCAAATCCATAAGATTTAGCTTCATCAGGTGAAGCAGTAACTACCATTCTTCCTGTCTCCTTAGAATAATGTAAGGTATCTGCAACTCCAGTTTCTCCTGTCCATCGGTTTTTCAGAACTCTGATAGTTGTGAGGTCTGGATTCTCCTCGTCTTGTTGGTTTCTTTCACAACCAATTACTATGTCAGAGAGTTGAGCTATCCCATGAGAACCTCTTAACTGGTTCAAAGTAGTTCTAACTCCTTCTTCATGACCTTTATCTCCTGTAGGTCTGCGTAAGTGAGATACAAGAATTAAAGAACATTGAACTTCTTCTACCAAAGAACGTAGTTTAGTCATCACAAAGTCTAACATTCTCCTTTCATCTCCTCCTTCTAAACCAGAAAGAATTATAGTAAGATGATCCAAGATAATATGAGTGCATCCTACACCTTTTACAAGGTATCTTATCTTGTTAAAGAGATGGTTGATCTCCATGCTTCCCCAATGATCGTAGAGGAATAGGTTTCCTGTGCCTAGTACATTATCAAATCCACTCTTTAATTCTTCTGGAGTATGATCCACACTTTGTAGATGAATAGGCTTGTTAAGGTATAATCCTATGAAACCAAGCGCAGTCCTCTTAGTATTTTCCTCAAGTGCAAGATATCCCACTTTCTGATCCTGAAGCATCAGTGAGTATGCTATTTCTCTACAGACTTGACTCTTACCTACTCCTGAACCTGCGGTGATTGTAATGATCTCGCCTTTACGAATACCCTGAGTCATGTTATTCAATCCATTGAAAGGATAAGGCATTGAATCTGTTTCTACTGTGGTACTAACGAGATCCCATAGGTCTTTCCCATCAATGATACCATCAGGTCTATAGCTTTTTGCATTCCAGATCTGATTGATAATTTCTGCACCTCTTCCTGCTTGTATCATCTCATTAGGATCTTTAAGCGGAAGTGTAGCAATTTTTACTTTTCCTGGACTAAACAACTGAACGCAATCATCCACAGCTTTTTGACCTGCATCATCCTGATCGAACATCAGTATAACGGACTCAAAATTTTCTAGGTATTCTAAGTCGTTCTGAATAGCCTTCCTTGCTCCTGCTGCTCCAGTTGGGATACTAACCACAGGCCATTTGTTTCCTTGCGCCTGAGAGACAGACATGGCATCTATTTCACCCTCGCAAATGGTGATCATCTTGCCTTTTTCCCACAAGTGTTTTCCGTAAAGTCCTGCTTCTTTAGTATCTCCTATAAAAAGGAAATCTTTGTTAGGAAACCTGAGTTTCTGAGCTACTACATGCCCATCTTTTTTATAATTAGCAATCTGAACTTTTTTACCTTTTACTTCACCAATTTGGTAAGACCATTTACTTACAGTAGCTTTAGTTAAAGCACGTTTTTTGAGTGCTTCTACTTCTCCTTTAATAAAATCCATACTATATTTCTCCTCTTGTTTAATGTTCTCCTTAGTGTCTCCTTGTTGTCTATAACCGCAACCTGGAGTAAAACACCAACCATGCCCATCATCATAGACAGCTAAGTTATCTACAGAACCGCATCTAGGACATGGAGCATGGGAGATGCAAGTAGATTCTTGTTCTCCCATAATCCTCCTTATTTTTCATGAATCCATAAGTTAGGTATTATTGATTCGGCATATAGAAATTCATATTTCTCACACCATTCTTGACAAGTATACCTTCCTCCTTGAACTTTACTTTTAAGTTTTCCAAAAATAAATCTAATATCTAGCTCAGGATGTTGCTGTCTAATCAGTCTATGTTTTCTCTGATCCTCAGCCTTGAACCATCCCTTAACTTCTATCAGTATACCATTAGGAAGCAAGAAATCAGGTTGATATTTCTTTGGAACCTCATAACCTATTCGGTGCGTTTTAGGTTCAAAGATAAAACTAACTCCTTGCTTTTCCAGATAGTCTGCTACCGATCCTTCTAGATTAGATCTATAACGATTAGAAATCGTCATCATCCTCAGAATCTGAAGTGACAAAAGGATTCTCCGTAGGTTCTTCAGAAGTAAATCCTTCTTCCTTTTCAAATCCTGAAGTTTCTCCACCATCGTACTCAACGAGATCCAAAACCTGAACTGCATTAAAGTACATAGTAACTCCTGACTTTCCATTTACAGTATACTGTATTGGAGAGTAAGAAACCTTAACAGTTGATCCCCAACCGATATCCACATTACACGGCTTCATCTGAGAATCTACTACCATGATCTTAACATCACGAGATTCCCCATTTCTACCTTTGATTGAGGCTTTCTGCTTGAACTTAAAGACGATATCATCACCATCTTCTTTGTATGGAAGAAACTCAGATGCTTTTTTACCTGAAGAAGCAACTTCATCTGCAATCCACCCATCAATTTTTTCCATCCAATCTTTTGCTTGTTTTGACTTAGCAGAAAGTAAAAGATTAATCTGAAACACATCATATTCAGGATGTGGTCTTTTAACATTAACCCATTTACATTTTGCTTTTGGACTTACAAGTTTTTGTACTGCCATATTGTTCTCCTATATTATATATTAATATTGATTAGATGAGAATTCACCTAATATTTCTTTCTGTATTGGATCTAATCCATCTTCTATTTCCTCCTTTTTTAAAAATAGGTTAATAAGATATTCTGGATCTATTCCAGAATTGTTAAGTTCAATATAAATATCTACAGGTAAAGGTTCTCCTGATTTTAATATCTCTATTGCTTGATATTCAAGTTGTTCCATGATTTCCTTTCTATATCTAGAGTGTCGAAAAAGAATTTTAACAGAAAAAATAAGGTGAATTTAACACCTCATAAATATTAAGGTTTCCTAGTTTTGGAGGTTCTGGAACTTCATCCAATACTTCCAAAGCAGCTTCCCGAAAATCACCTAGAACATCATTCTTAGAATAAATATCTACAAATGCTTCTCGTAAAAGCTTTGCAAGTTCAGGAGTATTTTTCGCATGCGTTCCATAACTATCATGGATCATAGCATAGCTATTAATCTCCTTCTTGTTACATAGATGCACAGTCAGGGTTAGTGCTGAGGCATCTAAACTATGCACAAAATTAGGTGCTGATCCATTTATAGATCTATGAACATCTATTTTTTTCTTATCCTCCTCATGAATTACAGGTGTCAATAATTTACCATCAATGGTAGTTTCAATTCTCCTCCATTTAAAAGCTTTATAATGCTGATAAATATATAAACCAGTAGGAGTTTTCCAAATAACAGGATAACCCTTTTTAGAAAGCTCAGAACTAACATGTCTAATCCATGTCATTGCTTCCTTAGCAGAAATTATAACTTCTCCAATAGCACTCCAAACTAAGGTAGTAATCCAGTTTATATACTTAGAAAGCTTCTCACCTTCAGGTATATCAAACTTCTCACCTTTCCTGAGTTGATCTTTCACATACTCTTCTACATACACCATAGCAGAGAACCTAGTCCCACCATAAGGGACAACCATTACTGGTCTTTTTGTCATCTTACGATTTATTAAGCCAGATTCAAGCCACTTCTTAGCTATTGGACAGTCAGTAGCTAGTTTTTTAGTTTCCCGAAATACCACATCAGCAACTTCCTGATAAATGTCCTGTGGAATAGGTTCATTTGTTAAGTTTGTTGCTTTACCTCCAATAGGACATCTCAACATAGCTGAATAATGCTGTAAACCATTATTAGATCCATCTAAAGCTATCGGGAGATAGCTGAGTACCCCTAAGCCATTTCTTTTCAATGTAGCCCATTCTGAGCAGAATGCAAAGAATATCCAAGCATCATCAAATTGAGTCCACCAATCATAGTCAAGACCAAGTTCTGCTGACTTTAGAATGTGTTCCTCATTATCTAAGACCCATTTGATTCTTTCAGTAAAACTTACTTTGTCTACTCCAGCGCAATTAGCTCCATGAATAGCCAACCAATCTGCCTGTTCTTGGGTTTCAATTGGTAATCCTTCTCCAAATGTTAGAAGAGACTTAGCATATTCAGTACCTTGGGGAGTTAGAAAACTACTTACTGTGTATTTTCTTCCCCTAAAATCTGCTTGATAAGGAAAATAAATCTGATCAAAGTTTTTAAATTTTCCTGCAAGATTTAAAGTCCTCATGAATTGTAGGATCTGGCTCTTTCTTCTTATATTTTCTTCATAAACTTGGGTAGCTTTCACTTTCCAAGCTTTGAATTTGAGTTTTGTCTCCTCATCCATGTCCTGTTTCTTTAAATCCTTCGGAAAATCACGAGGAGGTAGCTCCATCTCATTCCTATCAGGCATAGATCCTATTATTCTGCCCTGCTCCCATGCTTTTTCCATAACATCAAGAACTTTTGTATTAACTTTCCACTTAGTTTCCTGTAGAGAATTAACACATTCAAATTCCATATCCATGTTACTAAATGGAAGGTCAGTCTTAACATTCTTATGCGTTTCTTTAATAAATGGTAATCTATGTGATAAATAACCTCCATTTGAAGGATTAGTCCACTTTTTCGGAGTCGTTACCATTGGTAAGTAAGCAGGAGAAAGTAGCTCTCCTTGATTAATTATATCCTGAATCATATCTAATGTTTCCTGAGTTGGTACAATAGTATATGAAGAATACTTTTTTCCTTTAGATCTAGTAGATCCTAGTTTAATTAATCCAGTTGACCTAATTATTAGATCTATCATCAACTGTCCTACTTGTGTTTTCTCTACATGAGTCCAAACAGGGATCTCTTCTCCCATTTTATAAGAAGCACTACGGATTAGACCATACCTTCGATAATGTCGAGATGCAGATATTTTTCCTATCTTTTCCACAAGCATACGAAAATATTTTTTGTCTTGATTTTCCCAAAGATTAAATCTTACCTGATCCGATAAAGCCTGTCCGATCTGATGGGAAAGATTCATGAGTTTTTGGGAATGTGAGATTCCATCCATTATGGCTCTTAAAGATATAAAAGATGCCACATCATTTTCTAACATTGCTAGGAAAGGTGAACTCGCTTTCATTCGACCTGGTTTTGAAACCTCCTCATTTATGTGAGTGTGTATGGCTTTACTCAGAGTGGTAACAGTTTTCTTCATAAGTAAGATGCCATGTAAGGTAATGGATTCTGTACCTCTTTGTTTAGCTTCTCTTACTTGCTTCTGGAACTTTTCAATTCCAGTATAAACCATTTCTTCCTCTAAAGATTTCTGAATCTCAAATATATTTCCTTCCATTAAACCTCCTCTTTAGTGATTTTTATTGTGTTACCTACCATTATATTGTAAGCAACGATGATAAGAATAGTAATGACTCCAGACAAGAATCCGAAACCAAATATGCTAAAAAATACCAAGATGTCAGGTAATATTAAAAACCATCTACCCATAATCTTTCTCCTATAGCTTTAATTACAGGCACAGTAACGCTATTTCCAGCCATTTTAAACAGTTGGGTATCTGATATCCCAAGTTCTCTTCCCTTGTGATATAGAGAGTCTGGAGCACCCTGTAACCTAAAGAACTCTAAAGGTGTGAGTCTTCGTAAGACTTTACCATTCTTAATAAATGGTTGTCTACTACCACCAGAACAAGAGTTAATAGTAGGTGAAATTCCTTTGTCAGAATAAATCCGATCATTGGAATGTTTAGGTTTATTTAATTGAAGTATTGTCATTCCAGAATGATTTCCTCCTGTGTGTGCTCCTCCGCTTATTGTTCGAGCAACTGCGGTTTTTGCTGACTCCGACTTGCAAGTGTGCGAGTTAGCTTCTCCCACGAGAGGAAATACTTTGGGTCTGGGTTTTCCTCTAAGATATCCGATAACGAACACTCGTTCTCTGTTCTGTGGAACTCCGAAATTCTTGCTGTTACAAGTTTGCCATTCCGCATCGTACCCCAATTCTGAAAGCCTGTGGAGCATGGTACTAAAGATTTCTCCTTTCCATTTGCCAGACGATAGAACTCCTTTGACTTGTTCAAGAAAAAGAATGCGAGGTTTTTTAAATTGTATGATTTTGCAAAAGTGAACAAACAAGTCTCCGCCACATTCCGTTTGATCAAAGGGATTTTCTGTCCTTTTTCCAGCGATACTGAACGCAGGACAGGGTAGACCTGCACAGGCAATGTCGAAATCTGGCAGGATACTTGGGTCTTCTGCAATTTTTCTGATGTCTCCATAATTTCCTCCTTTTGAGTTGTTAAATTCTTCATTTAATAAGTTACTCCATTTATCTACTTCTGCATGACCTACTTGTTCATGTCCTGCTTGTCTCATGCCTAGTCCAAACAGATCTACGCCACTAGCGAATGAAAAGAATGTTGATTCCATTTAATCCTCCTTTTGAAACCATTTAGGTTGTTGGGTGTATTTCCACTTACACATATAAGCTTTTTCCACATTATAATAATTGCGATACGCTTGAATTGTATCATTAATTCTTTCATCTCCCCAATTAACTTTACAATGATCAGGCATACATTGTGGTGGTGGTGAAAAGAAATCTATTTTCATTTTATCTGGTGTATACTTTAGCCTCAAAGAGAGTTTTGTATCTGTTAAATGTGTTTTATTGTAACGATTCTTATACTCTTCACACAAATAGTAGAATAAATTATACAACCAATGGTAGTGTCTTGCATTAGCACGAGTCCAGATAGCACTTGGATGGTTCTTGTGTGTACTTTTGTACAAGACATCTGAGCACTTATCACCATATAGTTCACGATGAGAAGTAGAAAGTAACTGTGCATACTCTAGAATCATCTTGACAACATGTTTGTCGCAATGATACTCTGCACAAGTTTTTGGGTCAGTATCTAAAAAAAATATATTCATTTTGTTCTCCATATTTAAGTTGGTGAGGAAGGTAGGATTTGCACCTACTATGTCATTCGACATCTGATTTACAGTCAGATTGCTTATCTAGATTGCATACTTCCCCAATTTGCACCCACCCTATCCCGAACTTACGTTCTCGCACAAATTTAACTATACTACTTGATATACATACACATCAAATTTATTAGCTTCAGCTTTGATGGTATGATCTGGATGATGACTTCTAGCACCTCTAAACCTTGTTCTTAATATAATTTTTTGATGTTTGAAAAATTTCCGAACAGCTTGTCTTACTTCAACTAAATTTTCCTCAGAAAATTCTATCCCTTTCAAAATAGAACGATAACCTTTTGAATTTTTTAACGCTTCAAAAACCATTCCACTTAATTCTGACTTTTCCATCTTATTCTCCTAAAATAAAGTTAATAAAAACACATTCCACTCTGAATTGAATGAAATGTAACTATAGACGATAATAAACATAAAAGCTTTCATCGTCTGTTTAGAAAGGAATCATACGATTCTTCGTACATCCTCATCTGGTCAATATCTTTCCGTCTTGATTTCTCAGGATTGATATCTACAATTACTTTTGGCTTGTTTTCTTCTTTCATGTTTTTATTTTTTTCCATTTCCAATCCTCCACGCTTTTTTGTTTAAACATTACTGGAATATCTAAAGTTCCAATTATGAAATCATCCAAAACTTCAATACTCAAAGTTTTAGTTCCTAATACTTTTGCAAACTTCTTTCCTAGTTCATTGGTAGGATAGTAACGAACATTTCCAAATTCTATCCGTTCCTCTATTTCTACTTCTTTATATGCTGGATGTCCTTCATCAGGTTTTACATCTTTCCATTCTGTAATACTCATTTTTTCCTCCTTCTTTTCTTTGCAGTTCCATTAGTTAACTCAACAGGCATTGTGACTGTCATAATACCTTTGAGATCATGTTCAACTATTGTGCTTGGAAATCTCCTATCTAGATGATCCCCTTTGTACGCTTGAATATCAAGAACTTTTCTTGAATATAGTTCTTGGTTCAAGTCAATGACTACCTTAACATAAATTTCGTTGTCTTTCATATTACCCCTTCCAATGATAGTTTAACGAATGATTTATTATAGGCTCTTTGTGCTCTATTGAACATCTTTTTAAAACCCTTCATAGATGCGTTGTTCCTTGTTCTATGACAATATTTATTCTCTACTCTTTCAATCTTAAACTCTGAATTAGCTCTTGCTAGTTTAGCATTTATTTTACTGTACTTCATCCGTTTCATTTTGTTCTCCAATTAATTATTAATCAACTACAAAACCTGTTACATCTTTTTTCGCTTCACCCTTCGCTTTTAATCCTACCACAACACCCTTAGGATCTAAAAATCTAAGGTCTGTATCATCTCCATTGAAGACTGTATGTCCTGCGTATGTTTTAGGCAGTTTATCTCTAAATACCACAGCAACATTATTTCCTTTTGCTACCATTTCCTGAACATCTTGCTCTGTGTGAAGTTCTGATTTTGAGTATGTTAAATGATAATTACTTGTTTTTGGTTTACGATTCCAATCTTTCGTATAATCATAAAATTGAACATCTTTATGTTCATGCATTATACTCTGATTGTTTTTCCCTTGTTTTATGTTTTGGTATGGTAAATCGCTTGTTCCGTTTAATCTGATACAAGTTAAAGCTTTGTTTTTAGCTGATTTGCGTTTAAGCTTTTCTATATCTTTATTTAATTGATTGAAATACTCTTTCCTTGATTTGAGAAATAGCATTGTTTTTCTCAGTCTTCCCTTTTGAACATTTGACATTTTCCCACGCCCTGCAGAGTATAAACAAGCTTCTCTACAGGCAGGACTTGAAGACCCGCAGACATTCTTTCCTGATATACTAGCTGGAGCAAAATATACGATTCCAGTTAAAGCTTTTTCATAGTCTTCTAAAAACTTTTCCACGATATCGGATAAGTTACTTTTAACTGTTTTTGCATTATTTGATCCATCAGATAAAATATTCATATTTTCCTCTTATTTAAGATTTACTGTATCACTGTGAAGACTAGAAATGCTGTCATTAAGAAATTAGTAACCACCATCAAACCAAGACTAAATTGTAGTATCTCAGATTCATTTTCTTTTTTATATTTATTCATTAGTTCTGAGAATACTGTATTGACTTGATCAGATTTTATTGTGTATGTCTTTTCCATTTAGTTCTCCATTTTAGGTTTGAGTTTGGGAAGCTTTTACACTTCCCGATTAGTTAGAATTATAGGTTTATTTTGACTCATATTGTTTATTCCAGAATTTATCATTTATTTTCTCAAACAGTTTTTCAGTTTTTTCAATTTCCGCTAATCCCTCATCTCCGGTTAGTAATCCATCAGCTACTTTATGGATCATTTCAGCTTGAATATTTTTCAATTCATCTTTCAAAATTTCTCTTAATGTGTGTCGAGAATCTAATTCTATATGAAATTTTACTTTTTCTGATTTAGTCATAATGTTCTCCGTTTGGGTTTGAATTAGTTGATGTCACTCAGTATAGTGTTTAGTTCAGCTTTGTCAAGTCGAATATTAATTATTTTTTAACTTAGCTTCAAATGCCTGAATCTCAGCTTTTGTGTACACTTTACAAGCTCCATTATTTTTCCTAGATCTAAAAGCTTGTTTTGGGTTTTGATGATAACTTTGAAAAGCTTTTACGTTTTTGACTTCTTGAGAGTATTCACTCTTTCTTACATGTGTTTCATCTTTCCAGATTCGGCTTGTTATTTTCTCATTCATGATTCGCTCCGTTTGGGTTAGTGTTCGGTTTGAGTCATTACCCTATCAAATAGTAGACATCTTGTCAAACTAAAAATGAATTAATTTCATTTAATTGCATTAAATACTGATATTATTGAAGAAATTAGATGTAAAACAGAGAAAATTGATTGATTTGATATATACAAAGTCCTACAAACGTGTAGTTTATCGGAAATGACAAGGAAAGACTGTGGTCTATGTGATAGTATATATTTGACATAATATTGCAATACAGAGCGATTTAATGCTGTTTATAGCGATTTTAATGGTTTTGAGAAAAAACACAGATAGAAAAGACAGACAAGCTCAGAAATTCTCAAGATGATTCAATATATACTCAATCAACTCAGAAATTCTCAGGAAATCTCAGAAAAAGTTTGAATCCGTTTGGTATAAAATATGGAATTGCAAAGTTCATGCCAAAGTTTCCTGAGAAATCCTGAGATTTATTAGTAGCTACTAACTTTTGCTGTTAGCCTGTGGAGCAGTCCTGAGATCTGTAGCACTAATTTTAAAAATTAGCCAATGCTAATAAAATGGATCGCAGGAATTGAATGGGGTAAAAGCTCCAATCACTATCGATTACACTATCTCAGAATTTTTCTGAAAATATCCTGTTCCTTCTGAAGTAGTCAATTCTAAAGTTGTATTTCTTCCGTCTAAACTTAGTCTTTACTTTATGTATCTGACTACCTCTGTTTTTGATTCCTGCCATTGATGGTTCCTGTCTTTAAAGGTTCATCTATATCCGAAGTCTAAGAAAGAGGGAACAATATGTATTATAACCAGCCCATATCTAGAGTGTAGGAATTGTTTATTATGTTAAGTTAATTCATCCAAACAGGAGTTGAGTCTATGTCTTTTTTATTCATAACACCATTTATAAAGTTTTCTATTTCTATATCTAGAAGTTCTTCCTTTCGTGTTCGTATCTCCATCTCAGCATCCGCTGCCATAAAGTCAACCCAGTATTGGACTGCCATCTGTAAAGCATCAAGTCTATCGTCATGGATCAAAGCTCCTTTATCCTTTGTAACCCTTGTCATCTGATGGAAGAGCATATACCTGCTTTGAGTTTCCACAGGATAATCTTGAACTGTCTTATAATCCTTTTCAATGACTTTAGGATCAATCACAAGCCTATGTTGATTCATGACAGGTTCTAAGGTATCTATAATCCTTTTCTCTTTCTGAACATTACTTCTTATTTCTTCTATAGTAACATTGTGAATCTTCCGTAACACAGGTTTCAGGAGTTCCATGAACATCCCATCTCCAAAGTTAGATTCTATCAGGATCAGGTTTACTTCATTACGTTTAGCGATTACTGAGAGTGCCTGGAGGTTATCGTCTTTGTATCCTCCTCTGAGTCCTCCGCACTCTGTAACATATAAGTAACCATTCAGCATCTTCACTACTGCATATCCAGTTTCATCTTTTCCTCTTCCGCTTGGATCAATAGAAAGAACTGAACCATTATAAGGTATCCAATCTCCAAGTTTAGTCTCAGGACTATAGAAGAAGTCTCCTGGAAGACCAACATTAGGAAGATCCACTAACTTATTCCTTGGATCTCTAGTCCATACAGGTTTCTCAGGAGCCTTATCAGAGTCTACACCCATTACGATGAGATCTGAAAGTTTCAATGGATACTTATCTGCATCCGAAAGGCTTGTATCTAGTTGGAACTGAAGAGCAAATCCTGACCTACCATAAGAAAGTTCTCGCTCCAATAGGTCTTCGGCATCAAAGCGTAATGGATCAGTAGGATCTCCAACAGTATAACCACGATCAATCCTATCTTGAATAAAAGGTGCAAGCTTGTTTGAATATCTAATAACTTGTTTTTCGTCAGGATACCTACTAGGCCAGATCCTAACTTCATAACCTCTTTCAGGAAGTGTTTCATAAAGACTCATTTCTGTTTGCGGAGTACCAAGATAGACAATTGATCCATCAGGTTTTAGTACTGCATCAAATTCTTTTACTGCTTCTGAAAGTTTATCTCGCATTGTCTGAGTCATTGAGTTATTTGGAACCTCAACATCGTCAGCAACTATTATATCTGCTCTGGAACCTGAAAGTTGTCCAGTAATTCCTACAGACTTCACACTTGGACTATGACTAGCTTGGCAAGGACCAACATCAAATGCTACCTTACTCTGTCTTTGTCCTTCTCTTGATTTTAGGTGGTGTAGAATTGGTAACTCATTTATCAATCTCTGTGTAAAGGTTGAGAAGTCATCTGATCTAACTTTACTTGCGGAAACCACTAGAACTTTAGTCTCAGGATCTAGTAATAATTTCCAACAAACAAATGCTGAGGTGATATAACTTTTCCCAACTCCTCTGAACGCTTCAATGACTGCTCTCTTAGGAGCGTTTTGAAGATATTCAGCCATGTCGTACTGAACAGGAGTAGGATTAGGTAGACTAAGGTGTTCCCAAACTAGAAAAACAAAGTTCCTAAAGTCCAAAAGAGGATTTTCAGGTTCTTTTTTCTTTTTCATATAGGATTTAGGCTAAAATTATAGGAATAGTTCTGAGAGTGCTCAGATCGCTCTGTATGAGAAGGAAAGGTTTAAGTGATATGAATGGGTTAGTGGTGGTATCTTTTGTTAATTAGGATACTATTTGAAGATCTTTTTTTCGTCTTTTTCTATTTTTTGAGTACAAATCATCATTTTCAAGGAATGTTCCTTTATTATCTGTAGCAGATTTCACATTTCCTTTATTAAATAGGATAGCTTCAGTATAATCACTTTCTCCATGAGGAACACTCTGTTGAAGAACACCATCATATCCTAAACTTTGGAAAAATTCGGTAAGTTCTAATCCACTATCTAAAGAATGTAAATATCTTTCAACTTCCATAGGAGTTTTAAGAAAAACAGCTTCAGTTTTTATTTTTGAAATATCTGTACTATGATTAGGATCGGTAGGATCAAGAGCTTCAAGTCCCATTCGTAATCTTGTTAGACCTTCAGAAACAATTTGAGAATCTTCTTCATTCATAGCAAATGAATCCATTCCCACTTCTCCTTCTGGAGAAACAAGTCTCAAGGGATTATACATTCGTAAATAAAGCTTATGAACATTTGAATCTTTTGTAAATTCTCCATCCTGTCTTTTCATGTATTTAGGAAACTCACTTTCTATAGTAGAAGTGTATACACCTTTAAATTCAGATCTACTTGCAGTTTTAGATGGATCTAAAGTCCCTTTTATTTTATATGGAGTTCCATGTCCAAATGCAACTGGTCTACCTTTTTTATCTACAATTAAACCTTGCTTACCTTCTTCATTTTTTCCCCACAAATCTAAATTAAGTCTCTGTAGAATTGGATCTTTTATGACTACTTTTCCTGTGTTCGTAGAGAAAGCTTGAATAGGAACATCATGCCATCTTTTTGTTTTCTTATTAAATGTAGCTCTTTTAGGATCTGTATGGTAATCTCTTATTGCTTTTTTTTCGTGTGGTCTAGTATCCCTTATAAAATCTCCTTCTTCATTAGTAATAACTTGTTCTCCTGCTTTAGGAGGATTTATTACGGATACACCTATTCTTCCTAAAGGAGTAGCTTTACCTAGACTTTTTACTGCTTTTGCAGGAAGATTTTTTACAAATTCAGGTAAATTTTGACCACTAACTACTGTTTCTTTACGAGGATCTACTAATGCATCATTAGCTAATTCTGGATGATTTTTCCAAAAAAGATCTTCTTCTGTTGTTGGAATTTTTAAATCTTGTCTGCTCATGACTTAAATGAATTATAAGAGAATTTATCATCAGAGGAAAATGGCATACTCTTCATAAGTTCTTCTAAAGAGTTACCATCTGTAGGAAGACAGGTAATATTATTATCCTTAAGGAACTTTACAGCTACTGCTAGGTCTGCTGGTTTTGCTTCTCCTGTTTTGATCTTTGTTAGTAGGTCATCTGCTACTGCATCAAAAAGAGATTGTAGTACTTCTTCTTTCATATTTTAATTACATTTACAAGGGTTACATTTACAATCTTTACATTTACACATATTTATTCCTATAATCATTAATTGCAGCCTTAATAGCATCTTCCGCAAGAACAGAACAATGAATCTTAACAGGAGGAAGAGAAAGTTCTTCTACTATTTCTGTATTCTTAATAGTTTGAGCTTCATCTAACGATTTGCCTTTAACCCATTCTGTTACAAGGCTAGAACTTGCTATTGCAGAACCACATCCAAATGTTTTAAACTTTGCATCTACTATTTTATCGTTCTCTACTTCTATCTGTAGTTTCATAACATCTCCGCACTCTGGAGCACCAACAAGACCAGTACCGACAGACTTACTCCCACTATCCATAGAACCAATATTTTGTGGT
>VTLG01012437.1_pt1 | contig 17264 bp, 20 predicted proteins | sample 4694571 | NCBI WGS metagenome assembly VTLG01 (sample SAMN12604809, study PRJNA352737) | marine metagenome | biome: ENVO:00000447; feature: ENVO:00000209|ENVO:00000569|ENVO:01000036; material: ENVO:00002151; isolation source: viral sequences binned using virsorter ...
CAACTAACGTATTGTCAATTCGTCTAAAAGATGATCCAAATGGTGCTGGTTTGCAAAATGCTATTGCAGACAACTCAACGATGAGGCGTAAATGGAAATACAACGATCTGTTTGAAAATGCGCCTGGTCAATCCCAATGGGCAAAAGACAACGGCCGTGGTACAGCTGATGAACTTCATGTTGTTGTTTATGACACAACAGGTGATCTTACAGGCTACGATGCTGATGTTGCTGGACAGAGAACTTCTAGTGTTCTGGAAGTCTTTCCAAATATGTCAAAAAGTTCAGTTGCTAGGACTGCTCAAGGTAACAGCAATTACTATCCAGACGTAATTTTCAGAGAATCACAGTTCATTTACTGGACAGATCATATTTCTGCTGGTTCAAATTGGGGTACAGATACAACTTCTGCTTACACCGATGTTCTACCAATTACAATTGATTCACTTTCGGGTGGAACAGATGACTATGCGGTAACTGCTGGAGAATTAGAACTTGCTTACGATAAGTTTGCTGATACAGAGGCACATGATATCAATCTAGTAATTGGTGGTAAAGGTGGTGGTGCTGGTGATACAGCTGCTACGCAAGACACTCATGTAACAATGATTAATGACCTTGTTGAAGATAGGCGGGATTGTGTGGGATTTGTTTCACCATATCGCTCTGCAACTGTTGGTGTTGCAAGTGCTGGTGCAACTTCTGCTCGGGCAGTCAATAATATAAAAACTGCATATGACCTTTGCCCTGCATCATCTTACATGGTATTCGACAGTGGATACAAATACATGTATGACAAATACAATGACGTATATCGAATGGTGCCATTGAACGGCGATATTGCTGGACTTTGTGCCCATACAGATGGTGTTGCTGATCCTTGGTTCTCTCCAGCTGGTTATAATCGGGGTAATATAAGGGGTGCAATTAAATTGTCCTTCAATCCTAAAAAGGCAGATAGAGATATTCTTTATAAGGCTCGGGTTAATCCAGTGGTTAACTTTCCCGGCCAAGGTGTAACATTATTTGGTGATAAAACTTCTCTTGCAAAACCAAGTGCGTTTGACCGAATTAACGTAAGACGGTTGTTCTTGGTTCTTGAGAAGGCTATTGCAACTGCTGCTAAGTACATGCTCTTTGAGTTCAATGATGAGTTTACAAGGGCAAACTTTAGAAATATGGTTGAACCTTTTTTGAGGGACGTACAAGGCCGTCGTGGTATTACCGATTTTAAAGTTATATGTGACAGTACAAATAACACAGGTGAGGTTATTGATCGAAACGAGTTTATTGGCGATATCTTTATTAAACCAAATAGGTCAATCAACTTCATTACACTAAACTTTGTGGCAGTAAGAACTGGCGTTGCGTTTAGTGAGGTAGGAGGCTAACCATGACAAGTATTAATGACTTTAAAGCAAATTTAATCGGTGGCGGAGCCCGAGCTAATCAGTTTAGGGTAACAGTCTTCTCGCCTCCTGCTATTTCTATCGGGTTGGATATTCGTAGAACTTCTTTCTTAGTTAGGGCATCATCTTTGCCCGCTAATAGTCTTTCAGAAATTGAAATTCCCTTTCGTGGAAGGAAAATTTATATTGCTGGAGATAGGGAGTTTGCCGATCCTTGGACAGTTACTTTCATGAACGATACGGACTTTATGATTCGTAACGCAATGGAAAGGTGGTCTAACGGAATTAATGATTTAGAATTAAATACGGGCGTAACTCTTCCATCCGACTACCAATCAGATTTGATTGTGGAACAGATGGATCGTGACGACGTAATTCTAAAGAGTTATATTTTTAGAAGTGCTTGGCCTACAGAAGTAACAGCTATTGACTTAACTTCTGATGCGGCCGATGCCATTGAGGAATTTGACGTTACTTGGAGATATCAACATTTTGAGGCTTCAGGCGTAAACTTCTAATTTGAACCTACTAAATACTATTAAGAACTAGTAGGAGATATTATGGCAGAACTTTTTGGGTTCAGTATACAACGATCAGCTAAGGATTCGGGTGGAGAGCCTTCATTCTCCACCCCAACTCCTGATGACGGCACTATTGACGTTGCTGGTGGTGGTTTTTTTGGACAAATCCTAGACACAGATGGTAGAGAACGAACCGATCTAGATTTAATTCGTCGGTATCGTGATATAGCTCAACAAGCAGAATGTGATACTGCTGTTGAAGATATTGTAAATGAGGGCATTATTTCAAATGAAGCCGATCAAGCAGTACAAGTTACTTTAGATCGTTTACGTTATCCCGACAAAATTAAAAGAAAAATTAGAGCTGAGTTTTCAGAAATTTTGCGACTTTTGCATTTTGAAGCAAAGGGTCACGATATTTTTAGACGCTGGTATGTAGATGGTAGAATTTTCTATCATAAGATTATTGATACAAAAAATCCAAGAAGGGGGATTACAGAACTTAGATATATTGATTCGACCAAAATCAAAAAAGTCAGAGAAGTTAAAAAAGGAAAAAATAATAAAACTGGCGTTGATATGATCGAAAAAATTGAGGAATATTATGTGTACAATGAAAAAGGATTAGGTTCTGCTGGAACAGCTGGAACTAATCAGGGATTAAAAATCTCAGCAGATTCAATCACATATTGTCCATCTGGTTTGATAGATGGTAATAGTGGTCGTGTACTATCATATTTGCACAAGGCAATCAAGCCTGTGAATCAATTGAGGATGATTGAAGATGCGTTGGTCATTTATCGTATTTCTCGTGCTCCAGAGCGCAGAATATTTTACATTGATGTAGGAAACTTACCTAAGATAAAAGCAGAACAGTATTTAAAAGATGTCATGAATCGTTATCGCAATAAGTTAGTATACGATGCGAGTACAGGAGAAATTCGGGATGACCGAAACCATATGTCGATGCTTGAAGATTTTTGGCTTCCAAGGCGTGAAGGTGGTAGAGGTACAGAGATTACAACACTTCCCGGCGGTTCTAATCTGGGGGAGATAGATGATATAACATATTTCCAAAGAAAGTTGTATCGTTCTCTTAATGTGCCAGTTTCTCGTATGGAAACGGATAATGGATTTAGTCTTGGTCGAGCAACTGAAATAACAAGAGATGAATTAAAGTTTTCAAAGTTTGTACAACGTATTCGTAAGAAATTCACTCCAATGTTTACAGATATGTTAAAAACACAGCTTTTACTAAAAGGTATTATTGCACCAGAAGATTGGCCTGAAATTCAAGAACATATTCAATATGACTTCTTGCAAGACGGTCATTTTGCAGAACTTAAAGATGCAGAACTTTTGGAAAATAGAATTCAAACCTTAGAATCAATTCAATCTTATGTTGGTACATTCTTCAGTAAGGAATATGTATTGAAAAAAGTATTGCGTATGAATGATGCTGAGATTGATGAAATGCAAGGTCAGGTTCGTAGAGAAATAGAACAAGGTGTTGAAGATGGCGGTATTTCCGTACCAGATGTAGGGGATGGTATTACACGTTATCCACAAGATGCTGCTGGCGGTGCGATTCCAGCTGATGATGTTGCGAAATATGATGGCGAAGCGCCTCCAGAAGAAGATTCAGACAAGGAAGAAGAAGAACCAGTAGATGATGAAAAAGACTTTCATATTAGGAAGGGAACTAAAAAATGAGTAAAGAATTTGTAAATGCAATTGAGGGCGGAAATAATTTAGAAGCTGAGGCAGCATTTAAGGATGCTGTTGCTAAGAAAGTTGGCGATAGTTTGGAAATTAAAAGAAAAGATATTTCTAAAACTTTTGTTTCTAAATTTACGGATAATGAAGCAGACGTAAATGACGCAGACGTTTGAAGGTGTTTATAGTTCCGTAATAGAGAAGGATGAACACAAGAAATCTAAGCAATATCGGAAGCTTTCTCCCAAAATGAAGGGGGCTGTTGACCAAATTTTCGGAATTATGGATGCTAAACCTTCAGATTTCCTAAATAGTTTTGAGAAAACTATACGAGATGTATCAAAAAAATTTAAAGTTCCCGAAAAGGAACTTATGGATTATTTTGAAAAAGAGATGTTATCAATTTAGGAGCAGATAATGGCATTAGTTTTACAGGAAATAGTAGATTCTGATTTTGAATACATTGTGAAAGTTACAACTACTGGCACGAACAGTGCTGCTAGTATTTTAGATGCTTCTGATGCGGAAGGTGCCGCAACTGATCCAAGACTTTCCATTGTTTCTTGTTGGTGGTCTGTAGCTTCTCAAACAGATATTTTGTGGGATGCGACAACGAATGTTGTTGCTCTTTCGCTTACCGGCAATGGTAATTATAATGCCGGCGGTCAAGCATTGCCTGCGCTTCCAAATACTAATGCTTCTGGTGCTACAGGAGATGTTCTTATCACAAATGGTTCAGCATCAGTTGGAACCCTTATAGTCAAATTTAGAAAAGTATCTGGTTTTGATAATATCACATAAAGGATAAAGAGATGGATACAGTAAAATTATTTTCAGAGGCAGTAGAAGAAGTAGAGTATATCACCGAAGCAAAAGAAGGTGGTGGTAAAAACTACAAGATTAAAGGTATTTTTCTACAGGCTGATATTAAGAACCGTAATGGTCGAGTGTATCCAATGGAAGTACTGGAAAAAGAAGTTGGCCGGTATAACAAAAAATTCATCAATGAAAAACGTGCTTACGGAGAGTTAGGCCATCCTGATGGCCCAACAGTTAACCTAGAACGTGTATCTCATATGGTTACAGAATTGTATCCAGATGGTAAGAATTTTATTGGTGAAGCGAAGATTATGGAAACCCCAATGGGTAAGATTGTAAAATCTCTTATGGACGAAGGCGGAAAGTTGGGTGTTTCTTCTAGAGGCATGGGAAGTTTAGACCAAAAAAATGGTGCTAATTATGTGAGAGATGATTTTTATTTAGCAACTGCAGCTGATATTGTTGCTGATCCTTCCGCACCCAACGCATTTGTTGAGGGTATTATGGAAGGGAAAGAGTGGGTCTGGAACAATGGGGCCCTTATTGAGGCAGAACTTGTTGAGTTAAGGCGGAAATTTGACGTTAAATCCCGTCAAAGAGATGCAAATATGGAAGCTTTAGAATTCGCTAAATTCCTCAAAAAGTTATAATTTATAAATATAATAACACAAAGGTAAGGAGACAAACCTATGTCCGAATTAGAAAAAACAATTGAAGAACTTGAAGCAGAAGTTCTTGCTGAACTTGAAGAGGCTTCTGAGAAGCCTTTAGATGACGGCACTTCTGGTAGTAAGAAAGACCTCGGCTTAGGTTCCAATAATGCCGATGAGGGTGTTGGTAAAGCAAAAGACCCGAAAGCTAATGTAGCCGGTACTGATAAGGCAGAAAAAGTCGATGGCGAAAAAGCAAAAGAATTAGGTGGTGCAGACCCCGAATCAAAAGTTGAGAAGGGTGCTGATGAAGACCGCAATGAAAAGAAAGTTGGTCAGAAAGCAACTGCCGCAGCTAAGGAAGTTAGTGGCGATGCACAACAAAAAGGTGAGAAACCTGCTGATACCATGAGAAAACTTGCCGCCGGTGACGAAATCGAACATGACGGCGAAGAGCTGGAGGAGAACAAAAAAATGACTAAAGCTCAACAGCTTGAAGCAATTGGTAAAATGAAGAAGGCAGACATCGAAGAGATGCTTGCTGCACATTCTGCTAAACTTGCTGAAGCCGATAAGGCAGAATCAGAAGAAGAATTAAAGAAACTTGAAGACCAAAAGGCAGAGATTGACGAAAGAATTAAGAGCATTTCTGTCAAAGAGGATATGGAAGTACTCATGGGTGCTGACGATACTCTTAGTGAGGAATTCAAGGTTAAGGCCGCAACTATCTTTGAGGCCGCAGTAAAATCCAAGATTCGTTCAGAGATTGAGCGAATTGACGAACAGGTACGTTCTGAGAGAGATTCCGAAATGGAGACTTTCAAGGAAGAACTTACTGAAAAGGTAGACACATACCTCAACTACGTTGTAGAGGAATGGACGAAAGAAAACGAGTTAGCAATTGAACGTGGATTAAAGGGTGAGATTGCAGAAGACTTTATTTCTGGATTGAAACAGTTGTTTGAAGACCATTATATTGATGTGCCTGATGAAAAGTACAATGTACTTGAGGCACAATCTGAAAAGATTTCCGAACTAGAAGAGAAGTTGAACGAGGCTATACAAAAGAGTGTTGACCTCACATCTTCTAATGAAACACTAGTTAGGGAGCAGGTCGTTTCCGAAATTTCTGAGGATTTGGCCGATACCGAAATTGAAAAGTTTAAATCACTTACACAAGATGTTGACTTTGGGAGCGAAGATTCTTTCCGTGAGAAACTTAATACACTAAAAGAAAGTTATTTCCCAAAAGTTCAACCATCAAGCACTAGTGATGAAACATTTGGTGATGAAGATGGTAGCACCGCACAGGACGTTGATACGACAGATGCCATGAAAACGTATATGTCGGCAATCAGTCGTAATCAAAAGGCGAGTGCATAAAACATTATATTAAACGGATGTAAATAAAAAGGAGAAACAAATGTTTCAAACAGAACATCTACAAGAAAAGTGGCAGCCAGTCCTAGAACACCCCGATCTTCCTAAGATTGAGGATTCTTACAAGCGGGCAGTTACCACTCTCATTTTAGAAAACCAAGAAAAGGCTCTCAAAGAAGACAAAGGTTTTCTTGGAGAAGTAGCACCTGTCAACGCTATGTCAGGTGGACAAATGGACACATGGGACCCCATACTTATTTCCCTAGTTCGCCGTGCAATGCCTAACTTGATTGCGTATGACGTATGCGGTGTGCAACCAATGACAGGGCCAACTGGTCTTATCTTTGCAATGCGTTCCTCATTCCTGTCGCAAGATGGTGCTGAGGCTCTCGTTGATGAGGCAATGCCTGGTAAAGCTGGTGCATCAAACCAGAACGCTGCCGGTACAATCGGTGGTGGAGATGTTGGTGCAACTGAAACTAACCCTGCTGTTCTTAATGACAGTCCTTCCGCTGGTACTTACACAAGTGCTACTGGTATGACAACTGCTCAGGCAGAAGCGTTGGGTGACAGTTCAACTAATGCTTTCGCTCAGATGGCGTTCTCAATCGAAAAGTCCACGGTTACTGCCGTGTCCCGTGCCCTCAAGGCCGAGTACACGATGGAACTTGCTCAGGACTTGAAGGCAATTCACGGCCTTGACGCTGAAACAGAACTTGCGAATATTCTTAGTTCTGAAATTCTTGCTGAAATCAACCGTGAAGTTGTTCGTTCACTGTATGTCACCTCTGTTGCTGGTGCTCAAGTGAATACGACAACTGCTGGTATCTTTGATCTGGACACCGACTCAAATGGTCGTTGGTCAGTTGAAAAGTTCAAGGGTCTAATGTTTGCCATTGAACGTGATGCCAATGCGATTGGTCAACAGACTCGTCGTGGTAAGGGTAATATGCTCATCTGCTCTGCTGATGTTGCTTCTGCACTTCAGATGGCTGGTGTTCTTGATTACACCCCTGCTCTCAGTAACAACCTTAACGTCGATGACACAACTACCACATTTGCTGGTGTTATGAATGGTCGTTTCAAGGTATACGTTGATCCGTATGCTGCTAACGTAGCTGCTTCTCAGTACTATGTTTGTGGTTATAAAGGTACATCTCCGTATGACGCTGGATTCTTCTACTGCCCATACGTTCCACTACAGATGGTTCGTGCGGTTGGTGAGAATTCCTTCCAGCCTAAGATTGGTTTCAAGACACGTTATGGTCTTGCTGCTAATCCTTTTGCCGCCTCTGGTGCGGTTGCTGCTGGTGACACAGTTAACTCCGATGCATCTCTTGATGCGAATACTAATGCTTGGTATCGTCGGGTTAAAGTTACCAATCTTATGTAATAATAAGAAAAAGAGTAGAGTAAACTTAGGGAGGCTTTCGGGCCTCCCTTTTTTATTATAGATAAAGAACTTGACAATTATACTTGTAGATGATATAGTTATTGTTTATAACATATAAATAGGTACATGGCAACAGCACAATCACCACTCGCAAGACAGCCTGACAAACTGGACTATGCAAGTCCGACTCAGTTTCAATTCGGTATTCATCAATTACCGAAGGTAGAATTTTTTACTGTCAGTGCGTCTATTCCAAGCATAAGCGTTGGCGTGGTAAACGTAGAAACTCCATATAAAGATATTCCAATAATTGGCGATAAGATGGAGTACGATAATTTAACAATAACTTTTATTGTAGATGAATATCTAGAGAATTATATCTCTCTTCATAATTGGATAAGGGGAATAGGATTTCCAACTGAAAGACAAGAATATCGGACATTTAGAGATGTAACGTCAAATACACCGGCTAGTGGTAAAGCAGTTCCCTCACCAGATATAGTTGGCGCAGCTGTCCCTGATAAAGCAATGTATTCTGATGCCTATCTCATGGTTCTCTCTAATAAAAATAATCCAATTATAGAAATAGATTTTCAAAACCTTTTTCCTGTATCTTTGGGTGCATTAGAATTTACTCAAAATGCAACAGATGTTGAATATATGACTGTTGATGCTGAATTTGCTTATGAAATTTATGATGTTAAAACTTTATAAATAAGTCTGAGCAGATGCGATAAACTTTAACAGTTTTCAAATTTTAGTCTTAACAGACAATATAAGTCAGGAGAGTCGATCAATACTCTGCTCAATTTTGAAAGATATATTATGGACTTAGATCAAATAAAAACGGAAGCAAGTAAAGACCTTATTATAGTAAATGAGGAACAACTTGGCTCTGAATCCCTTAAAAATCAAAAGATAAAAGCAAAATATCTAGATTACAAAAGTAGGTTTGAACTTTTACTTGCAAAAAGTAAAGGTGATTACCAACGGCTGTATCGTGATAAGTGGGAGTATTATGGTGGTAAGGCAGACGCAAAAGTATATGTTGCAAAACCTTTTGACCTAAAGGTATTGAAGAATGATTTACAAATGTACATAACGTCTGATGAAGAAGTTATAAACTTATCTAATAAAATTGCATATTTAGAATCTACAATAAAATATATGGAAGGTGTTATTAAGTCTATTGATAATCGTGGATGGGATATTAAAAATGCAATTGAATGGAAGAAATTTGAAGCTGGAATGGTGTAATGGATATAGAGAAGTATATTGGATATTATGAAAATGTATGGGAACACAATCTTAACTGTGATGGCATAAGAGAAACCCAATATGATTATCAGCCTTCAACATATGCAAATCACGCTGGACAAATAAAAAGTGAAGAACGTGTACGAATGGATGAAACATGGGTTCGTTTTGGTGATAAAGGCTATGATGAAATTAAACAAGCTGTAGAACACACATGCAGTTTGTATTCAGAACAGTTTCCCCTATTCAGTGTGCAAAGGATGACAGATTTTAGAATTAACAGATATAAAGAAGGCGGGTTTATGTCTAAGCATTGTGATAATATACATCACAGTCATGGTCAACAATATGGATTTCCACAAGTAACTGTGTTACTATATCTAAATGATGATTACGAGGGTGGTGAATTTTATGTGGCTTGTAAAAAATTTCAACCAAAGAAAGCTTCGGCATTAATATTTCCTTCTAATTTTATGTTTCCACATGAAGCAAAAACAGTTACTAAGGGGATTCGATGGAGTATAGTTGCATGGATGATGTAAAATTTTATAGATGTTTTCCAACAACAGTTGGGGGATTTTCTTATTATCCCGATAAAATAGAAATGAAAGATATGATTGATAATATCATGGCTAGGAAAAAAAATCATGGTTATCATACAACAGATGATTTGCATACAGTTCCTTATTTTAATAATTTGAAAGAAGAGATACTAAATGTTAGCAAAACATATATGGAAGATTCACAATACAAATATGATAAATTAGAAATTACTGGCATGTGGGCAAATAAATTAAATTCTGGTGATTCTCATGCACCACATACACATTCAAATAATTTATTGTCTGGTGTATATTACTTGAAGGCTTCTGGTGAAACTGCGCCTATACAATTTTTTGATCCAAGGCCTCAAGCAAATGTTTTACGACCAAGAAATGAACCAACTTGGAAAAACTCAAGTATGTTACAATTTGCATCTGCTACAGGAATGGGATTTATTTTCCCATCTTGGTTAATGCATTGGGTGCCTTCCACGAAAGATGAACGCATAAGTATCTCATGGAATATACTGGCTAGAGGTGATTACGGAGAGCCAGATACTTTACAAAATGCACATATCTAAAAAAAATGAAGTATATTTACAAATCAGTAATTTTTCTTCCAGCGAAAGCGCTGAGCTTTCTGATTTCTTCACATTTGAAGTGCCAGGATTTAAGTTCATGCCCGCATACCGCAATAGAGTTTGGGATGGAAAGATACGTTTATTCTCCCCCGCCTCAGGTGAAATATATGTCGGATTGTTACCGTATATAAAAGAATTTTGTAAAAGTAATGAAATACAATATACAATAGAAGAGGATGTAGAAAATGATAGGCCTATTGTACTCAAGGATGTTAGAAATTTCATCAGGAGTCTCAAACCCAAAACCAAAGGTAAAAGTATCAAAGTACGAGATTATCAAATTCAAGCTGTTCAACATGCATTGTCCAGAAATCGCTGTCTGCTTGTTGCTCCTACTGCTTCTGGTAAGTCTTTAATAATATATTCGTTAGTTCGTTATTATCATATGATGGGCTTAAAGACCTTAATACTAGTACCCACTACATCTTTAGTTGAACAGATGTATACAGATTTTCAAGATTATGGATGGAGTTCTGGTACATACTGTCAGAAGATATATCAAGGATATACAACTAAGATTGAAAAAGATGTTGTGATATCAACTTGGCAATCCATATACAAAATGCCAAAGAAATATTTTGAACAATTTGGTTGTGTGATTGGAGATGAAGCACATTTTTTTAAAGCAAAATCCCTCACAGGCATAATGACTAAGTTACATCAATGTAAGTATAGATTCGGGCTGACGGGGACGCTAGACGGTACACAGACCCATAGGCTTGTACTAGAAGGTCTATTCGGATCAGTTGATAATGTGGTGACAACTAAAGAGTTAATAGACAAGAAAACTTTAGCTAACTTAAAAGTAAAATGTATATTATTAAGACACCCAAATATTAGAGAAAGGATGACTTATGCTGAAGAATTGCAATATCTTGTTGGAAATGAAAAAAGAAATAATTTTATTAGTGACCTGTTATTACACCTTAATGGTAACTCTTTGTGTCTATTCCAACTTGTAGAAAAACATGGAAAGATATTATACGAACAAGTTAAAAATTTAGCTAAAGACAGAAAAGTATTTTTTGTTTATGGAAAAACCGATACAGATACAAGAGAAGATATTAGGAGTATTGTAGAAAATGAAAAAGATGCTATTATTATTGCGTCTTATGGGACTTTCAGCACTGGCATTAACATTCGCAATCTTCACAACATCGTGTTCGCTTCTCCATCAAAAAGTAAAATTAGAGTCTTGCAATCAATTGGAAGGGGTTTGCGGGCAACTAAGAGTAAAATGGGAGTTTTAGTATTCGATATTGCTGATGATATATCCTATAAAGAAAGAAGGAATTTTACACTTAATCACTTTTCAGAACGAATAAATATCTATAACGAACAACAATTTAACTACGAAATAAGTAAGGTAAAATTAAAATGAATACAGATACTTATAAAGTTATTAAATTATTAAATGGAGAAGAAATTATTTGCCAGTTGAGCGATGATATTGTTGATGACTCTTATGAAGTAACACATCCCCTCAAAATGCAAGTACAATCTCAGATTACAAATAACGGAGTTGTTGAGTCCTTAAATCTTAGTCGCTGGATTGGGCCATATACGGAACAATCATTTTTTAATATCAAAACTTCGCATGTTCTTACAATCGCTGATGCTTCTGAAGGCTTGTGTCGTTATTATGATCATGTAATAAGAGAAATTAATAAATCAGGAAGTTCCCGAACAACTGAACTTTTAGATGATATTAATGATGAAGATGTGTATGAGGACTTGCTAAAAGAAGCTGAAACTGACAAAACTATACATTAATCGTTATATACTTCTTTTTGTCCCTTGACATTCATATATCCATAGTGTATGATCAATTAATATTTAAGGAGTAATTATGGCGAAAAAGGCAAAGGGCGAACATTACGTTAATAATAAAGAATTTTTAGAAGCAATGATTGCTTGGCGAGAAAAGTGCGCTGAGGCTAAAAAGAAAGATAAAGAACAGCCTCCAGTAACTAATTATATTGGAGAGTGTTTTCTTAAAATAGCTACACATTTATCGTATAGACCTAATTTTATCAACTATACCTACAGGGATGAAATGATATCAGATGGCATCGAAAACTGCTTACAATACGTTGCAAACTTCAATCCAGAGAAATCGAAGAATCCTTTCGCATATTTCACGCAAATCATCTACTACGCCTTCTTGCGAAGAATCCAAAAAGAAAAAAAACAAACCCACGTTAGAAACAAAATGATTGAAAATCAAAGTTATGAAGCTTGGACTACTATGGATGGCGATGATGCTTCATACTCTGTGGCTGGATTTGATCCAAATATAATGCTTCCCGATGAAGATGTTTATAAACCCAAAAAGAAACCATCAACTAAAACAAAAGGCCTCGAAAGCTTTATGAAGGAAAAAAGTTAACTTGAAAATAGCAATTATCACTGATACACATTTCGGCGCAAGAAATGATAATCTAAACTTCAACGATTACTTTTATAAATTTTATGATGACATATTTTTTCCTTTATTAAAGGAAAGAGATATTACAACATGTATTCATATGGGGGATGTTGTAGATCGCCGTAAGTATGTAAGTTATCGCATTGCGAATGATTTTCGTAGTCGTTTTATTGAGCGCTTTAAAGAATTAAATATTGATTTACACATTATCATTGGTAATCATGATACCTATTACAAGAACACCAATGAAGTAAATTCTATGGATGAACTTGTTGGTGAAGATATACTTACAACAATTTATACGAGGCCGCAAATCGTAAAGTTTGATGATACGCCTATTTTGTTTATGCCTTGGATTAATGCAAACAATTATAGTGAATCTATGCAATTTCTTAAAAGTGCTAAAGCTGATATTTTAATGGGGCATTTAGAAATAGCTGGTTTTGAAATGCATCGTGGTCAATTTTCTGATGGGGGATATGATAAAGAATTTTTTCGTAGATTTGATACCGTGTTCAGCGGCCACTTTCACCATAAGTCTGATGATGGTCAAATATATTATCTTGGCACTCCATATGAAATTTATTGGAATGATTTTGAAGACCCCAAAGGCTTCCATATTTTTGATACTGGAACAAGAGAGCTTGAACGCATAGTAAATTCTTATACTTTGTTTAAGAAAATATATTATGATGATACACAAGAGGATTATAGTAATCATGATGTGACACAGTATAAAGAACAATATGTAAAATTGATTGTAGTTAACAAGAAAGATTTATACGAGTTTGATAAGTTCGTTGATCGACTTCTTGCAGCAGATGCGTATGATATTAAGATTATTGAAGATTTTTCAGAGTTGGATGCTTCAAATGTCTCTGATGATATTGTGGAAAATACAGAAGATACGATGACTCTGCTTGAACGATATGTTGATGAATTAGATTTAACACTGGATAAGAATAGATTAAAAAATACTATGAAGTCCCTTTATAACGAGGCTCAGGATTTAGAACTTTGATTGAATTTAAATATGTTCGTTGGAAGAACTTTCTTTCAACTGGTAATAACTTTATAGAAATACAACTAGACCGAAATCCAACTACTCTTATCATTGGAGAGAATGGGGCAGGGAAATCTACTGTTTTAGATGCGTTATGTTTTGGTTTGTTTGGTAAACCATTTCGCAATATCAATAAGCCTCAGTTGTTAAATTCTGTTAATAATAGTTCTGCTATTGTTGAAGTTGAATTTAAAATTAGTTCTAAGTATATTAAAGTGATTCGTGGCATCAAACCAAACGTCTTTGAAATATACGTTAATGGTAAGATGTATAATCAGGATGCAAATGCAAGAGACTATCAGAAGTATCTTGAGCAACAAATTCTAAAACTAAACTATCGTAGTTTTACTCAGGTGGTGATTCTTGGATCATCGACATTCGTTCCATTTATGCAATTGAGGGCCCGCCATCGTAGAGAAGTGGTGGAAGAGATTTTAGACATTCAGATTTTCTCTTTGATGAATATGTTGTTAAAACAAAAGCTTAAAAATATTTCCGATGATATTCGTGATATTGATTATCAGCTAGAACTTATTAGAGAAAAAATTGAATTACAAAATCAGTATATTAATGATATAAAGAAAAATAAAGATAAGGTGATTAAAGAAAAGACTACTCTTATTGGATGTAATGAAGAAGAAGTATTTAAGATGAAACTGGATATAGATTTTCATCAAAAAAATAATGAGGAATTAATATATCAAATTAAAGATAATGATGAAGTAAATGATAAACAAAATAAACTAAAAGATATTCAATCGCAGTTAAAAGAGAAACATAGAGCTCATACTAGGCTTGTTGGTTTCTTTGAGAAGAATGAAGATTGTCCAACCTGTCAACAACATATTGATGAAAAATTCAAAAAAAATATGATAAATTCAAAGAAAAAGGAAGTAGATAAATTTTCAACCGCATTATCAGAACTAGAACAAATTTTAGACCAATCCATTGATAGACAAAAGGTTATAAAATCTATTGCAAATAAAATACGAGAAAATGAAGTTCATATTGCAAAAGAAAATAGTTCTGTTACTCAGCTTGAGAAGTTTAATGCAACACTAAAATCTGAAGTAGAACAATTAGAAGTTAGTGATATTGTAAAATCTGATTTTGATAGATTGAATGAATTAAAAGAAAATTTATCTGATATAGAAAATCAGAAATCAAAGCTTCGTGAAGATTTGAGTTATTCTGAAGCTGCAAAGAATATGCTACAGGATACAGGTATTAAGACTAAAATAATAAAACAATACTTGCCTATTATGAATAAGTTAATTAATACTTATTTAACGTCTATGGAGTTTTATGTAAACTTTACTTTAAATGAAAGTTTTGAGGAAACTATCAAGTCTCGTTATCGTGATGAATTTACATATGAGTCTTTTAGTGAAGGTGAGAAAATGCGTATTGATCTTGCACTGCTCTTTACATGGAGAGCTATTGCGAAGATGAAGAATAGTACCAATACGAATCTGTTAATGCTGGATGAAATCTTTGATAGCTCTTTGGATGGTTCTGGAACAGATGAATTTCTAAAGATTCTGAATACGCTTGGTGATGAAAATGTATTTGTAATTAGTCATAAACAGGATGTGCTGGTAGATAAATTTAGAAGCACAATCAAATTTGAGAAGGTGAAAAACTTTAGTCATGTGGTTGAATAGAAAATGAAATTAGATTTTTGTTGCATATGTGGAACTAAAGAAAACTTACATCATCACCATATTACTCCTAGATTTCGTGGTGGTAGTGATGATGAAACTAATTTGATAACTTTATGTGGAACACATCATGCTTGGATTCATGGGTTGCGACCAACATCTTGGAATAATCACAGTAACGCAGTAAAAGAATCATTGCAAGAGGCAAAAGATTTAGGATTTCAAATTGGTAGAAAACCTAAACATTTTACTAAAGAGGAAATAGATAATCTTCTGGAAATGAGAAAAAAAGGAGTTGGTATAAAAAAATGCGCTACAAAATTTAAGTGCGGCATTGGAACTGTCTATAATGTAATAAATGACCCAGAACATTATTACAAATTATCTGGTGTAACACAATCAGATAAAACATATAAAGAATATAAAAAAGAGTTAGAAATTGTTGAGAGAGAACAACAGAAAAAATTAAATGCAGCTAAAAGACATTTAAAAAAAGAAAAACAAATTAAAGAAGAACTTATTGAAAAATCAATAGAAAGACTTGATAATAGAACGAATGAGTTGGAGTCTTGGTTTGAAGAGAGAAAAAAGAGCCTCATAATTAAATCTAATGATAAGATTGAATCTTTTATTGAGGAAGAAAAAGAAAAAGTAGTACAAAAATTAGATAAAAAGGTCAGAAATTTTAGTCATGTTGTTGAATGATGGGTAAACGAAGCGACTTTGAACGTAAACCAAGAGACTTCTATCCTACACCATTAGAAGCAGTGGAGCCACTAATTCCACACTTGGGTGGACGATTTACATTTACAGAACCGTGTGCTGGTAATGGTGTATTGGTTGACCATCTGGAATCAAACGGGGGTCATTGTGTATGGGCGAGTGATATAGAACCACAAAAAAAGGGAATTGTCTCTATGGATTATTCGGAGATTCGTGATAACCATGTATTCTCCAACTATATAATTACTAATCCGCCTTGGGATAGAACCATTCTGCATCCTATGATTGAACATTTTTCTAATTTAATACCAACTTGGCTATTGTTCGATGCAGATTGGATGCATACAAAGCAAAGTAGGCCCTATCTACAATATCTACATAAGGTTGTGAGTGTAGGTAGAATTAAATGGTTTGGGAATATGACAGGTAAAGACAATTGTGCTTGGTATCTGTTTGATGCACAAACACCACCAATTATGGGTACATTTTTTTATGGGAGAATATAATGGCAATGTACACGTTACTTGAAAATGATAATCTAGCTCTTGGCGTGCCTTTATCGGGGTGTAGTGAAGATTTAGACCGAAAAGAACTAAAGGAAAATTTGATAGAAACCATGAAGAATTTTCATGGAATTGGTCTGTCAGCAAATCAGTGTGGCATCATGGAACGTGCATTTGTAATGTATTCGGATGTAAATAAAGAAGAAATCATTGCTTGTTTTAATCCTACCATTGTTAATGAAGGTAAGGAAATGGTTTTGATGGATGAGGGTTGTTTGACTTGGCCTGGCCTGTGGTTGAAGATTCGCAGGCCTGATCATATTGCTTGCTCATATGAGGATGAAAATGGCGATTTACAGCAGCCTATTATGATGGGGCTAGAATGTCGTATTTTCCAACATGAGATGGATCATATGGAAGGCACCAATTTTACCAAGAGAGTAAGTAAGTTAAAATTTGATATGGCAAAAAAACGAGCAGCTAAGATGAAGAAAAAGGCAATGTTTTCAAAGACTTAGCCGTGATAGTAAATTGTTGCAAAAATGTCACACTAGTATA
>VTLG01015064.1_pt1 | contig 17264 bp, 32 predicted proteins | sample 4694571 | NCBI WGS metagenome assembly VTLG01 (sample SAMN12604809, study PRJNA352737) | marine metagenome | biome: ENVO:00000447; feature: ENVO:00000209|ENVO:00000569|ENVO:01000036; material: ENVO:00002151; isolation source: viral sequences binned using virsorter ...
TGTCTGTGTTAAACATTCTCACAATACTTTAATAGAGAATGGAATCATTCCTTGGGGATGTGTCATCCTTGATCCTCGCCCTTTTGAAGGGAAGTCTACACACGGTATTGTAAGAAAAGAACTTCTTAAAAATCCTCACAAAGATACTTATTATTTTGTAGCTAGTATGACTAACATAGATGTTACAAAGTATCTTCATAAAAAGAAAGCTAACATTATAGGATGGCACGCTTACACTGGTGCATTACTAGAATTAAAACAATTGGAAGGACAACAGTTAATTACAGGTGGAACATGTTCAGCTATGCGTAGTGTAGGATTAATGCATACACTAGGATTTAGAAGCTTTCATATATTTGGAATGGATTGTGCAGCAGATGGTGTACCCGAAGATGCTGAAGAAGTAGATTTGTATGGAAAACAGAAGTGGTTAAAGACAGGTATACTTGATGAGAAAACTAATGAGGAACATGTGTTCTACACTACAGGAGAACTACTTGCATTAGCTCAAGACTTTGAAGCTCTGCTACAAAAAGAAGGAACTGATATGGACTTATACATTTATGGTAGAGGTATGGTTCCTACAATCTTTAAAACTGCTGGATACGAAAACTTACCTGCATTTGAAGAAGGTTTATATGATGTCTGATGATAATGGAAATGTAATTAATCTTAATCCTAATAAACCTAATGTATTTTTAGATTTAAATATTACAGAAGAGGATGTTGATACCCATGAGTATGTATTAAGTTACATGGATAAAGTACAAGAAGAGATTAGAAATACTCCTGATATTACCGGAGCTTTTGTTCTCACGTTTAAAGATGAAGGGAGTACTGATAATTGGATCATGGGAGATATTAAAGTAACATTGTTATATACAGCATTAGGTTCTATTCAAAACGAAATACTAAAGATATTTAATGGTGAAGGAGAAGGATTATGATTTCACTTATTGGTTCACTCTTAGGCTTTGCTAGTGGTGTAGTTCCTGAAGTAGTTGGATACTTTAAGAAACAGCAAGATCATAAGTTTGAATTACAAATCTACGAAGCCAAGGCTAAGTATGCCAAGGTTATGACAGAGAATAAATTAAAAGAACTTGATCTCAAGGCAGAGATACAGGAATTAAAATCTCTGTATAAACATGATCAAAGTTTAAAGACTACCAGCCCATTCATCTCATCTCTCCGGGCTTCTGTTAGACCAGTGATAACATATTTTTTCTTCTTTATGTTTGTGGGAGTTGAGGTATCAGTTATCTTTAGTTTAATAGAACCACAGATGATTGATAAAATTTGGAATGAAAATACACAAGGACTATTTGCAGCCGTTCTTTCTTTCTGGTTTGGGTCTAGGGCTATGTCAAAAGTAATGAAGAAGGAAAATTGATACTTAAATTTGAGGCGTGAGTAGCCTTCTCTTATATCTCTGGGGGGTATGGTTAAGAAAATAGGGGATTCTTCTGTACGAGCTTTAAAAGCTAACACAAAAGAAATCCCTTATTTTTGTTTAGATTTTACCTTATTCATAGCTACATTCCACATCTCTGTAGAATTTTGTAACGATTGAGGATCATATCCTGGATCATACTCTGCTCCGATAGCAAATAACTGAGGATCAGATTCATAAATCCTATCTATAGCAGCGATACTACTCGCTCGATTTAGCTCATATAGTTTCATCATCTACGAAAGTACTCTTTTATTTCTAACTTATTAATTGTTTCTTGTAACACTTGTGCAGCAGTATTAAATCTTCCACCATCATGATCCATACTTTCGTACTTCTCTTTTAAAAATTGTACTTCCATTTTTAAAACTTCTATTCGTTCACCTACACTACGATAAACTTTCATCATGCACATTCCTTTTGTCCAGTATCAGGATCGAAGTAACAAGCTGTCCCTTCTTTTTCACTAGTCTCTACCTTGTTAAGGATACCATATCTTTTGCCAGCTAATCGAAAGGTAGTAACTCCTTTAAGTTTTCCTTTCCATGCTTTAGTATAGATATCTTTAAATTCAGTAAAGCTTACGTTATCTCCTACATTAATAGTCTTTGATATAGCACTATCAACAAAAGGTTGGCAAGCTATTTGTGTATTAAGATGAGCGTCAGTAGTTAAATCCTCTGTAGTCTCTCCCTTCTTGTCATAATTAGAATACACATAGTCTTTAAGTAACACATTAATAGGACCAAATTCTGTATTAACAGTTCGACTTAGTTCATGAGAGAATACAGGTTCTAATCCACTGGATATGTTATCAGCACAGAAACTAATAGTACCAGTGGGAGCAATAGAAATTAAATGACTGTTCCTTATACCTTGTCTCTTAATTTTTTCTTTAAGAGCATCAGGAAATCTAGAGATAAACTTTCCTTTTATATATTTATCTTCATCGAATAGTGGAAAACTTCCATGCTTTACAGCCCTATCAGAACTAGCATTATAAGATTCATATGTTAAAGTACGCATGAGTTTGCGTATAAACTTTAAAGTATTAGGTTCTCCATATTTCATTTCCATAAGAGTTAAAGCATTACCAAGCCCGGTTATTCCTAACCCCATTCTTCTTTTCATATGAGCTTCTCGTTTTTGATGAGGTAAAGGATATTTAGTACGGTCAATAACATTATCCATAGCATTAACTATTACAGGAATATCTTTTTCAAACTGAGGAAAATTAAATCTAAATTTAATATTACTTCCTACTCTTTGAGCCGATACATATCGAACCAGATTAAAGCTACCAAGGAGACAAGCACCGAAAGCTGGAAGAGGCTGCTCACCGCAAGGATTAGTAGCCTCTATAGTTTCACAATAATAGAGAGGATTCTCTTCATTAATACGATCAATAAATAATACTCCAGGTTCTGCCCAATCCCAATTCGCTCTCATAATCTCATCCCATAGAGCAGAAGCATCTATATACTTATAATCTTTCCCATCAAATCTTAAAGCAAACTCTTTCTTATTATCTACAGCTTGCATAAATTCATCTGTTACACCAATAGATATATTAAAGTTAGTAAGGTCTGTAGTGTTTCGTTTAGCGCGAATGAACTCCTCAATATCAGGGTGATCCACTCGTAATACTCCCATCATCGCACCTCGTCTGTGACCAGCTGAAACAATAGTTCTGCAAATAGCATCGTATATGTGCATAAAAGAAACAGGACCACTAGCGGAGCTATCAAGACTAACAATCCTATCACCAGAAGGACGTATATTACTAAAGTCATAACCAATACCACCACCCCTGCGCATTGTTTCTGCTGCTTGTGTAGCCCTCTCCATGATAGATTGCATACTATCTTCAATACTTCCTGACACAAAGCAATTATATGCTGTAACATCTCTTGGACTCCCCATCGCTGATTGAATCCTACCTGCTGGCATGAACCTCATGTTTAGCAAAATAGATTTTAGTTCGTTAAAATGTTCTTCATTATCAGACATATGCAGACTAATACGGGCCATACATTCCTCAAAAGATTCATTAGGTAGACGATATTTAGATGCGTGAAGATCATCACACGAAGGCACAGAAGGCCCATACTCTGTAACAGGTTCCATTTTTATTCTCCAATAGTGTAAGTTGTTGTTAGTCTAGGGTTTCAATAAGTCTGTTAAGATACCATTGAGCTTTCTTTAAGTCATCAATACCACCTTTGTATTCATATCTTAACATGTATTTAAGAATATTACCACGAAGATAACCACAAAAATGTACTCGTGGCATAGAGTTTTCCAAAACATCTATAGTTTCCATAGTGTTTTGATTATAATGAGAAGGGTTGTTAACGATATCTTCCATTTCATTTTTAGAAATATACTTAGGAGAAGTTTCTAAAGTAATTTTAGGAGGTACAATATTATAAGTCATTTTACATCATCACTTGAGTTAATTAAAACATTAATTCTTTTACGTTCAAAAATTATTTCTTTAGAAAATATTTTTTTAGCAAAGGTACGAGTAGAGTTAGGTTCGATCCCAGCTAAGAAACAAACTTCCTCAAAATCTGTAGCTGTTGTACCATACTCTACAGTAAACCATCTTATAGCTTCTTGTCTATCCCTTTCTACCTCATCTGAATCATTAGGACGGTGTTCTTTTGTAGCATCTAATAACGCTTGGTATACTACTGCTAGAAATAAAAGTTGTTCTGGACTTTTTGGAGGAGCATAATCTCTATCCTCTGCCTCTACAGTAACAGAAGTTTCTCTATCTACAAAAGTATTAAACTTATTTAATAAAGTATAATCTTTGTAGAAATAAATACTAGAATTTATTTTTGTTTTCTTAACCATTGTTTAGGTATTCTACCTTGTGACCATAAAAAATTATAACGATCACACCAATCTGCATAAGTAGTACTAGAGCGTTTGCTTAATTTGTTTCCAGCATTTTGAAAGATAAATCGTATATCAAAGTTAGGATGTTGTTTCTTAATCAAAAGATGTTTCTTCCTATCAGAAGGTTTAAAGTATCCTTTATATTCTATAAAGAAACCGTAATCATGCACGAAGAAATCAGGAGTGTAATGCTTAGACACAACGTAAGGTATACGAAAATCTTCATAAGAAAAATTTATCCCTTCTTCCTTTAAGTAATCTGAAAACTCTTTCTCTGGTACACTACGATACATTTATCTTTTCTTCTTCTATATCTTTTGGTGGACGTTTAACTACCTTAGTAAAGAAACGTGACCCATTAGAATATTTAAACTTACGTAATCCTTTTCCTCCATTAACATCTTTCCAACATTGAATTTTAAAATCACAGTAAGCACAACCTGTAGCAAGTTTTCTGTTACCACTCTTGCCATCAGGTACATCAGAGTAACAACGCTCTGGTGGAGAATCATTTTTAACTATAGACTTTACACTTTTAACTTTCTCTTTGAAGTTAATCATTTCCATAGAGTCTACTGAACATACATGGATTTGTCCTGTTACTTTATTCATAACAATAAAGGCAGCTTCATCTTCTCCATCAGCATACCCTGATAGTTGAGCTATATAACCAAAAGGATCATCGTCAAAGATTGTTCCCTTTACAAATTTATCAAAGCCATATTGAGATGCACTCTTTATATCTACGACTACACCATTAACTCTGGCATCCATATGTCCTGTAATACCATCAACACGTTTCTCTGCTTGTTCATCTGTTACTTCATAACCTGCTGTTTTAATTAACAATAATAATAAATGTTCTATTATATCTCCATAGAGAAATTTAATTTTAGTAGCAGGATGTAAGGGTTCAGCTTGATCAGAGATACGGGAGGAGTACCATAACTGTCTAGTAGGTTTACCTATACTAGAAAAACGGAGAGGGCTTTTTATTTGTCCCTCTCCATCCCTTTCTTTATAAGCTTTAAGAATAGAAAAAGAAACATCAGCTAAAAACTTTTGCAAGTCAGTCTCAGTGGGTTGCCGGGACACTAGAGATTCGTTGATATCTGAAACTAAACCTTGAAGTTTACTCATAGCTGATGTTTCCAATACTACTGATTACTCAAAAGGAATATCGTCATCAAGTTCATCAATAGTATCTGAAGCAGTAGAAGGTTCAGATGCGATATACCCCTCTTCTACTTCAAACTCATCTGGTGGAGAATAAGATACCAGATCAATAACCTGTACGTCTTTAAGCACCGCACGTACACCTGTTCGGTTGTTCATCTTCCATTCACGAGGATTGAAAGATACCTTTACCAAAGACCCATTACCTACCAGAGTGCCAGAGATATCATTCTTCTGTGCATCCATAAGTCTAGGCTTTGGAAGTTCAGAACCATTGTTAAGGAACTGATCCTTATACATGGTTACAAATTTACCACGATCATCTTCCTTATCTTTGATAGGAACACCGTGACCCTTCATAAACTTAACACCTTCAGCGTTAAGAGAAACATCAATAGACCAACGAGGTTTCGTTGTGTCAAAAGGATTTTGGGCTTGATCAAGCTTTGCCCAATAAGCTTTACCAGATACTACAGGCATGGTTTATATTTACCTTTCAAATGTTAATGGGTCATCGCCCATGTTGTACCAATCTTATACTCTGAATCGAGAGGACAGTCAAGCATTAAAATCCTCTCAACTTTTTTCATACAAGTCTTTGTTATATCTCCTAGTTTTTCTGCATCCTCCTTTCTAACTTCAAATTGAATTTCATCGTGGATATTAGCAACTGGTTTTGCATCCAGTTGTAATTCATTAATCTCTTTCATAATTTGTATGAGCCACTCTTTACATATGATAGCTCCACCTCCTTGAATTAAAACATTTAAACTGCTATGTAAACTTCTTACATGGAAGTACCTACCATCCAAGCCACGTACTTTTCTTGTGTTATCTGCTGCGGTATGCACCTTTTCTAACAAGGAAGATAAAGCTGGTACGTTTTGTAAGAACTTATTCTTAGTAGCTTGTCCATGCTTGGCTGACTTATTCATTATGTATCCAATCTTTGCTGCACCAGCACCATAAATCAGGGCATAAATAAAAGTCTTTGCTTGATCTCTAGTCTCTAGTCCAGCCATTTGTTGATTAGTAGTATGGATATCACCATGTAAAATTTGATGGATATACTTTTTATCTTTCATGTAGTGAGCTAATACACGTAACTCTAATTGAGAAGCATCACAACCTAGTAGTGTATAGTTTTTACTATCAGGTATAGTCCAACAGGTTCTACATTCTTCTCCGTAAGGAGAGTAAGTAGCTGGAGTTTGTGCTACATTAGGATCAAGATGACTACACCTGGTACTAACTGTTCCTAATGTTTTTATTCTACCATGAATACGAGAAGTATCCTCATTACAAAACTTAATCCAAGACTTAACTTGGGATGCACGTTTTTGTAGTAGTAAATATTTAAGGATAGCTTCTGACTCTGGTATCCCTTTAACTTTAGCAAGAACATCTTCATTAACTATGATGTTTCCTTTCTCTGTTTTAAGAACAGGCTTCCATCCTTTTTCTATCAGACGTTCTGCTATCTGTTTACGTGATGCAGGATTAAATGGTTTCTCTTTAGTCTTAGTCTTGAGTTGTATAATTTCAGGAGGAAATATCTCTTGAAGTTTATGTTCTATATCAATACTTTCATCTGTTAATCTAGCAAGAAATGTAGTAGCAAATGGAAGATCAAAATAAAAACCATTACGTTCTTGTTGATCCATATAGTATCTAAAGATATGTTCTCTTCTTATACTTTCATCTGAAACTTTTTTCTTTTCATTGATGATAAGATGTTCGTACAATTTAGCTGTTAGTTGTACATCATTAATGCAGTACTCTAACATATTATCTGAATAAGAATCAAAGTTAGGAGAGGGCATCTTGGGAAATCCAAGACGCTCACCCCATGCTGCAAGACTATTACCTCCATCCCTAATAGGATTAAAAAGTTGAGATAAAATAAGAGTATCGATACATCTAGAAGCTGGATGACGATAGTTTAAAATCTTAGCTAGTACTCTAAGATCATAGCTAAGAATATTATGACCTATAAATATAGTATTGGAAGAAGGCTTAAAGTTTGTATAGCATTCTTCTTGAGTATAAGTAACTATCTCACCAGTACCTAAATCTTTAGTAACAATACAAAATATTTTAGATACTTCATTAGACTTGTCTAAAGTATTTAATAGTCCATTTGTTTCTACATCAATAATTAAATACTTATTATCCAAATTCTCGTTCATCATTAAATTCATCATCATCATTACCTTCTGGCTGTTGCTCATCAAAAGGAACTTCAGTTAATCTACCTGTCTTTTTCTCCCATTGCAAGAGGGTAGCAGGTCCACTCTCACCAGAGAAGCGGTTCTTTAATACTCGTATCCAAGTACGGTTTCTCTCCTTCTCATCCAAAGCTTGAGTGTTTCTTTCTAATGCATAGATCATGTCAGGTAACTGAGCAAGGCTGTGTGATCCACGTAATTGGTTAAGAGATACATTCGATCCTTCTTCATGACCTGTACCTTGTGGTCTACTCAAGTGAGAGACAACGATAAGATGTATACCAAGTTCTTGTACCAAAGTACGTAGCTTAACCATGATATCATCAATAGCTTTACGTTCATTCGTAGTTTCATATACAACCATTGAGATATGATCCAGAATAATATACTGACAATCTAATCCTTTGACCATGTACCTTACACGAGTAAGTAAATTTTCTAAGGTAGAACTTCCAAAGTGATTCCAGAATACTAGTTGTTCTAAATCGTTGAGAGTATCTAAGGCTTCTTCTTTATCTTTTACTGTCCAATCTTTTTCTTCTTCTGAATTAATATGAAATCTTTTAGAAGCTTCTACAGATAAGATACCTAATGCAGTTTGTCGCACACTCTCTTCTAAGAAAAGACAACCTACTTTCTCATCAGTAGTAGAGATAATGTAATGAACAAGTTCACGCATTACACTACTCTTTCCAATTCCAGAACCAGCAGTTACTAATACCAATTCATTCTTACGCATACCATAAGTTATGGCATTAAGTCCATCCCAAGGATAAGGTAAGCTAGTAACTGTTTGTTCTGTAAGAAGATTATCTCTTAGGTCTGGTCCACATATGATACCCTCTGGTGTAAAAGTACGTGCATTCCAAAAGTCATTAACAAATGTTTGGCTTTTACCTTCCATTAAATATTCATTAGCATCCTTTCTACTTAGATGCATAATCTTACATGAACCAGGTTCTAACAGATTAGCTATTTCTTTAGTAGCTTTCTGTCCTGCTGCATCAGAATCAAAACACAATACAATATTTTGAAAGGTAGCTAAGTAATCAAGGTTTCTTTTTATCTCAGAAGGAGCAGAAGCAGCACCGTTCCTAACACTAACAACAGGCCATTTACTTCCCAACATTTGATACGCTGAAAGACAATCAATTTCTCCTTCACATACGGTAATAAACTTTCCACCTTCTTTAAAAAGTTGCTGACCAAATAATGTAGTATCAACACCAGACTCTCCTTCCGAATAGAATTTCTTTTCATCTACTATTCTTATCTTATTTACGATGTGATCCCTGTCTTTAGAATAATAAGGATAGGTATGAATCTCTTGATCAAGTTTGTTGTACCCTGTTTTAACACCATACTTTTTACATGTTTCTAATTCAATATGACGATCAGGGATAGAAGTAAAAGTTAATTTCTTATGTACTGATACTGGTTGTATCTTAGTTGCTGTACTCATAGGTTCACTTTCATTATCTAAAGGTTTCCATTGCTTACAACTAAAGCAATAAGTATTAGTTTCGTATATAGCTAACGCATCACTACTGCCACAGTCAGGACATGGTTGATGCACTTGTGTTGAGTCTACCATCTGCTTCTAACGCCTCTTCAAAAGTCTCAAACATTTCTTCTTGCTCTAAATGATACCCAAACTTTCCTATCTTGGGATGCATAGTTGGAGCTAAAATATTAGAAGGTTTATCAAAGAATTTATTTGTTAAAGATAAATTAGTTACATGTAAGTCCTTAATATAATTAGGGAATGATCCAATGATAAGTACATATACATTAGATAATAACTTACGTGTCTTACCGTAATGATCTAATGCAGAAATAAATAAACATCCTGTCGGATATGATGTTTGTTTAATCTCTAATTGTAAATCATTACGTAAACAATCTATATCTTTCTTATAAGTACGTGGACCTTCATCTATAGTAGCTTCTAAATTATAAGGTAGGTTATACTTTTCCTTATACCAAACTTCTGCACCCATACCTTGTAAATTAATTTCTCTACCTGTTCTATTTTTATCTAAGATATTATCTTTAACTTTAAGTTTACGAGCTTTGTCATATATACTATTACTATAATCTAATATCTCGTTAACTTTGCTCTCGCTTAGTTGAAAGTTTTGCATTAGGAATATACTCCTTTAATGATTTCATATATGCTGTATGTATTACTGATACAAAGTCGTTTTGTTCTGCTATAAATTCGTTTTGTTCTTTAATACGTATGTACGCATTTTGTAATTGTTCTTGTAACTCCTTTACATTTTGTTTGTAAATATCTATTTCCGTCATAGCACAAGGAGAAGCTTCATCTATAATTCTAATCATCAAACTTCCTTTTCTGTAATATAAATACGAAGGCACTTAGAATGTTTAAGAGGTTGCCCGTAATTGTACTGCCTCCAATTTAAACCATCTTTTAAATACTGACCACGAACATTTATCTTATACCGATCTTTATTAAAGAATTGTCTTAGTTGTTTAACAAAGTCTTTACCTTCATCATCATTAGGGATATCAGATAGTACATATTTAAATTGTTTCTTACTCATAGTTTCATTCCTTTCAATATATGAGCTATTACATCTACAGTCATACCATTACCTAACATCTTGTATCGTTGGGTATTAGATACATGGTTCGTATAGTTATCAGGTACAGTTTGTAGTCTTTCACATTCTATTGGCGTGAGCTTACGCCATTCAAGATTATCAGAATCTATACTAGGATCAGTATTAAATACTAACTGTCTCCTATGTTTCTCAAAGTAGGATTTAAGATTACCTCCTTTCCAATAGTTTGCATCTAAGCAATGAGATTTATCCCTATCTACTACACCATCTTCCAAGATATCTTTAAGCTTGATACCTTTATCTTCTGGTTGAGAGACAGGGATGTTAGTCCAGTATAAGCGTTGCCTATTCTGTGCGGATAAAGTACTAGAGTTGATAGCTATAGGAGATACACCTAGATATCGAGAGATAATATCTTCCGATTCTTTCTTCATCTTTACATTCTCTAAAAGAAAATACTTAGGTTTAACTTCATTAATTAGTCTAACATATTCAAAGAATAGTATAGACCTATCATCCTGAAAGTTTAAATGCTTACCAGCAAATGAAAATCCCTGACAAGGGCTACCACCTATAAGTAAATCTATGTTAGGTTGAAGATGTTTGTGTAAGTTCTGATCTTTCCAATAGACTTGGGTAATATCTCCAAGCTGTATGGTATCAGGGTAGTTAGCTTGTGAAACTTGTATTGCATATTCATCTATTTCACTAGCGTAATATTTACATGGTATGTCTAACTTATCTAAGGCTATGCGTCCACAAGACATACCATCGAATAACGACAGTACATTAATCATCTAAATGATAATCCTTCTATCCAAGCTGTTGAACTATAACGTATACCCTTCACTATATTAGTTACTTCATGAGGTATAAACGAAGGGAATAAAAGTAAGTCTCCTTTATTTAAATCTATGGTTACGCTGTCTCCGTTTAAATAATACAATATAAATTCTCCTCCATAATATTCTGAAGGTGAGTTTAATTGTAAGCTACAACTAATCTTCCGTTGCTTTTGATGATACCCTGCACCTGATGGTACAGTTAAATCAATGTGTTTGTTATAGAAACTACCCTCAGTATATTTTAATATCTGTATAGTTTCAATCCTTGATATATTAAAAAACCATTCAGATTCTTTGTTAACTGTCTTGGCATTCTGTTTAAAGAACTTACCAAGGTCAGACTTACAAGGATGAAAAACTACATCGGTGTTTCTTACATTGGGATTGTCTATAAATCCTGTCGGGTTATTAACCTTTGCTTTCTCAGGATCATTATATAAAAAACTTTGTACTACTAAGTGGTCACATAGATCGTGCGGTAAAGCATTGCGAACTATATGATAATGATTCTTAATCATAAACTTCTAATTCCTCTTCCAAACTATTGAATAAACTTTCATATGCATGATCCCAATTAAGAAAATCTCCTGATGAAACAGCATCAGAAGCTTGTCTCTTAATCATTTCATTATCTGATTGGGTATAATCAATAGAAAGATTTAATTGATTCTCAATCATGGTGTTTCATCTCCGATTCGAGTTTCGAGGAGCCTAACATTTCGGCCTGTCGGATGTCAAGAAAATTTTTTTTTCGTTGGGGGGTTGACAGGACATGTCGGGTCGTGTTAGGATGGGGAAGAGGTTGATGAGAAGAGGTATCTATAGATAGTCTATAGATAATCTATAGATAATCTATAGTAAATCTTTATAATAATCTTTATATTAACTTTATAATAATCTATAGATAGTCTATAGATAATCTATAGATAACACCAAGGAAAATAGGAGAGGGAAATGATAGGTATGTTATACGTTAGGGCTGTTGAGTTTATACCTAAGACTAGGAATAACATACAAAGAGATTGTTGGAGCCAAGGGCATAAGGTTATACCTGATAAAAAGAAACAGACTAATAAGAAGAAATGTAGACAAAAAAATAGGGGTATCCGAAATTATTCAGATACCCCTTTTAAGTTTAGGGAGGTATTAGATAAGTTAATTAGTTATATCAACAGATAATATCTGATATTCTTTAAACATATCTCTTACTTGTTCTGAGCTATAGGCAAACACATAGAGATACATAGACCTTTCTGAAAATAAAGAGTTAACTATCTCTACATAATATCTATTCATTGACACATGCTACAGTGTAGGTTCCATCTTTATTCTTTTGTTTAAATAAGATGTAAGGCTTTTCACCTGTTACTTGAGCATGATATACAGTAGATTTCTCAGGTTCTAGTAAGCCTATACGTTTACATTCATGGTGTCCAACATACTTCCATTCATTCGTATCATATGTTGCTACACCTCCTATTAGGATTAAACCTACTAGTAATATAATCATTTGCTTTCATCCTTTTCTGTAAAATATTTATCCATCTCAGTAAGAAATGAATTGATTGTTGGTAAAGGTATTCTAGTTATATCAGTCTCATTAGAGACAGACAATACATAATCTTTATGTAGATTATCTAGATCACTATAGTTTTGATAGTTAAATATTCTAGATTTCATTTACGACCTACCATTTTCATATCACCATTTTCTTTTACATTCCATACATCAACTTGTGCATCAGTCTCTATCCATACTTTAGCACCGCATGATAACGGTTTATGTGGTGAATACTTAATTACACAAGGCCCGTCTACATAGACTTCATGTCCATAAGTATTATCTTTGTATGTCTTAACTGTTATTACTGGATTGCGTTCATCGTTTTTAGCATTTGATTTAATAACATGTTGATTAATATGTATTTTTTTATTTACCATACTTCAGAACAACCTCCGATTAATGTTACAATTATTGTAAGAATGGACATAAATATAAGATACTTAATATAAAATCTAATCATGCTATTAAGTTTACTTTTTGTCCTCTAATGGTATCTAACTCAGGATCATTCATATCCCGAATAAATTCATAGAGAATTGTTGCTAGTTTTATTTGTAGTTTAAGCATTGAATACCTCATAAGTTTATATGTTATAAAAAGAAAACGGGGATAAGGCTGTTAGATTCAGTACTCACTTATATCACCTTATCCCCTATCATATAACTAATGATCAGTTAGCTATACGAATATCTAAGCTACTAATAATTCCTTCCAATCTTTACCTTGGAATATTTCAGCAACTTCCAATTCCCTTTTAAACATATTCTCATTAGCAGTATCATGCTTAGTTTTCCTAGTCCTAAACAATTCTGTATTAGGATGCGAAGAATAATTAGTTAGTGCTGAATGTAATGAAAATAGATTAGCCCCTCTTTGTATTCTTTCATCATTTGCTAATTGTTTTAGACTATCTAATTTATAATCAGCCATCTTTAGCTTATCAATAAAATCTATAGTCTGTTGCCATGTCATACGCTTACTAGCCATTAGCTGATACTCTTGAGCCTTATCATAAAATAGCTGAGATGCCATACCTAATGTACTAACAAAGCTTTTCATACAGAAGCCTTTAGTATTACGTTTATAGAGTTTAGTAATACTTTTGGGATCAGAAGAGAACACCATACCATTGGTACAGTATCCATCTATCGCGCCTAACATAAAGTTATTAGCTGTCCTACCATCAAGGCCCGTCCATACTAATAACCTAAATGTAATAGTAGTAGAATGATTTTGATTAGTAGTTATCTTATAATTAATATTAGGGAATCTATAATCTATTAAACCCCAACGACCTTGCCGTGATGATCTAACTTTAACTTCTACATCCTCTATATCTTCAGGATTAAAGTTATTAACTATCTCTTGCCATATAGGTTCGTGGAAACTTCTATGAGATTTAACTGGATAATCTTTACCTACTATCCACCAATCTTCTACCTTATGACCATAATAGTTATCCCGAATAACGGCCTTATGATCTTGATTAGCATCATGCTCCATACATATTTCATTTGTATGTAAATATATATCACCAACTCTAACAGAAAAATCTAATGGTGAATCTTTAAAAGCACTCTCAAAAGCATCGTATTGTGTTATAGGTTGATCTAACATATTCTATTCCTTTATTTCTGTAATGTTAAGATTGTCGTAAATATTTTCACCTAATTTAGATGAAAGATCAAAACAGGTAAAGAGTTTTTCTGTAACCTCATTCATATTGTCATCCGTAACAACAATATCTAAAGTTATTCTAAATGTTTTTTCTTCTAAATATTTTACTGATTTATCAGCAAATTTACACAAAGCATTTATCAAATGCTGTTTGTGCATATCTTCCATTCGTATCCATTCACCTTTAGATGATGAATAATAATATGGTACATCAACCATTCTTTACCTTCCTTTCATATCGTTTTGGATAAGCAACATTACCTACCTCTATATTCCAACATGCTCTACAAGTACCACACTCATAATTCTCATTTTCATGAGCCTTACATTCAACACCTGCAAATGGTAGAGCCTTACTAACAGGTGATGTATAGGTTGTTGATGTATGTATAAATCCTTTCATTGGTTCGGTATCATCAACAGGTGTAGACATCCTTAGTATTAAATTACTAGGCAATGTCCTATTCTTTAATACCTTACGCCATATATAATATTCTTTAGATGGACACCATTGAGTACACCAAGGGGTATTATCAGCAATAGTGACAATATCATTAGCCATCTTATATGATTGTACATCACCACTATCGAACCATCTAAAGTAATCTTCATTAGCTAAGAGGTGTATCATGCGTTCAACAAAGTATTCACCGGTCATAAACTCTAACCTAGCTGCCATAGCTTTTTTAACACTAGGCATATTATAAAAACCTCGTAAAGCATAACACTTATTACAAGGTGTATTAGGTATCTTAGCTAACTTACTTCCAGTGTTGCATAACTCTGCATCTAAGCTAATAGATTTACAGGGCATCTTAGATGTTTGAGATAATATATTAGTTACCATAAGTTTTCTTCCAATCATCACAAGCGGAAACTAAATTACATCCTTCAATAATACGTTGAGCAATAGCATCTCTACTTCCCCATTCACCGAATGGTAAAGGGGATTTAGAATCAACAAACCAAAGTGCATAAGGATTTTTATATTCAATTTCTCTATGCTCATAGGTCTTTAAAACCTTATGTGTTATATCTAATAATGGATCATGATATGTAGCATAAGGATTATCTGTATCAGTTATCTTCTCAAAAGGATTCTTTTTATTCATACTACTACTAACCTCGCTATTTCTTTTTTAAGAACTGTATCTAATGCCATTAATACATCAAGCCTAAAACTATCAGGATCATATTCATATTCAGTATTAACTTCAGCTAATCCATTATCAATAGCTTTCTTAATTAAAGGTTCTAAGATGTCAGTACCCTCACCTTCTACATAATTATAAATACCATCAATGATAGTATTTACTTCATCCTCTCGTTGAGACTGAGCAAGTCCATCTAAACTCATGATGTTACTCCCTCTTGATATTCCTTAACAAAAAATAAAGCACGATTATAGTTAGGTGCAACACCAATAATAACCCAATCAGAACTATAGTTAGTTAGTTCATTTTTAGGTAAAGCTAACTCAGCTTTTTGCCAAATGTTATAACCTTTACCCAATCGTGGTGTAATCTCAATAGTAGCGTTCATGTTACCATCCTTTCAAATAATAAGACATCACTGTTATATCTATAATAATATAGCTAACACCTAATGCCATTGTAAATACTAAAGCATAAAGAAAGACAGGGCTAATGATAGCCCTATCAATCAACAAGAATAAATCTCTAATGCACCTCATCAGATACACCTAAGATATAATCTGATAACTTAACAACAGGCTTTACATGCCATTCTATATGTAATTTTGAATGCCAGTATTTATTTAATTCATCCGTATAACCTTCATGATCATGAATAGTTAATACGTTATTATTAAGACTACAGTATTTAGAGATATCAGTAGTTTCTAGCTGATCTTTAGCATAAGCTAAATTCTCAGCATCTAGTACTATTGATCCATTACGTTCCATTGTAGACCTCCAATGGTAAAGGTTTTTGATTAAGAGATATTATATAATATTATATATAAATCTCCGGTGAGAAGTTTGGCAAGCCTAGCGGAAGCCGTTGGCGTTGTCAACCACAAAATTCCGTCAACGATTTCAACGGGTTAGCCCCTTCATACTTTATAAGCTTATGAGGACATCGAGACTGTAAATTATATAATGATTATAAATAGTTATATGATTGTTATTATTAGTTAATATATAGATGAACCAAGCAATAATATGTCTTATATCTACACCTTAAATTTATATTCCCCTTCCCCTAAATACCTTCCCCTAAATTATATATAAGGCTTGACATAACCCGGCATATATGGCAGATCACCTAAGTACTTGATATAATTGAGTTAATACAATACAGCCTCGTCGGTGTTCGTATGTATATATAAAAATTTTCCAGGATCTCAGAAGATAATTTTCGATCTAACTTGCAAATGAATGCATAAATACTCATATATGGTGAATTACCGGCCGGTTAAAAAGCTTAATGATTTCAACGACTTACATAAACCACTAGACAACTCTTAAAAATGGGAGCATAATTTTCAAACGCTGACGAACAGCGGAAGTCTGGGAAGCGATGGGGTTTCCTAACTAGTTAGAAAGGAAAACGGAAATGGCAAAAAACTTAGGACCAACCGCTAAAGGCGACAAAGCGACTTTAGCAATGGCTTACGTTGAAATTGCAGTTCCCGTAAATCAGATTAGCGTATCCCCAGACGGTAAATTCATTAATTTACCTTGGGGTGCAACTGGTACTTTCACTCATGGTTCAAAGATTGTTGAAGCCAAAATTGGAAAGGGTGGCAAGGTTGTCATTCTTACCAAGGAAGCTCGGAAACAATCCGCTAAGAGTGAGAAAC
>VTLG01016799.1_pt1 | contig 17263 bp, 24 predicted proteins | sample 4694571 | NCBI WGS metagenome assembly VTLG01 (sample SAMN12604809, study PRJNA352737) | marine metagenome | biome: ENVO:00000447; feature: ENVO:00000209|ENVO:00000569|ENVO:01000036; material: ENVO:00002151; isolation source: viral sequences binned using virsorter ...
TTTTTTTATATATGCCGAGTTCGTCGAATGTTTTGTCGAGCTCGTCGAATTTTCCTTAGTTTTTGTTTAAAAATTTTTGTAGTTTAGATAAAAAATAAAATAAAATACTACAATATATTAAAATATAGATAGCTTTATAGCTTAGATATAAAGAGTATACAGTATATGCTAGTTAATTATGGGTATATGGGTAGCTTAATAGGTTTAATGGTACTGTGTGAAGCTTAAAACAGCTTTGCGTATATACGGAAAGTAAAAAAAAACTCTAGCTAACTTAATAACTAGAGTTTTAAAGGTTTTATGTAGGATTATATTTTTATAATACAATTAACACAGAATAAAACGACTCCTGCACTAACTGCACTACATATATACCAGAATGTAGAAAAGACTAATTCTATTTCATTAGATGCAGTTTTAAAAAAATCTATACATAAAACACCAAAGCATATAGACATTAACCAAAAAACAACAATCCAAAAAATTCTTTGTCTTTTTAATCTCTTTTCTTTTTTTGCAATTGATTCTTGAAACATAATATTCATAATTTTTCTCCTAAGTTATTGGGGAAGCTTTTACACTTCCCCATTTTAAAGTTAAGCAGATTTCTTTTCTTTACAAAAAGCAATCATATCAGGGTACATTTCTAGGATATGGTCTACTGCTTCCTCGTGAGTGAAACCTCGCTCATTAGCTAAGTCATCTTTCCACTTTTCAAAAGAGCTTTGCTTAATTCTTCCCGTTCCAAAGTGGTCTTTAATCTTATTCTGGGAAGTTAGCTTATGGTCAACCAAATACTGAGAAACCTCTTTAGTAGTATCACCTACTTTAAAGGTGCTTCTAGACTTAGGTGAAAAGACAGTTCTTCTAATCTCCTCAATCTGGTCGCACTCTTTAACAGTATAAGGTTTACCCTGAGCATTTAGCTTTTCAACCTCTTTAACATTAAAAAGAGTCCCTTTAGGATTCTGCTTAGATACTAGTTCTTTATTAGTAGCATTAGCTAAGATATCAAAAAACTCCTCTTTTTGTTTACTAATATTTTTCTTTTCAATATTAGCACTAATTACAAAGCCGTTAGTGTACTGCACTTGCTTTGCTTTTTTCTTAATAGATGTAGCTTCCTTGCTTTGCAAGGTTGCTAATCTAATATTGAGCTGTTGCTCAAGTATTGTTTTATAATTGTTATTCATTATAAAATTCTCCTATTTAAGTTATGACAAAAATGTGTCACTTACTAAACTACCACAATGAGCAAAGGGGTCAAGTCAATCGCTGTAAGGTGCATAAAATCTAGTTAAAATAAACTGTATAAAAATAATGTAATTATCAAAAAAGCGAATCACTATTTTATTATAAGATTCCGTATATACGGAAAGTGACTAATTAAAGATAACTATTATCTATAATAATAATTTATATATGTAGTTATATATGCACCCTGCACAAAAATTTTGCATAGCCTGTGTGTGTATATATAGGGGGGTGTCACATATTTACCAAAAAACTAGGGGCAAAAAATTACTTGCATTTTAGTGGGGAGTAATATATAATATATATAATAATATAATACTATATAGTTTAAGAGGTATTTAAAATTAAATATTATAGTTTTATATTATTATTATAATATTACAATATAACAATGTAAAGGTATTAAATACTTTGGAAACTATAGAGACTATATCTACATCACCTTATATTAATTTAAATCATTATCTTGATTTAAAAATAACTCAAGATTCTAAATTAGATTTCATAACATTTGTTAGGAAGATTGCTCCTATACTTGTTTCTGATTGGAAGATGGGTCGTCACATAGAAGTAATATCAGAAAAATTAAAACAATTAGAAAGTGGTAAAATAAAAAGGCTAATGGTGTTTCTACCACCACGTTCCTCTAAATCTGTTATTTGTTCCAAACTGTTTCCTGCATGGTATATTGGTCGTAATCCAGAACATGAAATACTTACTGTTTCTCATAGTGACCAATTGTCTTCAGACTTTGGTCGGTCTGTTAGAGATGTTGTAGACTCTGAAGAGTTTCAAAATATATTTAAAGGTGTAAAGTTAAGAACTGATGTTAGAGCTGCAGGTAAATGGAAAACAAATCAAGGTGGTAGTTATTATGCAGCAGGTGTTAAATCTCAGATAGCAGGTCGAGGAGCTCACATAGCTATATTAGATGATGTTATGTCTGAAGAAGATTCTTATTCTGAAGCAGGTCGTAGATATGTTAAAGAATGGTATCCTGCAGGTTTACGAACTCGTATTATGCCTAATGGTTCTATACTGATAATAAACACAAGGTATCACTATGATGACTTGTGTGGTTGGTTATTAAAACAACAAGATGAATATGCTATTGAACCTTGGGAGGTAATTAAAATTCCTGCTTGGTTAGATGAAAAGAGTGCTGAGTTATTACAGTTGCCTGTAGGTTCTAGCTATTTTCCTGAATGGAAACCAAGTGAAGTATTAGAAATAGATGAACAAGAAATACGAGCATCTAATGGTGCACGTTATTGGAACGCATTATATATGCAGGACCCTACCCCTGATGAGGGAGGTTTAATAAAAAAAGATTGGATACAATGGTGGGAGTATGATTCTCCTCCAACGTGTGATTTTATTATACAAACATATGATACTGCTTTTTCTACAAAAACAACAGCAGACTTTAGTGTGATACAAACATGGGGTGTGTTTTCACAATATGAAGAAGATGAAAATGGATATGAAACTTTTCAATCACATTTAATACTTCTTGGAAATATTAAAGGTAGATTTGAATATCCAGAGCTAAGACGTATAACACAAAAACTATATTATGAACATAGACCTGATGTATGTATGGTAGAAAAGAAAGCATCAGGACAATCACTAATTCAAGACATGAGAAGAGCAGGATTACCTGTTTTAGAATATTTACCTGATAGAGATAAGGTGGCAAGAGTACATGCTGCATCTCCTATGATAGAAGCAGGTAGAGTATGGATACCAAAAAATAAAAAATGGTCAGATGATTTATTACAAGAAATGTTACGTTTTCCAAATGCAGCTCATGATGACCAAGTAGATGCAATGACTATGGCAATACACTATATGAAAGAGTCTTGGCATTTATCACATCCTGAGGACCCAGAGTGGGAAGACGAACCAAAACAAAAAAGAGTTGCGTACTGGCGAACTTAATGTTATAATTTGATTTTAGGGGAAAAATATGGCAATAGAAAAAAATCCGTTTGATAAGATACCTGAAGAAATTCAGAACGTAATTCCAATTCCAAAAAAAGTACAAGATACAGATGCTACTATTGAGTTAGAACCTGATGGTGGTGTAACTGTAGACTTTACAGAAACGTCTGTAGAAATGCAACCAGAACCTGATATAGAAGAATGGTATGGTAACATGGCTAATGATATGGAAGAGGAAGACTTACAAGATATAGCTTCAACTGTAATTGATAATTATAGAGCAGATAAAGATTCCAGAGCTGATTGGGAATCTATGTTTGAAAGAGGATTTGATTTATTAGGATTAAAGATAGAAGATACATCAGAACCTTTTGAGGGTGCATGTACAGCAGTACATCCTATGTTAATTGAATCAGCAGTTAAGTTTCAATCAAAAGCAATACAGGAAATGTTTCCTGCAAGTGGACCTGTTAGAACTCAAATATTAGGTAAACAAACACCAGAGAGACAACAGCAATCAAATAGAGTTAAAAACTTTATGAACTATCAGGTAACAGACCAGATGCCTGAATACTTTGATGAAACAGAAAGAATGTTATTTCACTTACCACTAATAGGTTCTGCATTTAAAAAAGTTTATTATGATGCTAATTTAAAAAGACCAGTATCAGAGTTTATACCAATCGACCAGTTTTATGTTTCTTATTATGCTTCTAATTTAAATAAAGCAGATAGGTACACACATGTTATTTATAGAAGTCCTGTAGACTTAGCAAAAGATATACGTACAGGTATTTATGAAGATGTAGATTTACCAGAAGCTAGTAATCCTAATCCAACATCTTTATCAGAAAAGATGAATACAATATTAGGATTAAGTGTTACAGAAGATAGTGACCCACAATATACATTATTAGAACAACATTGTTATTTAGAAATAGAAGAAGACTATGCTCTTCCTTATATTATTACTGTAGAAGAGCAATCACAAAAAGTTTTAAGTATAAGACGTAATTATAAGAAGAATGATAAGAACCAAGAAAAAGTTTCCCATTTTGTTCATTACAGGTTTGTTCCTGGTTTTGGATTTTATGGGTTTGGCTTGATGCACTTTCTAGGCAACTTAACCATGACTGCAACAGCAGCTATGAGAAGTCTAGTAGACGCAGGTCAATTTGCAAACCTACCAGGAGGTTTCAAAGCAAAAGGTGTTAGACTTGTTGGAGATAATGAACCAATAAGTCCAGGAGAATTTAAAGAGATAGAAGCAACTGGAGTAGATTTAAGCAAGGCAATTATTCCTCTCCCCTATAAAGAGCCTTCCTCTACTCTATTTCAGATGCTAGGTTTTGTTACTGCAGCAGGTCAAAAGTTTGCTGATAGTACAGAACAGATTGTTTCAGATGCAGCTTCTTATGGTCCTGTAGGAACTACAATGGCTTTATTAGAAGCATCTAGTAAATTCTTTTCATCTATACATAAGAGATTACATAAATCTCAAAAGGAAGAATTTAAAATTCTTGCTCGTATAGATTATGAATACTTACCCTCAGAGTATCCATATGAAGTACCTTATGCTGAACAAAGTGTATTTAAAAAGGATTTTGATGGTAGGGTTGATGTAGTCCCTGTATCAGACCCTAACATTCCTTCTAATGCACACAGAATGATGTTGGCTCAGATGGCTTTACAAATGGCTCAACAATCTCCTCCTGGTATGTTTAATATAGAAGAATTAAATAGAACAATATTAAATGCTGCTAATATGCCTAATATTGAACAGATACTTCCTCCTAAAAAGAAACCACAAGCTATGGACCCAGTATCAGATATTATGGCAGCAACTAAAGGTATACCTATAGCTGCGTTTCCAGGTCAAAATCATGATGCCCATATTCAAACAAAGATGGCATATTTACAAGACCCTATGAATGGTGCTAATCCTATTATGGCTAGAATTAAACCAATACTAGAAGCTAATATTCAAGAACATTCTGTTATGAAATATCAAGAACAGATTAGTGGTGTAACAAAGATGGCAGGTCAGCAAAACCCACAAGCTGTAGAAATGGCAATGGCTCAAGCAGCACAACAAGTATTAAATGCTAATCAGGCTATGGGTCAAGCTCAATCACCTGAACAACAAATGGTTTCATTAGAACAAGCTAAAGTAGAATTAGAAAAAGAAAAACTTAAAATGTCTTCTGCTAAAAATTCTGCAGATGCTGCATTAGAATCTCAAAAGTTAGAACTAGAAGAAATGAAACTATTAAAAGATTCTGCAGTTTCAGGACAAAGTGCTATGATGAAAAAACAAAAAGGAGATTTAGATAGAGCAAGTAAAGAAACTATGAAACAACTTGATTTACTAACTAAAACTGTTATAGCAGAACAAAGAGCAGAAATAGATTTAGAAAGAATACGAACTGATGCTATGAAAAAAGTAGCAGAGTTAAATGATATAGATGATAGGACAAGAAGTTTAAAATTAATTGATTTTATGTCTGAAGCTATTAAAGAAGAAATGAAACAGAATACTGGTGGTGAAACACCTGTAGAATAACTAGGGATATTTTATGCCTGTCGACTGCCCTAGCAGACATGCCAAGACAACAGGTTAATTTTATTTAAGGAGAATAAAAATGGCAAATACAACTTTTAATGGACCAGTCAGGTCTGAAGAAGGTTTTAAATCAATAACTAAAAACTCAAGCACAGGAGCAATAACAGAAAATATTACTTATGGTAATAATGGTTTTGTAGCAACTCCAGTAGTATTAGCTGATGCAAATACAAGTTTAACTGCTGCTGATAATGCAGGAAGAGTAAATATTATTCCAGATGTAACAGGTAATAGAATATATACATTACCTTCACCATCTGCAGGATTACATTTTAAATTTATTTATGGTGGTGTAGCTGCTGATGCTTCAAATCCAATAATATCTACAGGAGCTGATGCAAATTTTATATCTAAAGGTGGTATTACTTTTCATGATATAGATGCTGATACAACAGCATCTGTTTTTCCAAATGGTAGTTCAAATTCTAAATTAACAGTTAATGTTCCAGAATCAATAGAAATTAATTTTATTGCATTAGATTCTACTAACTGGGCTATTTGGGGTGTTATAGCTGCAGATACTGCACCTGCTTTTGGAGACCAATAAGATAAATGGAAGTATCTAGTGAAGCTCTTCGTAAGTTTGAAGAAGAGTTAAATTTATTAAGAATTAATTTAGCGAATGGACAAGCAGATTCATTCGCTAATTATAAGCATCTAGTAGGTCGTATTCAAGGTATCGAATGGTCTATAGATGTTATTAAAAATATAATTAAAAAAATGTATGAAGGAGAAGAAGAATAATGCAACAAGTAAACATGGCAAAAAGTATTAAAAATGATGCATGGATTTCTAGTGAAGATATAAGTAATCCAGATATGTTACCAGATTTACCTGGGTATCATATTTTAGTAAGACCTGTTTCTATTAAAGAAAAAACTAAAGGTGGTATATTATTACCAGACTCTACCAGAGATGATATGGCTTATCTTACTACAGTAGGACAAGTTGTTGCTATAGGTGATTTAGCTTATCATGATATGGAAAAGTTTCCTAAAGGACCTTGGTGTGAATTAAATGACTATGTATGTTATGGTAAACATGCAGGTCAAAAGATACAATATAAAGGAATAAAGTATATTCTTTTATATGATGACCAGATAATTATGAAGGTAGAAAGTCCTAAAACATTAGACCCAACCTTTAATTTATCTAAATATAGTTCTTAGCAACTATTGTATACTTAAGATAAGTATAGTATAATATAAATTATAACGTAACTCGTATGTGTCGTTAGCAACGAAAGGTAACAAAATGGAACAACAACAAGAATGGAATGAAGTTAAGGCAGAAAAAGAAGAAGCTCCTAAAGTAGAGTTTGAAGTAGAAGAAGAAGTAAAAAAAGAACCTAAAAAAGAAGAGCCTAAACAAGAAGTAGAACAAGAAGAAAAACCTAAAGAACTGGAAGGTATAGATACCAAAGGTGCTCAAAAAAGAATTAAACAATTAGTTAGACAACGTAAAGAAAAAGAAGAAGAAGTTGCAAGACTAATTAGACAAAATGAAGAGTTAGCTCATAGAGTTAAAAAACAAGAAAAAGATTTTTATGAAATTGGCAAACTTAATTTAACTGCTAACGAAAAACAAATAAAAGATAAATTAGATTTAGCAAGAACAGCTTATTCAACAGCATACGAAGAAGGTGATAGTACTAAAATATTAAAAGCTCAAGAAGCATTAAATGAAGCACAAGTTGATTTAAAAAATATAGAAGCTACAAAAACTAGATTTAAAGAACCAGAAGTTCAACAACAAACAGTACAACAACAAGTACAACAACCTCAACCACAACCTGACCCAAAAGCAGAAGAGTGGGCAGCACAAAATGAATGGTTTGGAAAAAATAGAGTAATGACAGCAAGTGCATTAGCTATTGATACAGAATTAAAAGAAGAAGGATATGACCCTACAAGCTCTGAATTTTATGAAGAAATTAATAATAGATTACAAGAGACTTTTCCTCATAAGTTTAAAAATAACAAAGAGGAAACTAAAGAAGTTCGTAAGCAGGAAACGTCAGAGACTGCACAAGTAGTAGCAGGAGGTACACGTAGCACTCCTAGTTCTAAAAATAAAGTGAAGCTTACTAAAGAAGATGTAAGACTAGCTAACAAATGGAATATACCACTTGAACAATATGCTCAAGAAAAACTCAAAGCAACGAGTGCAGAAGGCGAGTATACAACAGTAAACATGCAACGTGGAGGTAAAAAATAATGACACGAATCAATACACGTAGTTCACAACTTAGAGAAAATAATACTAACAAAGAAACAAATTATCAGTTTGAAGAGCAAGATAATTTACACATACCAGAAGCAATAATAAATCGTTTCAAAGACGAAGGAATGACTCTTGGATGGTTAAGAGTAACTCTTAAAGGACAAGATGATTTTAAATACATTGGTAAAAAAATGCAAGAAGGTTGGAAATTTGTTGATATGAAAGAAGTACCTGAATTAGAACAAACATCAGTCGTGAAGATGGATGGAAGATACTCTGGAGCAGTCTGTCGTGGGGACATTGCGTTAGGTAAAATACCTACCAAGTTATTCCAAAGTAGAAATGAGTATTACAAGAATAAGTCTGACCAATTAATGGATGCAGTTAATAGTCAATTAATGAGAGGAAATAATTCTAGTATGCCTATTTCTAATTCAAGTAAATCAACAGTAACAAAAGGTCGACAACCTAGTTTTCAAGAATAGTCCTTTTGTTGCTTTATTAACAATAAAGGAGATTAGACTATGGCAAGTGTAAATGCCCCAAGAGGATTAATCCTCGCTAAGAAGAATGGTGATGGTTCTAACTCTACTGGTATACGTACTATTGATTTGAACCCTGCAAGTCCTAAAGTGGCTTCAGCATTAATACCTACAGATGTTTTTACTGGAGACCCTATTTTTATAGGTGATGATGGTTCAATTGAGCCTTGTACTGCTGCAGCATCTACAAAAGCTGCAGGTGTTTTTCAAGGATGTAGTTTCGTAAATGCTAGTGGAGAACAAAAATTTGCAAGAAGTTATACAGGTGGCACCACAGCTACAGATGTAAAAGTTCATATTGCAAGTGACCCTAACCAAACATTTTTTATTCAATCAAACGTAGCAGTAACTGCTGCTGAACATACAACAGGTATAGGTGTTAAAAATGCACCTTTTGTTCCAGGTACAGGAAGTCATAAGACTGGTATGAGTGGATATACTTTAGATGGTGATGGTGATACTAATGCTGTCAGTAATTTAAGAGTTATACGTAGAGCACCTTGGGATACAGGTGTTGGAGCATCAGTAGGAGAAACAGATACATATCCTTGGTATGAAGTACGTATTAATATGCATATGGATAACTACGTAACAGCAACAGTAACAGGTTAATAGGAAAGGAGATTAATTATGCCAATAAATAGAGCTGCGATAAGTAAAGAACTCCTTCCAGGATTAAATGCTGTCTTTGGAATGGAGTATGGAGAAGTTAATAATGAGCATGAACCACTATATGAAGTAGAAAATTCAGATAGGTCTTTTGAAGAGGAAGTCCTTTTCACAGGATTTGGTACTGCTCCAACTAAGCAAGAAGGTGCTGCTGTTGTTTATGATGATGCAGGAGAAAGCTTTACAGCTCGTTATACAAACGAGACTATTGCTTTAGCTTTTGCAATTACAGAAGAAGCAATGGAAGATAACCTTTATGATACTTTTGCTAAATTAAGAGCAAAAGGATTAGCTAGAGCAATGGCTAATACCAAACAAGTAAAAGCTGCAAAGCTATATAACGAAGGATTTACCACAGCACAAGGTGACGGAGTAAGTTTATTTAATACTGCACACCCAACTGTTGGAGATGGTAACCAAAGTAATACAGCTACAGCAGCAGCAATCTCAGAAGCTAGTTTGGAATCTGCTGTTATTCAAATTCAAAAGTTTAAAGATGATAGAGGAATCTTAATTGGTTCATCTGCTGTATCTTTACACGTTCCTGTAGACTTAATGTTTACATGTGATGTATTATTAAATACACCAGGAATTGTAGGTAGTGCAGACAATGACATTAACTCTATCAGAAACTTAGGAGTATTCCCAAGAGGATATATGACTAACAGAAGATTTACTGACACTAATGCTTTCTATATTAAAACTGATGTTCCTAATGGTTCAAAGATGTTTAATAGAACACCTTTACAAACTAAGATGGAGCCAGATTTTGATACTGGAAACTTACGTTTCAAAGCCAGAGAAAGATATTCTTTTGGAGTATCTGACTGGAGAGGTTGGTTTGGTAATCAAGGTGCCTAACCATTAATAATTAGGGAGGGTTGAAATATACTCTCCCTACTATAAGGATTTAAAATGGCTAATAATATAACATCAAAGTTTTTTACAGGTGCTACTAATGGAGTTATTGTTACAACAACAGACGTTACTAGAGTTGTAGCTATTCATGCAACAGCAGTTTCTGCTACAGGTACTTTTGCATTAAAAGATGCTACAGGAGGAGATAGAATAAAATTTTCAGTTCCTGCAAGTAGCATGGCAGATATTTATATAGGTGACCAAGGTATAAAATTTAGTGCATCAATAAGTGTATCTATGCCTTCTGATGGCAGTTCATGTACTTTATTTGTAGGATAGTGTAGTGCCTAATTATTCGTTTCTTAAAACAGATATAATAAATACTATAGAAAATGATTCATCAGAGTTTGAAACTCAAATATCTTTTTTTGTAGAAAAAGCTGAAGATAGATTAATTAAAGAACTGGATGACCCAGGTCTAGATAATTATTCTACTTTTTCTTTTACAGCTTCTGACCCAGTAGTTAGTTTACCTGCTGATGCGTTAGTTATAAGAAATGTAAACTATACCACAAGTGTTTCAACAACAGATGTTCCTGCAAGTTCAAAGGTAAATTTATTACAAAGAACCTATGAATATGCAATAGACTATTTTCCTTTTGCTAGTGCATCAACAGGAACCCCAAGATATTATTCAAGAAAAACTAATACACAAATTTATATTGTACCAACACCTGCATCAGCAGTATCAGGTGAAATACAATATACACGTAGACCTTTGGCATTAGCTAGTGCTACAGGTACAAGTGTAACTACTTCTAATTATTTTAGTGAGTTTTGTTATAATGCATTATTTTCTGCATGCATGATAGAAGCTAGTTATTTTATAAAAGATTTAAATGCTGTTGCAACATGGGAAGCAAAATATAAAAATTCCGTAGATGCTCTGCGTAACCAAGCTAGAAGAATGAGACAAGATGACATGCAGGTAGCAGCAAGTCCTGCAGGAGGACCTAACCCAGTAATACAAGGAGCAAACTAATGACAGAAAAAACTAATAAAGATATAGACCCATCTATTCTTAAAAAATTAAAAATAAAACTATCAGATTTAGCTGATTTATCAAATGAAAAGTTTGAAGACTTTATTCAAGATAAATTATTATATCCATCTAAACAATTAGAAAAAGTTCCAGTTATTAAAAAAACAAATAAAAAAATTAAGAATGTAATTGACAAATCATTAAGGAAAAATAAAAAAGGTGGCTTAATTAAAAAAAATGTAGGTGGACTTGTAGGAAGACAAAAGAAAATAGATGCTGATGGTAGTGGTAATATAACTGCAAAAGATTTTAAATTATTAAGAGATGGTAATAAGTTTGTAGCTAAACAATACGGAGGAAAAATTGGTAAGTAGAATAAGTGCAGTTCAACAAATTACAAAAGTAAACAATAAAAAGAAAAAGAAAAAAAAGAAGAGGAGAAAATAATGCAAGATAATATGAAAGATTTAATAATAGGTTCTAATGCTAGAACTTTTAATAATTCTACAGGACATGATACAAGTGCAAAACCTACTGGTCAAGGTTATGGAGCAGCTAGAAAAGGACCTGGAGTTAGAGGTCCAATAGAAGCTCAAGTAAAAGAAGAGCCTAAAGAATATAAAAATAATGCCTAAAGAAAAGAAAAAGAAAAGAAAAATAAAAGGCAAAGGCATGAAAGGCATGACCATTGGTAAGGGCGATAAGCGACCTACCAAACAAGGTGCAGGTCTTTCAGCAAAAGGTGTAGCAAAATATAGAAGACAAAATCCAGGTAGTAAATTAAAAACTGCTGTAACAGAAAAAAGTCCTACAGGTAGTAGAGCTAAAAGAAGAAAGAGTTATTGTGCTAGGTCTGCAGGACAAATGAAAAAGTTTCCTAAAGCAGCAAAAAATCCTAACTCAAGATTAAGACAAGCAAGACGTAGATGGAGGTGCTAACTGTCATATTTAATAAGTAATATTCCTCATTTTAAATGTTGGGTAAGAAAAGAATTTACTAATAACCACATAGATTATCATGGCGAATATTTACATGGACTAGCGATAGCAGTCAATACAATACCAGATAGATGTTTAAGTTTTCAAGTAGTCTTTACTGGCATAGATGAAGAAGAAAATATACATGGAGGTGCAATGTGGGCAAGGATGCCAATAACAAGTTTAGTAGCAGATGAAGTTTTAGAAGAGATGCCAGAAAGAATGGATACACATTTAGCACAACCTTGGGACTGTTCCTCAAGAGGACATTCCATAGTAGTAATGGATAGAATAAGTTCTAGCCCTTGGATGTGTAAAATAGGTGGTGAGTTTTATAAAGGAAGATATATGTTTACAGTTGATTACACAGATAGTTATATTAGTGATGACCCTGCACAACATAAACAAAGTCACGTACTGCAACTTATAGATGCAGATAAATGGACAGGTAATATCGTGGCATTACCTAACAATAGAGTTAGAGTAACTAATCCTGCTTTATGGGTTACTGGTAAAGGTGCACCAGATTTTACACCAAGTCAATATATTCATTCAGCAGAAATACATGATAGTTATACAGACCCTGAAGTAACATTTAATAATTTATATAAGGAGAGTAAGTAATGTTTAAAAAAACTAAGTATATGTCTAAAGGTGGTACAGTAAAAAGAAAAGGTGGAGGTATGGCAGGTATGAAAAAAACTAAGTATGCTTCTAAAGGTGGAACACTAAGAAGAGCAGGTGGTGGTAAAACTAAATATAGGTCTAAAGGTGGAACTATTAGACGTAAGTCTGGTGGTAGAACCAAGTAATGGGTAAACTTTGTCCAAAAGGTAAAGCAGCAGCTAAAAGAAAGTTTGATGTATATCCATCAGCTTATGCTAATATGTATGCTTCTGCAGTTTGCTCTGGCAAAATAAAACCTGGTGGCAAAAAAAAAGTTAAAAAGAAAAAGAAGAAAAAAATTTATAGAGCTGCTACTGGAGGTGGTTTACGTAAATGGGTATCAGAAAAATGGGTAGATATAGGAGCTCCTAAAAAAGATGGTAAGTTTCAACCATGTGGTAGAAAAAATGCTAAAAAATCTAAACGTAAATATCCTAAATGTGTGCCATTAGCAAAAGCTAAAAGAATGACAGCAAGTCAAAAAACATCTGCAGTAAAAAGAAAAAGAGCAAAAGCACAAGGAGTAGGTGGTAAACCAACATTTGTAAAAACATTTAAAAAGAAAATAGCATGAATATAACACCTGAATTAATTAATACAATACATAATATATCTTGGTTTGATGGAATATTTTATATTATTATAGGTTTAGGTACGTATGCAATGTATAAATGGATAAAAAATAAATGGTAAGAAGATTAAAAAAAGTAACTAAACAATTAAAAAAAGCTTCTAAGCTTCATGCAAATCAAGCTAAGATAGTTGCAAACTATGTGAAAAAAAATGAGAAAAAGAAAAGACCCAAAAGTAGGAACAGGAAAAAAGCCTAAAGGTTCTGGTCGTAGATTATATACAGATGAGAATCCTAAAGATACAGTTAGAATTAAATATGCAACTGTAGCAGACGCAAAGAAAACAATAGCTAAAGTTAAAAGAATAAATAAACCTTATGCTAGAAAGATACAAATATTAACTGTATTAGAACAAAGAGCTAAAGTACAAAATAAACATGAGCAATCAAGATTAGCAAAAGCTGCTAAAAAACAATTAAAGGAAAAACATAAAAAGTATGGCTAGTTCAGGAACATATAATTTTAATTTAGATATAGATGAAGTAATTCAAGAAGCTACAGAAATGATAGGTGGTGAACAAACTCTTGGTCATACACCTCAATCAGCTAGAAGGTCTATAAATTTATTATTAAATGATTGGCAAAATAGAGGTGTATTATTATGGTCAACATTTACTACAGCAGTAACAGTATCAACAAGTGTTACATCTTATGATTTAGCAGAATCAGTTAATGATGCTTTAATTATTACAGTTAAAGCTAGTATAGCAGCAACAGAAACACAATTAACAAGAATATCATTTGAAGAATATAATGTGCTACCTAATAAGTCACAAACAGGTAGACCAACACAATATGCTATAAAAAGAAATGTAGATAAACCTACAGTATTTTTATATCCTATTCCAAATAACAGTACAGAAATATTAACAATAGAAGCAATACGACAAATAGAAGATGTAAATAAATCTGCAGGACAAAATGCAGATATACCAAAAAGATTTTTACCTTGTTTAACATATGGATTAGCTTATTATTTATCACAAAAAAGACCAGGTATTCCTGATGCTAGAGTTGCTATGTTAAAATCAAGTTATGAAGAAACATTAAAAAGAGCTATGGAAGAAGACAAAGAAAGAGCAAGTATTTATTTTAAACCTAAACTAGGATATATTTAATGTCTAGAAGAAGTACAAAAGCAAAAGCTATGTGTGACTCATGTTCATTTGTTTATGATATGAGAATAATGAAATTAAATAGTTATGATATGTTAATATGTCCTGAGTGTTTTGAGGGTAATTACGATTTAAAAAATCATCCACAAAATAGGTCTGCTGATGTAAGAGATGATACTATAGTTCCAAATGCAAGACCAGATATTTTTGGTAGAAATATTACATGGGAAGCAGCTAATATTATATGGAATGATGTTCCAACACCAGATACTAGAAAGTGGGATACAGTATGAGTGATTTATCAAATAATTTAATTAATGCAACATATAAAAAATTATTACAAGTTAGTACCTCTGGAAACACAGGTATATCAGGAACACTAACAAATATACAAACAGGAGATGGAACTAATACAGCAGTTAAGATAGCTACAAGTGCTGTTCAAGTAGATGGTACATTATTTGTAGGACAAACCTTTGGAGTATCAGGTGATGCTTCTGTAGCAGGTAATTTAGCAATAGCAAGTAAAGTTTGTGCTAGTGCATATTATGGTGATGGTTCTAATTTAACTAATTTAGTATTTAGTGGTGATGTATCTGTATCAAGTTTAATAGTTACTAATAATGTAACTGTAGGTGGTAATGTTACTATTGGTGGTAATATTATGGTATCTGGTGGTGAAGTTGTAGTTAAAAATACAGGTACACAATCTAATATAAAACTATATTGTGAATCTTCTAATGCACATTATGCAGCTTTACAAGCTCCACCACATGCTTCTTTTAGTGGTAATATAACAATAACACTTCCAACAAGTGCAGCAACATTAGTTGGTACATCTACTACTGATACATTAACAAATAAAACATTTGGTGATGCAGTAACTTTTGATGATGATATATCAGTTAGTGGTAATTCAAACTTTGGTGGTACTGTAACAGTTGCAGGAGCAACATCATTAGCATCTACACTAGCTGTAGGTGGTGCTGCTACTTTTGAAAGCACAGCAACTGTATCAGGTACAGCAGGATTCTTAGGAGCTGTTAGAGTTTCAGGTAATACATCTGTAGGTGGTACATTAGATGTTGGAGGTAATGTAAGTGTAGGAGGTAATGTAACTGTAAAAGGTGATGTTCATGTTAGCTCTAAAGTATGTGCTAGTGCTTTCTATGGTGATGGTACAAATATTACAGGTATACCTATTACAGGTAATATATCAGTTTCAAATGCAAATGTAGGTGGTACATTATTTGTATCTTCTACTGCAACAATAAAAGGTGCTACATCTTTAGCATCTACATTAAGTGTAGGTGGAGCAGTTAATTTATTAAGCACATTAACAGTAGCAAGTAATATTTCTGTAGGTGGTACATCTAATATAACTGGTAAAGCTGAATTTGAAGATGATGTTTCTGTATCAGGTAATACTGCTATTGGTGGTACATTAGATGTTACAGGTAATGTATCATTAGGTGGTAATGTTACAATTAAAGGAGATGTTCATGTAAGTTCTAAAGTCTGTGCTTCAGCTTTCTTTGGAGATGGTGCAAACTTAACGAATGTACCTGCAGTTATTACAGGTAATATATCTGTTAATAATGTAACTATTGGTGGAACTTTACATGTAGGAGGAATTACTACAGTAGTAGGTTATACTCATTTTAAAGATGATGTTTCAGTATCTGGTAATGTTCATATAGGAGGTACTACTACAATAACAGGAGCTGTATCTTTAGGAAGTACATTAGATGTTGCAGGTAATGCTTCAGTATCTGGTGATTTAAATATAGGTGGACATGCTACAGTAGCAGGAGCAGTACAGCTTGGTTCTACATTAAGTGTTACAGGTTATTCACATTTTAAAGATGATGTATCAGTAAGTGGTAATACTATTGTAGGAGGTACAGTAAGTATTGGTGGTGGTATTATAGATTTAAAAAATACTGGCTCACAATCAGAACTTAGAATGTATTGTGAATCAAGTAATGCACATTATGCTGCATTAAAAGCACCTGCACACGCAGATTTTTCTGGTAATATAGATTTAGTAATGCCTGCATCTGCAGATACATTAGCAGGTATAGCAGCAACACAAACATTTACTAATAAAACATTTGGTGATAAAGTAGACTTTGATGATGATGTATGTGTATCAGGTAATACAGTATTAGTTGGTAATTTAGCAGTAGGTGGTACAGCAACTGTAGCAGGTAATGTATCATTAGGTGGTACAGTATCAGTTGGTGGTGCAGTTAATTTATTATCAACAGTAACAGTAAGTGGTGCAGCAGGATTTTTAACAACAGCAAGAGTTTCTGGTAATACAACAATAGGTGGTACATTAGATGTTGCAGGCAATACATCTATAGGTGGTACTTCAAATATTACAGGTAAAGCTGAATTTGAAGATGATGTATCAGTAAGTGGTAATGTTATAATAGGTGGAACGACAACAATAACTGGTAACTCTGGTTTCTTAGGAACAGTTAGAGTATCAGGAAATACTTCATTAGAAGGACAATTACAATTAACAAAAAGTGCAGCAGCAGTTGTATGTGCAACAGCTATTAATGGTGTAGCTTCAGTATCATTAAATTTTGGTAACGCACAAAATTTTAGTACAACAGTTACAGCAGCACATACATTAGCTAAACCTATAGGATGTAGAACAGGACAAACAGGAAGTATATTTATGGTTCAAAGTGGAGGTAGTGGAA
>VTLG01000219.1_pt1 | contig 17261 bp, 21 predicted proteins | sample 4694571 | NCBI WGS metagenome assembly VTLG01 (sample SAMN12604809, study PRJNA352737) | marine metagenome | biome: ENVO:00000447; feature: ENVO:00000209|ENVO:00000569|ENVO:01000036; material: ENVO:00002151; isolation source: viral sequences binned using virsorter ...
TAGGTGCATTATTACCTATCCATGAGGTAGTATTACTAGAAGAAAGTCCTGTTGGTTGACTATTAAAAGCTAATTCAATTCTGTATGCTGCATCCGGTGTTGGAGCCAAACACACTGTATCATGATCCCAAACAGCATAATATTTAGGTGTTCCAGTAGTTTCTCTAACAGGATGAAACTCATTTATAAAAGAAGGGTCTTTCTTTTGTAAAAGTGTTCTAGTAGCTGTTCCAGAACTTGGGTATATCATAAAATGACGAATAAGTGAAAAATCAGCTAAAGTTGTTCCGGGTAAAGTAACAAAAGGATCACCGGAAGTTAATGTTGCATATTTTATTTTTCTAAATACATCTAAATCAACATCTCTAAAAATACGTTCTTCTGCATGCTCTATCATATCATTAACTCTAGTATCAGATAAAACTGTATCATCTGTTTCTGTATAATCTCTTATTTGTGTTACTAATTCTGCGTATGTTGTCATGCTGTTATTGTTGCAGGGCCTGCTGAAGCCATGCCTCCTCCTCCCCTAGTATTACCAGTTGTTGCAGTGTCTGTCGATACACTGAATGTATAAGTATCATCATCAACTTTCGTTATCGTATATCCAGACGATTCCTCTAATTTATCTTTAGTTATCCCATCAAAAGCATCCACATCTCTAAATCTCACTGTATCACTAGACGATCTACCATGACTTCTTTCTGTAACTGTAATAGTGCTTGAACTTGCTGATCCTGTTTTAAAAGAATCAATACCTAATAATTGAGGCACACTTGATTCAGTTCTATCTGGTCTTGCATTTTTTAACGCAACTCCATCTGGTATATGATGTCGTGTTTCAAGTTGAGGATGTTTAGCTTCATATTCTGATTTATGTACAAACATCCCATTCCATTCTTTTACCATTTCATTATATGGAAAAGCCATACCACTACGGTCTGATATTGCTTGTGATCTTTTTCCTCTTGCGAAACTAGACATTTGGGTAATAACTCTGTGGTGTTATATAAGTACTACTTGATGAACCGTCTTCTACTAACGCACGGTTTAGTTCATCTTCATACAATAACTTTGTTTGTTGTGTTAATTCTGGTTTATTTTTTTGTGATAAATAAAAAGCTAAACCAGATACCATGCAAGGAATAAATCGATAAGGTACGTCATTAGCATCTGTATAATCATCTACATCTTGTATTCTTTTTACATAATATATATGAGCGTCTTTAGATGCTGCTGTAGAGTCAGGTGTTGGATAAAATGTAATTGTAGTTTTATCTATAAATCTTTGAACAAAATATTGAGTAGGTGTTCCTTTAGTAAGTTTATTAGAAATAGAAGAATATGCTGATCTACTAATTTTAGTTAAAGCCGTATCAGCTTGTGTAGTAGCTGTTCTTCCTGTTCTGTATGTTGCTTCTAAAATATCAGCAACACCATATACACCAGAAGGTGCAACAGTTACTGAACTAGTGCCGTCTCCACTAGCTCTATAAAAAGTATATTCAGCTTGTCCTTCAATAAGATCAATGTTGGTTTCCGCAACTTCCCAGTATTGCAATCCTCTATTACCCCATTCTTGAAACATAATATTCAAAGAACGGCGTGCAGATTTTAACTGGAAACCAGTTAAATCTTGAATACCAATTCTTTCGTAAGCTTCTTCAATTACTTCATCTACTGAAAAAGTTTTATCGAACGTTACTGTGTTCGAAGTAGTGTTTGCCATAGCTACTCCTTAATTATAATAAGCTACTACAAAATCACAGTTTGTTACATCAACATATGCAGCAGTTTCAAATCTAACTCCATCACCATCAAAGTTCATAGTTATTGGTTCGCCGTCAGCTGTTCCCCATTTCAAATGAATTTTAATAACTCCTGATGCAGCGGTATTGTCATAAATTTTAACTTCACCGTTTGCAGCGCTTGCTTGACATTGTATAGATCTGATTCTTACTTGTCCTAAATTAGCAGCAGAACCACCAATAAAACCTTGTAATCTACCATCACTTGTTAAAGCTACTGATGCTTTTACATCACTCATAATTTATCTCCTAAACCATGTGGGCCCGAAGGCCCACATTAATTTTTATTAATACACTGAGTATTCTATCTCAAGTGTGCCGCGAAAAGCTGTTAAAGCTGTATCACAAGCAGAACCCGCACATAAGTACAGATATTTGCTTGCTATTGCTGCATTCACATTAGGTTCAAAAATGTGAAACGTACCAGCAGTAGCATCAAGATCAATATCAATCTCAGTTACAGAAAGAGCTGCTGAAAGTGTTGGTGAAAAAGCTGCAACACCAGCGCCTACTATCTCTGTACCAGAAGATACTGCAGCATTGGTAGCTGTTCCTGATGTAGCACTAAGCTGTAAATTACCTAAAGAGTTAGCATCACTTGCAGCAGCAGTTGTAATACCAAGCACTGCTTTATGAATAAAGAATTTACTTGCTGTTACCAAAGCATCTGGATGATCTGTATTTAATGTACCTAGTTCTACTAGAACATCGTCATCTGCATAAGTAACACTTGCCGCATTTGTGCTAGACAAGTCTATTGCAAATGTTTGAATTTTTCTAGTTCCTAGTGAAATCAGTTGTCCAGTCGAATTGATTGAAAAACCGGTTTCTGTGATAGCGCCAGTAGTAGAAGATTTGTTAATAGTTTTAAAACCACCTTCTGATCTTACCGGACCACTAAAAGTTGAATTTGCCATATTGGTCTCCTTTTCCGTCAACATAGTCTGAGACGTTGTCTACTGCATGAGTCCATGCTGACTATTTATAAAGTATGCAGTGTTACGACTATACGCCTTTAAAATACTAAATGCAATAAAAAAGGGGCCCCGAAGGGCCCCTTTAAAACGTTCAGTTTAAAACGCTTACGCGCCTTCAGAACCGAAGATACCTCTCCAGTCAGACCAACCGAAGCTGTATCTTTCCCTAGCTTTGTATCTTACGTTACCAGTGTCGAAATCACCTTCCATTGCAGTTTTAATCGCTGCTCTTTCGAAGTGTTTCATACCATTAGGCACGTCAGTTTTAATGAACCAAGCGTCAGTGTCAGTTAAGTAGTTATTAACTACATAACCTTGAGGAATCATCCCCATAGATTTAACTGCATTTAGATCGTTATCTGCAGTTCCAACTCTTGCTGAAGATTTCATAATTCTTTCAGCAGTGAATTGTAAAGCAGATGGAATGATTAATTTCATTCCTTTGGCAGCAATTTTAAAGCCTCTTTCATCTTTAATTGCGCCAATATCAATCAATGCTTGTTCAATTGACGTTTCGCTTAGATCAGCAGCTGTTTCTAGCTCGTTTCTTTGGTTCCCTGCGGAAACAGTAGGGTGAGCGCTTGAAAAGAGCTCAACTCCATCTCCACCAAGATAAGAACTGCTATAACCGTTATTTAAAACGTTAGCTGCTTTTATTTGTTTAGTATTAGCCATAGATCTTGCTAGTGCTTTTGTATAACGCTTAGCGATACTATCATACAAATTATCCTCAACTGCTTCCTCAGTAATTGCGAAAGCGAGAGCTATTGTCTCGTGAGTATAACGTGATGTGAAAGTTTCATTTGCGTTATCAAAAGATACTGCTGAACCTTCAGCTTTTACTTCTGCGTTTCCGAAACCAGATAACATTACTTCTTCTTCAAAAGCTCTGTCTGAACTTTCTTTGTCGAAGATTTCGCTATGCTGATTTTCGTACATTTTGTACTCAAGTCCAAATAATGCATTCAGACCTGGCTCTAGCTCTTTAGAGAGCTGTTGTCTTGATATAGCCATATTATAATCCTCCTGCTATTATTGGTTATCTTTTAACGCATGCTCGTTCCATGTAACAACATAATTAGCATGAATTGCCATTTCATTGTTTTCTGGATCAGAGGTAAAACCAAGAATTGCTAAAGGTTCCCCTGTAGCAGCATTCTCAGATACATCAAGCTCAGCACCAGAAAGACCAGTAGAGGTACTTCCTGAATGAGTCTCAATAAATCTACCTGTTTTACCAACATCCGTTTGAGCAGCCGCTGTAGCTGAATCACCTTGAATCAAGAATGTTTGAAACGGGTTATCATATACAAAGGCTTTAATTGTTTCTCCAGTTGCTACATTTGTTTGAGTGTAGTAATTGGAAAATTTTGGTTTTCCTGTTGAAGGGTCTTTAGATATCATTACTCCTGATAACGCACCAATACTATTTGGGTTCGTTACAGCAGCAATACCAAAAACATATCCAGCATTACTTGTATCTATTTCCAAAGGATCTCCTTGGAACATATCATTATCGACATTGTCTTTAATTTGATACTCAGTAGTCTGGAAGTTTGCGACACCAACACGATTACCTATAGGTCTTAGACCAAATGGGGCATCTACATTTGCCATATTTGTTTCCTCCTTAAAGGTTTATTTGTTAGTGATGGTAATAATTACTAAAAAATTAGTTTTTATTAGATCCACCAAAAGTTACACGAGTCTGCCTATCTTGATTGATTGGCATACTTGGGTGCTGCTCCTTCAGAACATCGTGTTCCAATGCATCGTTTCGTTCTTGCGTCATTTTTGCAAAATACTCTTCACGAGACTTGGCGATTTCTTCCGGTATCCTAGCTAGCAGTAGGCCACCAACTCCAATTACTCCCTGATGTTTACCAGTTTCAACTTGTGGGTAATCACTATTTGGATATTCGTCAGCTCTTACAAGCTCCCACCCAGATCTCATTTTGCCAGAGATGTTCTTTGTATCATCTTGGCCCATGCTTTCTGCGCGTATCCATCTATGTCTATACCCGTCTGGTGCAGGTGGTGCATCGAGTGATGATGGAGGAGTCCATACTTTAGGCTTTTCAGTTTTTGCCCTAGTTGTACTCGCGCGGGAAGATTTCTTTACTTTTTTATCGTTTGTCATGCTTATACCTCCTTCGCGGCTAATTGTTTCGCATACTCTTCAAGTGGCACACCTAATCTTTTAGAAATTGCTACCTGTGATGGCGTGAGTCTCACAGTTTTTCTGCGTCCTTTTGCGGCTGGACGTTTGGCACTTGCTACATTTTGAACTGGAGTTTCCTCTTGTTCAACTGCAGATTCCTGTACTTTACCAAATTTGTGTGGGAAATCAAGTCTTATTCTTTTGTCCACTTCGGCATAGTAATCATCAGAAAAAGGATCAAACCCTTCTTGTTCTACAAGGGTTTTATGTATGTCAAATGCTGTATAAGTCATAGCATTATCAGTACCAAACCAAGGGTTTTTAGAGGCCCAAGCTTCTGCTTTAGGGTCAGGAGGTGGTGCCTGCTGTGGTCTTGGTTGTTGTGGTGTAGTTTGTGGTTTTATCTCTTTATCTTCTGGTTTATTTTCTTGTAGCTCTTTTACTCTAGCAAGTCTTGAAGCTTCCATTGATAATTGAGAAAGTTCCGATTGAGCTTCTACTTGTTTATCAATATCTCCAGCATGAATTGCTTGAGCAAGTTTTTGTTTAGTAGCATCTAGATTAGTTGTAACTCTCTTTTCAAATTCTTTTGCATAACTTGCATCAAGATTGTTATACCTATTTTGTACTTTAGCTGCATTTTCTTTTACAGTTTTCGCATAATTAATAGCTTCTTCTTTTTGCCTTTCAGCTTCACGCATTTTACGCGTAAGTTTAGCTATCCTTTTATTTACGCCTTCACTATATTCACTAAGTTCTTCTTTTGGGGTTTCAGCAGGAGCTGGTTCTTCAGCTTCTACTTTTTCAACCTCAATCTTCTCTTCTTCTTTTTCTTGTGGCGCTGGTTTTGCATCAAGATCAATTTCTTGTTCTTGTTCTTCCGCATCACCTACGTCAATTGTTTTTTCTTCGTCTTGCATAGTTAATTCCTCCTATGAATTACATTGCGTGAATCAAATCTTCGGGATTCTCTATTGTCCCTAAGACTTCATCATCGTTTAACATTCTTATCTCGCCACCTTCAATCTCCATACGTGATCCTGCATATCTTGCAAATACCACCCAATCTTTTTCTTTACACCAGGGACCTGTAGGATACTTCTCATCATCCTTGTAACACAGATCACCCATCTTCAATACGTATCCAACTTGCGTTGCAACACGTGCTCTATCTAATGCTTCTTGTGCAATTATTATTCCGCCTTCGGTTTTTTCTTTAACCTGAAAAGGCATTACTAATATTCTCCAACCTGTAGGGTCTGGAAGTAATTCTAAATTAGTCTTTTCTGGTACTTCTTTAGCTTCTTTTTCTTCTTCTTTATATTTATCTTCTAATGCGTGTGACGTTGTTTGGGTCATTCGGTTCTGGCTCCTTTGGTTCTAGCAGGTTAGAGAGTTCCTGATTTACTATATCGATACCATGTATCTTACCTATTATATATTTATATTATTCCATACTGTCAACCCCGCCGTTTGCTATTGTCTGGACTAGTGCGTCCATCTGATTTTGCATTGCTCTTCTTAGTTGATATATTACGTTTACCGGATCCGTAGCTTCTGACATATTTTTTTTCCTTTTTGCCTAATTGGTCCCAGAACACATCAAGTGGGTTCTGAGGTTTATCTTCCCCCATAATTTCCCCCAATGTAAAATTAAGTCAATCAGTTATTTCTTTTTGAACATTTTGACGGCTTGACCTGCGCCCTTGATCCCAAATGATGCAGAAATTGCAATATATAATAGATGCTGATAATACGTTGGGAGTTCTTGCAAAGCAATAAACCCACTTTTAACATATTCTTGACATCCAGGAATAAATACGAGCACGGCGGGGGCGAGCAGCACTACGAGGCTTACTTCGTCCTTCCATGACCCTTTCATTTGGTCTACTGCTGATGCTTCCCAAGATACTTTACCTGCTATTTGTTGTTCTTTTAATGCTGTGGCAGCTTTGATCTCAGTCAGCTTAGCTTCAGACTTAGCTTTCTTAGTTTCAATCACACCTTTAACCATATCACCAGCTACGCCTAGTAATGGTTTAATTAATAGTTGTAACATTATTAATTTAAAATTATGATTAAAGCGATTACAATAATAACAGCAGCGCCAATCAGTTTCTTTTTGACAGGTGTGTTATTCCATTTGTATATTAGTTTTTTTCTAAGTTGGTCGATCATATGATCCTCCTCTTTTTTTATGTATTTTAAACTTGTATATTAATTTTTCAATCTTTTTTTAAACTAAACCTACATCACTAGAAGTAGCTTCTATATATTCTCTAATTTCTGCCGGAGTGTAGTCTTGTCCTTCCATCATCTCAGCAATTCGTATTTGATATGGGTCAGTAAGGTTATCTATAAAATCTTGGTTTGGATCTAGTGCTTGCATTGGCAAAGTGGTTAATGATGGTAATGGTCCACCTCCTCCATCTGGATTGTTTGGATTACCTATTGTTGGTGCAGCAGCAGGTCCACCTTCGTACCCAAAAAAATCTTCAACCGCATCTCTTACAAAACCAAGTGCTTGCATTGCTAATGCCGTAGGACTGTATTTAGAATAAACATCTGCAAGGCTTTGTAAACCGCTTTGTAAACTATTGTTATTGTCCCGTGAAAATCTGTCTTTTTGAGTTTCTGCTGCAATACCTAAATTAGGACTAATACCATAAACATCTTCTGCAGAAGGCTGTGGGTCTGGACTAACACCAGTACCATTATTATTACCACCTGTTGAATTACCGAAACCATCCATTCCCCCATAATTATCTTGACCTGGTCCTGTATTATATCCTGGCATTATTTCTTAGTTTCCTTAACTGTAGCTTGCATGCTTTTTATTCCATCTTTTGCAAGTGAAACGGCTGCTCTAAGCTTCTGGTGTTCATCTTCTTGCTCTAATTTGTCTTCAAACTGAGATTGACCTTGCATCATCTTCATTTTATCCAAATTAAGCTTTTCTTCGCCTTCTTCAGTCTCTCTTTGCTCTTTTTTAGCTTTTAATTGGACTTCATCGGCTTTTAACTTAATTAATGGGTCATTACCCATCTGATCAAGCACTTTTTTCTCTTCTTCAAGGTACTCAGCAGTAATTTCAGCAATTAATTTAGCTTTTCTGGACTCAATTTTGTTTTTTATGTCTTGAATCTGTTTTTGCATCATCTGAACTTGCGGATTTTGCTGTATTTGTTGCGCCATTTGCGGATTTTGCTGTACTGAGCCCATCATTTGTTGCATTTGAGCTGTTAATTGCTGCAATTGTTGCATTTCTTCAACAAATTCTAATTGAATCTGCTCTTGTGCCATCAAACTTATGTGTTCAAGTATATTTTTTTGCAAAGCAGCAATAACTGGAGGGTTATTTCTAGCCATAATTGTACCCATAAAACTTAAATGTGCTTCCATATGTGCTTCATGGTCTTGTCCTGGGAATGCTTTAAATGTTTTACCATTCATTGCATCAATATGTTCCATAGCCGGATCTTTTGGTTGTGGTGGCTGAGGTGGTGGTAATAATTGATCAACATCTTTAATGTCTAATGCTTCATACATATCTCTATACGCTACATACAAATTGTGCATTTTAGGGTTTGACATTGCTAATTGTAGTTGTGTTTGTGCTACACTAATTCTTTGTGTTTGTGAAAAAATGTTTGGATCAGCAACTGGAATAATATCTACTCTATCATCAAAGTCTGCTTTAAATATTTGTCTTTGTCCACCAACTACATCATATGGGTATTGTGGTGGTAAATAAGTTACAAAACATTTTGCAAGTAGCATGAACTCATGTTTCATTGATGCATATAATCTTTTATGTATTGCACTCATAACCCGCGATCCGCGTTCAAGTAATGCAACTGTCGTTCCAACTGCTGCACTCTGATTACCATCACCAACTTGTAAATCAGCAATGCTCGCGAAACGCTGACCTGCTTGAACAACCATTCCCATTAACTGAAGTAATGTTTGTGATGGTTCTTTAAATGGTAAAATTTTAAACGCATCATCCAATCTTCCACCAGGTGCATCAACGTCCCGGAACTCACCCGGCTGCAACGGTTGAGCTTCGTCTCTGACTCTGATGCCTCTTTGTTTGAATCCGGCCGGGAGATTAGCCAAGGTGCCTGCATCTAAGAGCTGTCTTAGAGCAGCTGTAGCAGTTCGTGATAAACCGCCGATCATGTGGATAAGACCGAATCCATAAAAGCCTAGTCCTGGTAAAAATTTAAAATGCACAAAATAATCTTTTCTTGTTTTCATTGGATCTTGTGCTGCAAAGTTTCTTCTAATAGCAAGAACTTGTCCTGATCCTTCTTCGATTGTTACAATGTAAGGTAGTTTTAATCCTGTTGCTTCGCCTTGTTGTCCTATGTCTTGGAAACCATCTAAATCTAAATCAAGATGACACTCTAGTATTGTATATATCTCATCATTTGATGCTGATATACCTTCTAGTTCATCTTTAGATTCTTTAACTTCGCTTGCAGAAAAACTAGATTCTTTTAAATCAACATCTCTATAAAAATCTGTTAATTGATATTTTATAATATCATTTCCTGACATTCTAATTCTATGAATGATTGTATCCGCTTCATCTAGTGAAGTTGCACTATATGGAACCAATAAATCTTCTGCAGGAATAAATTTAGAAACACAACGTTGTAAAACAGAATCATAATAAACTTTTTTAAATGTAGAACCTGATAAAGGTAAATTAAATAACATTTGATCAAACTCAGGTTCATATTCTTTCATTTCACATATTATTTGATAGTTCATGAAATCTTTTACTCGTTGTGCTTGTTCTTCTCTTTGTCTATCTATTTTACCAACAACTTTAGTTCTAACCGGGCCATGAGCAGGTAGAAGTTCTTTATAAGCTAAAGCTTGAAATTGTGTTACTGCTTCTGCAAGAACTGGGTGAGTTGCACCCGATGCACCAGAAAAAGGTTCTGATCTATCTTCATATTTAAAACCAAGTAAATCTAAACCTTTTGTGTATGCTTGTTCCCAATCATCTCTAGAAGCTTTAAAATCATCATAGCTAGCTCTAATGTCAGCAGATATTTTATTTAAAATACCTTCTTCTAAAAAGTAAGCTAAGTTTTCATCGTGTGCTGCAGAACCTGGACCAGCAAGAGCATTTGGATCAAAATCAATCTCTACTCCACCGTCATCTAGTTGATTAACTTCAACCGGACCTTTTTGTTGTTCTTCTTGTAGTGGAATTTCTCTTTCCATCTCTTGTCCAGTAACAGAAATGTTTGTTCTAATTGGTTCTGGTAATGATTTATCGATTGCCATTATATTCTCTCCTTAAATAGTGATCCCATGCCATTGTAAAATGAATCGCGTCGCTTGGATACTATTCCCCCATGTAAAAGATTAACTCTACCACCTTCTGCAAAGTCGTCTACAATATTTGGATTGGTTTGTCTTTTTATAAATTCTTCTACAGCTTTTTCTGCTTCTTCAGATTTACTTCCTCCCTTAGCTAGTTTTTCCCATGAAGTTACGCCTCCTTGTAAGTCATCTATGCCACCAAAGTTTTCAATATCATATCGCTCACCTTTTGCAAATTCCCCTGCTTCAAACGTACCTTGTTCATTTACGTTAACAGAATGTTCTCCCATTAAATCGTCTGTAGTATCTTTATTTCCAAGAAAGCCACCTCTTTGGTCAGCTCTTGCGGCTGACTGAGTTTGTGCGGATGCATCAAAAGTAGGTTGTTCTGTTACTACTCCTCGTTGCCCTAATTGATCGGTCTTAACTATATTTTCTCCTGGAATGTATTCAAAAGATACTTGTTGAAATTCATCACCACGACCAGTAACGATAACAGCACCAGTTGCTTCGTTTTCATATAATCTAATATCTCCACCAGGCAAACTTTTATCTTTTAAAACATAAATAGTTTCTGTATTACCGCCGCTTGTAAAATCTCCATAGCTTGGTTCTCTTGTTTTTGTACCTTGGGTTTTAATTTTAGTTACAAGAGCAGGAAACCAACTAGGCATACCTGGAACTTGTTGTATTACTGGAGCTGCGGCTTGTTCAACTACCTTTGCTGCTTTAAAAGCTCTACTACCACCTAATAGTGCAGCGAGTCCTCCGCCAAGAAGGCCAAGAAAGGTACGTCTACTTACAGGTAATTTTTTAGAGTTGTCAGACATATTAGAAAATACCAAACCATTTCTTTTCTTTTTTTTCACTAGTAATAGGTTCTGTTATTGTACCTTCCATAACACCCCGAACTTCATCATCAGTTATATTATCACTTAAAGCACCAGAGTTGAGCATGTCATGAACAGAATAACCCGCCATGCCCATAGTTTTAATATTATGAATATCTCCGCGAGTTACATCTGCTACTTGCATAAACTCATCATCTTCAGCCATTATGTCTCCAGCTAGTGTATCTGCAAAGCCTCCACCATATAATCCTACACGACCACCTTGTGCGGCTTCAAATAATTTAGGTTCTTGCTTTTTTTCAAAATCATCTATTTGTTTATCAAATATCTCTCTAGCAGCATCTAATTTCATTCTGTGTAAATAATCATCATAAAGAAATTCTGTTTCCAACATATCCAGTCGGTGATCTGCTATGTTTTCACCCATCTTACCTGTTGGATCAACGTAACTTAATGTTTCATAAAAACTACTAGGCGCATTTTCACTCATTTCCATAAGTCTTCGTCTTTTCATTCTTTCAAGTTTTTCCATCCAATAAGCTCTTTCTTTTTGTGTCTTGTAAAACAAATCATCTGTATATGGGTCTGTACCATCAGCATAATTAATACGTCCACCTGCTATTCCACCCATTGCATGTGGTTTTCTTGTAGGGTCAACCAGCATTGGAAAATTCGGATCACCTGGATCCATGTCTTTTACTTTTTGAGCATAATCATCTATAGTTTGTTTAATCAGTCGAGCTCCATCAAAATCACCTGCTTTTTCAAGTTCAACCATTCTAGCTGTCATAATTTCAAGTTGTTTAGTAGCACCTTGCATTTGCTTACTACCAAAATCCATTTTATCTAGCTCTTTGCTTATTACGTCTATATTACTATCCATTATTTGTTGAGTTACTGGATCTTCCCTCATCTTGTTATAAATATCGTCAAGGTTGTGTTGAAATGTTTCTTCAGGAAGATCTGGCTTAGATATACCTACATCTTCTCTACCTAAATCTATCCATTTCGTATCTCTTACAGATGGATGTTTTGTTGATGCTGGATATCCGTATCCTCTCTCCTGAATTGCAAATTCTTCTAAAGTCATGGTCCCCGCTGCATCTTCATCGATATAACGAATACGTAACTCTTCATCCAGTTTATTTAAATCTTCCGTACTTAATTTAGGTTTTGCTGTTGCAATATCTGTAATGTTATCACCTGTAGGTGCAACTGCTTGTTTGTATTTATCAGACGCACCAACTTGATGTTCATAATGTAAAGGGTGTGTTGGATGATTTCTTCCTTCTAACAACCAAACTAATTCATCATCAGGCGTGCTTGAAGGCATACCTATTTGTGCATTAGAAAGCCCAGAAGAGTTTGCTTTTATACGTACTGCTTCTAATACTTCTGCTTCACCATACTTATCAATTAAGTTCTTCCTGAATACCGGATCGGGTATCGCTTCTTCAAGACTATTTATAAGAACTGTACGACCTCTTTGGTCATACATATCTTGCGCTATTTTTTGTTCTGCTGTTCTAGCTTCTAAAACATCATCTAAATAGGTTGATATCTCTTCAGCAAATTCTTGTGTTATTCTTCCAGTTTCTGCCTGAGTATATAAATAATCATCAAATCTTTCTACACCACCTTCTATTTCTTCTGTGGTAATTCGTTTAGGATCACCTGGTGCGTAACCCTCGTTCATTTTTTCTGCTATAGCTTTTTTTAAATTGTGTATATCACTTGGTGTACTAACTGCGTGTCCCATTCCTCTAAGGTAAGCAACCAGCTGATCGAAATATTTGAACATTAATAATACGTCCTCTTTTGATGTGGAAGTGGATCATCTGGAGCGTCTTCAGGATGTTCTACAAAACCACCTTGTCTAAATCTCATTACGGCTTGAGTCATGCTATCCACCAAGTCATCGTTTTCACCAAGGGGGAATGCAGCGCATTCGTCAATTACCTCATCAGCAAACTTTCTGTCAGGCGCCCAAATCATTCCAGCTTCGAACAAAGGCGCTACAGAGTTTACTCTAGTATGTTTATCATTTCCTTTGCTTGGTGTAAAGTTAATAACTGGTATCCCCATTTTCCTTAATTCATAAGTTAAAGGCAATCCAGATGCTTTGGCCTCCACAATTACCGATTCTGGTTTCCAATAGTCATATTGCTCCTTTGCCTTCTTCCTAAGTTCCGGAAACTCGTATCTATCTTTTACAGAGTCCACTAATATCAAATGTGCCTCTTTTTCATCTTCATTTGGAAAAAATACGCCCCAAGTAGTAATAGCACTAAAGTCAGCAGTCTCTTTTTTCATAAAAGCGGTGTCATATGACTGAATTACATGTGCAAGAGGTGGTAATTTGTCTTTTGGCCATTTTTTCCACCAATGTTTCTTAATAATGGCCCCTTCTTCTGAAGTTGGGTTTTGTTGATACTGTGCATTCCATTTTTGAACACTAACTGAAGCTTTAACAGCTTCTAACTCTTCTTTTTTCCAATATCCAGGCCAAACCGGATTTCCTGAAGGTAATATTGCAGGAAATTCGATTATTTCCCATTGATCTGCTTTAGGTTCTTTTTGTCCTTTAATTAATTTGCCTGTTAGGTCTGCTACACTCCATCTTGTCATAACAACAATGATTCTTCCTCCAGGTTGAAGCCTTTGTCGTGGTCCTGAAGTGTACCATTCATAAACTCTATCATAAGAAGCCGCGTTTAGCGCATCTTGCTCCGAGTGTGGATCGTCAATGATCAATAAGTCCGCACCACGACCTGTAATTGAACCACCAACACCTGCAGCATAGTATTCACCACCTTGAGCAGTCTCCCACTTACCAGCGGCTTGAGAATCTTCTCTTAAACGTGTATTAAAAATTTCTCTATACTCTTGTTGCTCCATTAATGTCTTTGCTTTACGACCAAAACGTACAGCAAGTTCTGCATTGTTAGTTGCTTGAATAATTTTTAATTTTGGATTGTTACCGATCATCCATGCAGGAAGATAGTTAGATGCAAATTCAGATTTTGTATGACGAGGTGCCATATTGATAATTAATCTTTTTAATTCTCCCTTTGCTACACGATTAAATTTCTCAGCCATAATTTTATGGTGTTCACCTTCAATAAATTCTGGCCACATGTGTTTTACGAAAGCTAAGAAATCATCGCGGACACTTTGATCCTTCTTTTTTTGATCAAGCAGCAGGGCGGCTTGCAAATATTCTTTTTTAGTATCTGATGGTAAATTATCTATTTGTTCTGGTGTTAGCATTTGAAAAAAATTTTCTACAAAATTTTTGCACTTATGTTTTTAAAAGTGGAAATGAATTTAGCACACATCTATTTATGAAACAAGGCAATATATAGTGTTTATTGGGACCCCTATATACTAAATCTGGGGGTACCCCCTCCCTTTTTAATGTGTATATATCTATTTTTTTGGGACCCCTCGCTTCTCGCTTGACATTTGATTGTGAATATGGGATAAGATGATACGCACGTTTACGGGGGCTTCTTGCGTTAACTACTAAAAGCCCCCAACAAATGAAAGGAATATGTTATGTGGTTTATTGTACCTGTTGTCTTACTTAATGTATTAGCAGTGATGCTTGCATTTATTGGTCAACCTTTATTTGCCTTTGCTTTGTCTGGGATATCATTCTTATACATTGCTAAATGTTTTCTCGACTAACTCCCCCACGCTCCAGCAAATCGCTGGAGCATTCATTAACATCTAATATTTAAGCCACAAGCTACAAGCTAGGGAGTGATGATAAAGGTGAGAGTATGCGTGGGACTTGCCCGACTTTGCCAATACTCTCTTATTAGGACTTACAGATATAATCTACCATGCCTAATAAACTAATTAACTAAGTTGATTGGTTTAGGCGATACAACGACTGTATCGTATTTCAATCTCTCAGCAATCTTTTGTTCTCTCGTCATAGTTTTATTCTTCATACCTTGTATCATACTAGCGAGATTAACGGGGTTATACATTGTTAAGCCCGTTGAATTAACTTTGATTAAGTCAGCTTCATCACAATCAACACCTAACTCAGTCATCAACTCAACACCCTCAGTTAAATAGCGATAAGCCTTTAAGCCCATTGCCATTGCTTTTTTCTGTGCAGTTATTGTGTCTATCCAAGTTGCGTGAGCCGAGATTAACATTCCCTTTTGCTTTTTAAACATTTGGAAAGTTTGAAACTCAGCTTGAGTACACGCAATAGTCCTAGACCTACAATGACTAACTCCAATAATATCAACATAGAATTGCTTATCAAAATCTTTTGCAATTCCCGTGCTATTATCTCTATCGCTAGAATAATGAGAGTAGCCACCATAACCTAGTGCCTTGTCATTCGCCTCACAATGTTGTGTCTTGTGTGGGTTGTCTTGGTTTTCTGCTTGTTGTGGAAAAATGTCAGGGTTGCAGTCTTTTGCTTTTAACTCATCTCGATATAAAGCATAAGCAAATTTTCTGCCACTATCGTAGTTATGACCACCACTATTGCAATCGCCAAATAAACCAAAATCAAAATGTTCTGATAAATCTCTACTTTCATATTCATTTTCGTCTGCTTGGCTTTCGTGTGCATAAGAGAAATAAAAACATTTATCTTTTGCTACAACATCTAATGGTTGCCCGTATTTATTTTTTAATGTTTGACAAGTTTCCACATCTTCGTCTGGATATGACCTCTTAACCACATCTTTAGCAAGTGCAAATGTACTCTCATACAAATCCATTATACTTGCCTTTGCGTCAAGATATGCCCTTCTCTCTTGAGTGTCCTCTTGTTCTGCGTGTTCGACATAACGATTAAGAATTTTCTTCCTATATTCGTCATTCATTCTTATTTTAGCCATATTATTTTCCTTTCGTTAGTTATTCTGGGATATTAACAGAATTGTTATTTTGTGCAAGTATTATATTATGTATTTCAGCTATATTATCGCCAATCCAATCATACATACACCCTTGAGAATGGAAGTATGGTCCATATGTATCAGGTCTAGTGGCATTCATAGTTTGGCACCATTGACCAGACCAGCTATATTCCTGAGCAGCACCGTGTCTGCGCCATAATCCCTGACTTTCAATAAAGTCTAATCTTGCGTTAAGTTCACACTCACTTTTTGCGTAAACATATCTTACGGTACTACTCGAGCCATATCCATATTTATAGAACTTTTTTTGACAACTTGGATTTTGACAAATATATGCTTTGCCTTTTTTAAATGCGTGTTCCATTAATGCACCCCCTCACTAGTTGCCACCTTAGGTTGATAGCCTTTAATAGTGAATATATTAGTAAAAGTTCTATATCCATCTATCGTGTGTTCTTCATTATCTAATGCAACGCAAGTAATCGCAAGTTTGTCATTTTTAGTTAGCCAAATCTTAGATTTCTCGTCCCAATAACATCTTCGTTTTTCAATGTCATCTCTTTTCTTGCAGTAGTGAATTATATAAAAGTGGTCGGCTTTTTTAAATTGCTCAACTAATTCTTTTGTATATTCTTCAAATGTTGGCTCTTCATTTATTATTTCTTCAATCATATCTTATCCTTTCATTAATTGATTCGTTTTTATATCATTACCTCTTGAATTTGTCAAATAGTTTCCCATATAAATATTGTGCTTAAAATGCTGACACATTAATAAGTGTCTATGTAACAAACGAAAGGGTAGTTTAGGCACAATGTGCCCGGGGTGATGTAGGCTAAAAGCACGTGTATGCACATCCCGTGCACACGGGCCCGGACCTCTGGGATCTTTTTACCGTTCCGGGCCAAGCCGCAAGCAACAAGCAACAAGCAGCAAGCGCAAAATAATATTTGACATTGTGTCATGAATATGGGATATAATGATATAACTTAAAAAGGAGAATAATATGAAAAAACAAAATGTACTAATACTAAAAGCTGATGACAGCCCAGCAGTGATGCATGAGCTGGAGTCTAACGAGGATGGGCAACCGTCGTTCAAGGATGTCTACCCTCTAATCAATACTAACATCATAGAGATTGCTCAGGGACGCTGGATACAGCGTGGCAATAAGCCGGAGTCTGTAGACGTGGAACTGTTCTGCGATGAAGAGGCGTTGATGAAAGCTG
>VTLG01002818.1_pt1 | contig 17259 bp, 31 predicted proteins | sample 4694571 | NCBI WGS metagenome assembly VTLG01 (sample SAMN12604809, study PRJNA352737) | marine metagenome | biome: ENVO:00000447; feature: ENVO:00000209|ENVO:00000569|ENVO:01000036; material: ENVO:00002151; isolation source: viral sequences binned using virsorter ...
CACCAATAACTAATCCTTGATACCAGTAAGGCAAATTCTCAAATTTCATAAAGAAATAATCGACACGTTCTTGTAATGCTTGGTCGCCAAAAAATACAGAATAGGCCAAAATCAACAAAGGCAACGAGAGTAAAATTAAACAGAACTCATCCTTATAATCTGATTCTTGTCTTTTGTGTACTATTTTCTGAAGTTCTATTTCCCCAGCTACTGCTCTCTCTAAATGTTTAACTTCTGCTTCACTTTCTAAAAGTTTTGCACGTTTTTTATTTTTATATATCTCTGCTCCTGTTTTGAGAGCTAATCTACCTAGTGTGAACCACATTTTAACTCCAATGCTAACTCGCAGTAATGTTTTATTTTTTCATATCGTTCTCTATTGCTTTCGTAATCTTTTTTTCTTACAGCATATTTAACTATATTTCCATCAATAAAATCTAGCTTGTGGGCCACAATTAGCTCAATAGGGTCAATTTTTGCATTTTTGTAGTGGAGGCCACCTATTTGCTTATCTAGTGCTGAACCCCTTTTAAAAGCTCTTATTTTGCCTTTAATGACCTTTTTTTCATCGACTTTGTCTGTCATACTAGCTTTTTAATCCATCTGCCTTTTTTATTCAATACCATAGGCAAAAGACGTGGGATTCCATCTAATATTATACCACAACCCACAATGAACCTTGTTCTATGGTTTTTGGAATAGGCAAAAGCTAAATTTTTTTGATTTATAAGACATCCTACATTCATGGCCCAAAATAACTTATCAGGGTTGGCCCAATATTTAATTGTGAACGCCGAGTGAAAGTGGCCCTGACAAGTTGAAAGTCCCATCGTTTGCGATACCTTCAAAACATCCGCAGATCTGCCATGAGTAAAAAAACATTTCTCGCCATTTGACATAGTAATAGTTAAATCATCCACCCACTTCCATTTTTTAGTTCCTAAAAACTCACCATAGTCTTTTAAAAATTGTCTACTCATGCCAAACTTAACTGCACGTCTATAAACTAAACTAGAGTGATTAGAGTCTATTTCTATAAGTTTTGGAAACATAGACTCAAGCCTTTTAATATGTTCTTTAGAAGCATTTAGCTCGTGTCCTGGACTAAATAAATCAGGATCATGTGTGTGCATTGATATAGCATGGAAGTCTAACAAGTCACCAATAGACATAGTAAACGTTGGTTTAAATTCTTTTTTTATGGCTTCTAAAAATGCAAAACTATCCTGATGGTGGTAAGGAATATGCATATCTGAAATCACTAATATCCTCTTCATAGAAATCAACTATAACTTGTGTAGAGAGTTTTGTCTAACTTTAATTGATAAGGGTCACTATAAGATGAGTGACAACTGCAATAGTGCAACCCCACATAATTTTTTCAATACGTGAAACTCTCTGATCTAAGTGGACTAAATGATTTCCACGAATGGTTTGGATCTCGTGTTTTAAAAGTTTTAGCTCACCCTCAACTCTTATTAATTGCTCTTTGTTTTTTTGAATACTTGTTGCCATAATTATCTTTTTCTTTTTATAGCTCTTCTTACTATATCTTTGTCAAAAGTGCTAGACCTACCACGAGAAATCATTTTGTTAACACGTGCCATTGACCAAGCCGCCATAGGAACTCTCCTCGATCCGCTGGCCAAAAAAGCCCCTTGCCCCCTCCTATAAATGGCTTTTAAATCAGAATAATTAAATAATTTTGATTTCTTTGCTTTTCTTCTTAACGTTGCTTGAACTGATGCTGATAAAGGTCTTCTAAACTTTCTTGCCATTATGACCTCGTTCTTCTTCGTAATAAATCTCTAGGTATAAAACCACCTGACTTATAAATAGATGCTACTTGTTTAATTAATCTAGCTCTAGTCATTCTTTTAGAGCCTTTGAGACCTGAAAGGTATTTTTTAGGGATTCCTGTCTTTTTATCTTTTGGAACGCTTTTTCTTTTTCTTTTTCTTGACATTTCTTCTTTTCCTAATTGGCCTTTTGTTTATCATCTCTGCTAGAGTTGATGTTGTTGTAAATCCTCTCATCCTCTGTGTTGTTTCTGTAATCTAAACTTAGCTTTTTTTACAGCTCCCTTGTGAGGTTTATAATTGCCTTTCATTAAAGCATAAGTCCCACCCTTCTTCTTCATGAAGTGATAACCTCTTGGAGGACTTATGCTAACAAATTTAACCATTATTTTTTCTTCTTATTCTTTTTCTTTTTTTTCTTTTTTTTAGGCTTCATACCGCCACCATAATGACCAGGCATCATTTCCTCCTTTTCTTTTTATTAGTTTGTTTTTGTTTTTTAAGTATAGCCTTCTGCAATGCTAAAGGCAATTTTTTTTGTTTTTTTGTTAGAGCCATTAACCTATTACCTCCCCATCTTTCCATTTCATATCAGGTAAACCATTTTCAAAACTTTTACCATCATATGTTAATACTTGCTTTCTATTTGCACCTTTTTCGTTATACGATACATGAACCCAACCACTATTAATATCTTTATCATTTTTAGGATTCCAGAACTCTAATATCAGTTGATCGAAGTCGCAGTTGTTTTGTATCCAATATGCAACCTTAATATTAGGCACACCAAATATCTCAATATCTGAAGCCATGCCTTTGCAATGTTGACTGGTGGATTTTGAACCTATGGCCTCTGAAAGCTGAGGACTACGATACCCTGATGTTATGGTAATTGGTTTGTCAAACTTAGCTCGTAATGGTTCTAGTATTTCATAGCATAAGTTTTCTAAATTTTTTATCTCACCAGCTCCTGGAGTATTATCTATCCCCTTTCGAGTGGCGGTCATAGATTTTGTAAATTCTTCTAATTTGAAATGTTTTGAAAGTTGCATTAAAACCTCTTATGGTTTTGCTGGAAACTCAACTGCTTTTACTTGTTCTTCAGTTGTTAGACCTTCTGTAATATCTCTTAGTTGTTGTCTATAATCTTTCATTTCATCTGACATTGTGACATCAGATAAAGCATAAAAATCTGTTTCAGCTAACTTATTATTTCTATCTTGTCTTAAAGATGCGATTGCTCTATCAAAAGCACCAGCATTCCAATCAGCTTCTTCCTGATCTCTTTGTGCTTCTTCTTCAGCAGTTAGCTGTATTCTTTCTCCATTTACTAATTTATATCTTGGCATAATATTCTCCTTATATGTTAATTTAAACCAAATAGCAATATCTGTCCACTATCTATATTTCCTGAACTCATTTTAAATTGTATTCTTGTGATTGCTGATGTAGTGTTAAAATATCCAGCTATGTATTGATTATTGTTAAATACACTTTCTTGATAAACATTTGAGGTAGCAATAAAATGCTTAACAAAAGTGGTGTTGCTTGGTTCAAACAGATGTAAAATACCTGAACCACTCATATCGTTATCATCTCCCATATTTGTTGCTATGGGTTGAATACTAGTTCCTTGTGCTTGATCGAACCCTGAATCATAACCTAAAGCTGTTGTGCTATCACCCTCATTATGTGCGGCTCTAAAAAATGTTGAAGTAATTGTTTGATTGTAATTAGTATTAGTTCCTGTATCTCCTTGAAAACCAAAATCTGATCCAGCAGTTCCTGTGTGTATATTTACAAAATAAAAAATATATTCCTTATAAGTGCTATCAATTCCTGATGTAAAACTTAAACTTGCTGATGAAGAAGCTGTTTGTGTTGCAATATGTGTAAGACTTCCAAGAGAAGATATTGACCCAAATTGTGTTACATCTTTTACTGATCTGTTATTTAATTTTACAATACTCATTAGCTTCCTTTTATTCCATAGAGTTTAATTGTACCAGCATCTATATTTCCTGATGACATACTAAATTGAACAGCGTCTATTGCAGTTGTTACATTACAATATCCTGCTGTATTCCAGTCATAAGCATAATTTTGATAAGAATAACTAGCAGTTCTTGAAATAAAATTTTTTACAAAAGTGGTTGATGAGGGATTAAATAAAAACATTTCTCCTGAACAACATTCATCTGCACCATTACCCATACTTAAAACAAGTGAATGTGCTGAAGTAGATTGTGCTAAATCTCCACCAGCAGAATAAGATAATGTTGTATCGCTATCTCCTTCGTTATGATAAGCATAAAAAGCAGTTGTTGTTTTTGTAGCATCATAACTACTACCTCCATCTCTAAAATTTACATTAAATTTAACATTATCTGTCGCTGGGTGTATGTCAAAATATTTAAAAACATAAATAGGATATGTGCTATCTAATACTACACTAGAACTTCCATTAACAAAAGATATTGAAGAACTTGAACTAGCAGTTTGTTCTTTTATCAAAGTCATTTTACCTTGTGTCAAACCTACACTTGTTACTGCTGATATAGAATTATTATTGTGTTTTACTAAACCAAAAGTCATTAGGTTACTCCATATAATTTTATTGTTCCTGATTCTATGTTGCCACTATCCATTTGAAATATAACTGCATCTATTGCACTTGTGGTATTTCCATATCCAGCATAATTAAATTCAAAAGCATAAGATGCTCCTGATTCTTGATACAAACTTGTCATTCTTGCAATAAAATGTTTTGCAAATGTGGTGTTAGATGGGTCAAAGAGGTGCATTGTACCACATAAAGATGCGTCATTATCTGTGCCTGTAAAATATCCAAGACTTTGATTTGAAGTGCTTTGTGCTAAATCTGTATGAACATGATAAGTTAATGCTTTTCCATAAGTAGAATCAGCTTCATCATGATATGCAACAAATGCTGAACTTGTTTTTGTAACATTATAGTTGCTTCCACCATCAATAGATAAATTAAATCTAAACCAAGTTTCTGCTGTTGCTGGGTGTATGTTTATAAACTTAAATATATATTCTTTGTAAGTAGAATCTATTCCTGAAGTAAAAGATATTGTAGATGAACTTGATGCAGTTTGAGTAGATATTAAATTAAGACCCCCACCTGATACTGAAGCTGGAAGTTGTGTTACTGCTGAAAGGGAATTGTTTTTAGCAAAGAGTAGAGCCATATTAAGACTCCTTTGGATTATCTGCTTTTATTTGTGCTATTCTTTCTTTCCAAGCATCAAGACCTTGCTCGTTTATTTCCTCTAATTGTTTATCCCAAGAACCATACAAGCTTTTTCTTTTTCCAATAACAACATTATTTCTTTCTAATTTATTTGCATCATCTTCAAGTGCATTTAATTGAGACTCTGTTGGTTGTGATAAATCAAGATTCCACTCTTTAATATAAGCACCTTTACCATTACTATCGTCTTGAACAATGACATCTTTTGTGAAATCGATATTTGTAAACCCATTTGCTTCTCCATAAAGTTTTATTTTATTTGATAAATTGTTCATAAAAACTCCTCTATTAACTTATTAGTTTAAATGCAAGAAATCTTGAATTCATCCCATCCATCATTTCAGCATTTCCACCTCTATTTTGATAGATATAAATTTCGTAATAATCAGTAGTATTTGCTAAATCTATTGCTGAAACATTAACACTTTCATAATTATCGTGTTGTACATTTGCAAATTGGACATTAGTTCCATTTTTACGAATTGCTATTGAAAAAAGAGAAGCGTCATGATGCATATTTGCTCTTATTTGTGAATAAATAAAATAATAACCAGCTTCTGCTGGAGTAAATCTATAATTAGTTGAGTGATCATAAACACCTGATGGGTCATAAGTTTCTACATCAAATTCAGCTTTTGTATATGTTCCACTAGATAAAATAAAACCTGAGTTCATACTAGCTTGAAACAAAGGTGTATTAACTCCACCAGCATCTCCAAAAGTAAGTTGTCCTGTTGCACTTGTTCCTGACCCTGAAATACTATCAACTTTTAAAACTTTACCAGCAGTAACATTTCCTGTTGGAAATTTTAAAGTGTAGGATTGACCAGCAGAGTGAGCAGGAGAAGCAAGTTTAACACCATGTGAATTTTGTGAGCAGTTTAATTGTAAAGTTCCATCAGTTGTGCCATCTCCTTTAATTTGTAATCCAGCACCTGATGATGTTGATACAAAGTTTGCTTTAGCATCTGTAACTGAAGAATCGCTTGGTACTCCTATATCTAAAACATTACCAAGTAACATTATAAAATCTATAACGTCTCCTGTTGCTAGATTTGACGCAAAAGTAATTGTTGAACCTGAGATAGTAAATGATGAGTTTGGTTTTTGTAAAATACCATTCAAAGATACCAGCATATGATTTGCTGATTCAGGTGTTACATTTACTGATGATACTTGCATAGTGTAAGATGCTTGACCATTAACTACACTAATTGCATCGCAAACTTGAAAGTTTCCTACTATTGGGTCTTTTCCTATATATGACATTTATACTCCTATTTTACTATACCATAACAAGTTATGCTAGTTCCAATACTCATATCTCCTGAGTTAGCTTTAAATCTAATACCATCTGTTGCTTCTGCATTCAATCTTTGACCACCACCAATCATTATCGCTGTATCTCCATCGTTTCTATTACCATGAAAATTAACGCAAGTTTTGGTAGAAGCATTTGATGGGTATAATAATGTCAATACACCTTGATAAGCGTTTGCAATATTATTATCTGTTGCATCAAACATTTTTATTTTATCATCTCCATTTGAGGAAGTTCCACTTCCTGAATCAAGTATGTAAGCATATCCATAGTCCGATGACCCTGTATTAAATGAACCACCATCTGATAATAATACTTGAAGATTAGCATTATCTGTTTCAGGGCTAAATAATATAGTGAAATAATAAGCATCATAAGTTGATGTTATAACTGAACTTGTAAAGTCTATTTGTGAAGCTGTACTGCTTAATGTTGTGCTTGATAATTTTACTAAACTTCCACCACCAACTAAACTAGCATCTAATCTTTTTAAAACTCCAGCATCACTTATTAAAAATTCATCTGTGTCTGCTGGTTCAGTTGCTAAAGCATCAAAACCTGAAATAGCAGTATCGCCAATATGTGTAGAATTAATTATGTCAGAAGCAATATCAGAACTTGTTAGTGGTACTGGTGTTGGAGTTTTGCCAATATAAGCCATTTATTACTCCTATGTTATTTCTAATATTGATAATGTAGCATCTATTTTTGCGGCAACAGAGCAATCGATTTTTAAAACATCAGTTGCTTGTAAAACATATTTTCCACCAGATAAAACTTCAAGTGAACTTCCAGCTGGTATTGTTACACCATCAATCAATTTTACCGTCTCGTTTGTTTCTGTATCTGATGTGTCTGATACTAATTGAACGTCTGCTGTAATTGATGTTGTGTGAACATTACAAAGTGTTAATCCAATTACAATAGTTTGAGTAGAAGATGGGCAAGTGTATAACGTTAATGGTGTTCCAGAACTAGCTGGCATAGCCGCATTTGTTTTAACTTTAAATGTATTTGCCATAATTTTTTATCCTAATGCGATTGCAAGTGCCGCCGCTTGTGGGTCAGTTTCAGATATAGTCCCTGTAACCGACATATTACTTGATATTGCATTTGATGAAATATTAACTTGTAATAGTTCAACATTATCAGTGCCGTCGTTCATCATAAGTTTAAGTACACCTGAAGAACTTGAATCAATCCAGAGTGTTCCCTGTGCAACAGAACCAGGAGCTGAAGTTCCTAGATGCATCGTATTTAATGCACCTAATATATTATTAAGCTCTGTTCTGAAACTTGCAAAGCCTTGATTGGCTAAAACTACATCTGATACTTGACTCATAAATTCCTTTTATTTCATTTTAATTAAGATTTCAAGCCATGTCCTACAACTTGATAATCAAAAGTTCTGCTTATTCCTGTATTACTACTATTATAAAACCTTATTGTAAAGGCAGTTTTTGACTTGCTTGTAATCTGATAATAATCTCCTGTTTGTAATCCTTGAGCTGAAATACCTATTGATGGAGTTGCATAAAAAGAATTAACAAAAGTTATCGTCGTTCCTGAAGCATCTGAAACAACGTCTTGACCAGCTTCTGTTCGCTTTTCCATATTTACTTTTGTTTGTAAGGAATGAACTTTAGCTCTAACTTTATTGTCATCACTTGTTATTTTACATCTAAACTTAAAAAACTTACCTTTTATTGTACTTTGCTGAGCAATTTTTTGAAAACTTGTTATATTTGAAAGGCTACTATTATCAGCACCCACTAGAACCTCAGCACCGCATTGTATTTCAGGTGATCCATCATATGGGCCTTTGGCATCGTCATGCAAAGTTGCTCCTCTTCCTGAGTCATGTAAGTCATATTCATCCTCTGAGGACATACCTATAACTGCACCTAAATTTGTATCATAAACTGCATCTAATGATAAAGTGTTATTAAAGTCATAAAAACCAGAGGATTGTATATTAGCGGAAAAATTTGTTGGATTAGATGTAGAGTCAGTTCCTCCTAAATCAAATACACCCTCTGCTGAATCAAAGTTACCAACCAAACTATCAACTTGTGTGATAGTATCTAAAATTAAGACTTTTCTTCCAGCATTGTCTGTTGAAATTGCAACATTACTATCTCTTGTTCCTAAAAAATCTGCCATCACTCACTCAAAGTTAAAACGTTAGTAAAATTCTGCAATCCTGATATATTAGTTGATACAATAGATGCGTTTGCAGAGCTATTACCTAATTTATCTACTGCTTTAATACAAAAAGACCCAATTTGAGCATTAACAACTAAACTATTTGATTTTCTTCGTACCACTTTTGCTATTGGTGTGCTTTCGTTCCAAGTAGCTCCACTTGTTACATCTTGGAATCTAATTTCATACCAGGATATGTCTAAATCTGTTACTGGAGTCCAGGACAACTCCATTTGATTAGATCCAACCATAGATATAGACAAATCTGATATATCGCTTGGTGTTTCGGTAGCTCCTATTATTTTTCTATCAGCTGAAATATAACTACTTGATACTCCAAAAGAGTTAATAGCTTTTACTCTTACATTATATGTTGCATCATCAACTACGTTTATAAGTTCATGGTTTAACTGAGTTCCGCTAGATATAATTTTAAAATCTGACTCTGTGCTTTTTTTAGCTTCAACTTGATAGTATTGAACAAATTGATCTGTGCTTGCTCCAACTAATATATTTAATCTAGTAAGAACAACACCATCTGCATATTCAATTAGCTCATCAGATAAAGTTAACGATGCTGGAGGTTGTATAGAAAAAGGATTAGGTAAATTAGTGGATGGAGTACTTGCCACTTGTCCTTTAGTTGCAAATGTATAATGACTATCTTGATGTTCTACTAAAGTTAAACTTATTGTATAATCCTCATTGAATACCATAGATAAAACTCTAAATGCTTTGTTTGAAAAACCTAAACTAGATAAAGTTATATTTACAATGTCACCAATATGAAGTTCGTATGCTTTAAAACCAGCAGTAATATTTAGTCCTAATGATTCTCTGCTACGTCTAAGAATAATCTCAGCCATCTCTTCAGCTTGATAAGGACTTGTGATCGTCTTGAAGTCAAATTTTCCTTCGAGCAAAAAACCTCCATCAATATTTTTCATAGTTGCGTGTTGATCTGCACTTGGCAAACTAGAGTCATCGGTGGGTGGAAAGGTCACTTGATCTGCTTGGAAGTTTCGATCAGGATTGATAAAGGTTGCTATTACTCTGTTATATTTAGAATTTTTACTTGGCGATGCTAAAGAATATCCACCTAAAATATCATCCTCACCAAGCGATACAGATGCAGTTCCTGTTGTTTCTATAACTAATCTATATTTACCTTGTACATATGGAAGATAACCTCTGCATCCTCTTAAAATATCTCTTACGTTATCTATTACTTTTCTTGAAGTATCTATCACTGCATTTGTATCAAATATATTAATTGTACTTGCTCCTGAAAAAGGAGTGACTTGTGTTGCACAAACTTGAGAGGCATCATAAAAACTTTGTAAGTCTATATTTGCTGTTGCGATCCCTTTTCCATACCTTTCGTTCCTTAAATAATCTAATAAACAAAAAGCTGGGTTAGATGAAAAAGATGCTGTTTGCTCAGATAAGTTTGATGCTAATGTTACAACCTTTCTTCCTTTTATTTTTGCTTGAACTATTGGTACTCCACCAAATACATCTGCATTCCATTTAAATTTAAGAGCTAAATAACAAATTCCAGACAACTTGTGATTCGACCCCCATGAAGATAATGTAGATAATAAACTAGATGCAGATTGACCATCAGTTCCAAAGTGAGGCTCTATTGTGATATACGATTGACCATCTTTGTAAAAATTAGAATCTGAACTTGCTACTGACCTTTGTGTGTTATCTGTCAAAGCTCCATCGAAAGTTACAACTTTTTCATCAACTCTTATTTCCTCTATTGAGTTTATCTCACCCTCACTTAAAACTAAGGCTATATATAAAAACTCGTTATCAGTTCCCGAAGTTTCTATGAAAACTCTTGTTCCTCCAATCAGGCGTTCCCCATATACCACTGGCAGACTAGCATTGTTTGATTGTTTATTTAATAATATACCTCGTTCAGTTTCTTCAAAATCATTAGTACCAAAGTCAGGGATGTCTGGTTTTTGTGATCTTGTAAATAACCAACCAACAGCAAAAATACCTAGAGCAACAAATGGATTAATTTTACCACCTAAAATCCTAAATACACTTAATGCTGGTTGAACTACCTCTGTTGCCTTTTCTACTACACCACCCATTACTTATGAAACTCCCTTTTATATTTTTTTGATACTCTATAAACCTTGTCGTTTTTATCTAGTCTCAACCAGGATATAGACTCGTTTATTTTTAATAATTTTTTAAAATAGTTATAAACCCATGACATAACCTCTTTGCTCTTTCTAATAATGATAATATCATATAACCATAGATTAACACCACTTTTCCATTCACTTTTGTATATTTTTCCTTCCTTAGTATAAGAGTCTTGATTGGCATCATTTAAGAAGGCCCAATTTACAAATCCAAAAACACCTTTTTCATCTTTAAATATTTTATATTGGTTTAAGTTTATAGAGGGTAAAATATGATAATAAAGTTCAGGATAAGTAAATTTTTTGTATTTATCGTGTTTATAATATAGATTTATAATCTCATCAAAAGTTGTCATTTCCTTCCCCACTTAATATCTAAGACGGTCTGCGAGGCAAAATCCATACCTACGTCAGTGCTGAAAAATCTTTGTTGAGAGTTGTTATTAGTTTGCCTTCCGCTTTTTTTATCAAAGTCGGCCCAATGACTTACAATTGTTAATGTCACGTTTGAATCTGTTTGAGACTCTGATATTTGAAAGGTCTCGATGTTTCCTGAGTAAAGTAATAAAGGATCTGCTATTAATGAGTTTGAAGAGTTTAAAAGTCCTCTAAAAATTTCTACAGAGTCATTCACTATATTTTCATTTAGGCAAGTTGAAATGAAAGTTTGATCTGCACCTGATAAATCAATATTTAAACTTGTTTTTGTCACATCTGTTTCTTCTGTAAAAGTTGGCACAGAAACTAAAAATGGCGATGCGGTATAAGTTTTGCTAGATCCTGAAATTGATGATGTGAGATCAAAACTATTATCTGTTAGATTTACAGGAGTGCTGAATCCTATTGTTAACAAATGAACTGGTCTAATCTCATTTGTTAATAATTCATTTTTTACTGCTGTCGTTAGTGTTCTTGTCATAATCTTCTATACTCTTTCTTATAACCTTTATATCACCATTAACTATGTAGTCAGCATTTTTTGATGGAAAGTCGTATTTTTTTAAATTAAGGTTTTCAACATCAATATCATCCGCTTCGACTATTTCTTCTGCCAAGATGTCTGCGTTCATAAAATATTTAATTTTATATTGCTTCTTCGACATCTATTTCAAATTTATACAATAAGTTTCCTGATCCATCTGCACCGACGACACCAAATTCTTGAAGATCATTTGTTAGATGTACTTGGAAAGGAACGTTATCAAATGTTACTCCTTCGTTATTTGCAAGAGCTGAAATTAAAGGTGGTTCTATTGTAAGAGTAGCCTCGTTAGACACATCAGCAGTAGCATCAGCAACAACCATATAAACTTTTGTGTGGCCATTAAATTTTATAAAATCACCAGCTTTTAATGTTCCTGTCATACCATCAACATCAATAGTAGTATCACCCACAGAGTGGACTCCATTTACTAATACTGCTCCACTTACATCGCCTCTTGCATCCTCGACCTCTGGTGGAACTATTGTAAAATTTTCTTTAGAGGATCTTTGTTTAATTATAAAAGCCATAAGCTCACCATATATATCCGATCTCTTCCCTGTAATAATAGAGGCAGTAAAACCAAATCTTTGATTTTGTATTTGTCTTGATAATTTTTTGCCTGATAATGATTTTGATATAATTGTATTTTGAATAGACTTAATACCCATCGTTTCAAAACTTGCAGATGATATTGGAAACGTACCTGACATTAAACTAGCTCTCCTCTTCCTCTTTCAGTTAAAGCATTATTGATAATAGCGGTTATTGTTCCTCTATTTTCTACTAAAGCCTGGTCAAAACCTCTTGAGTCTATTGTGTTAATATTAAAAGTCACATTTGCAGATCTTCCTCCCATGCCTCTAGCATTTTGTGTTATCTGTCCTGATGAGTTTGGTATAAATAGTTCAGGGCCTTTCTCACCAACAATAGTAGGTTGACCTTTTCCTACAGAGCCACCACTAGCCATAAAACCTAAGAAGCCTAAAGGGTTTCCTGACATAAGCATAGTTGTTCCTTTGATCTTTTTTTGTTTTTCCATCTCTGCTGTTTGCTGTTTCATCAAAGCAAGTTTGACTGACTCGACGGTTGCATCTTTAATTTTAATACCAAGCAAGTCTTCACATTGCTCTCTTTGTTTTTTAAATATATCAAAAATAGTTCCTTCTAATAGTTTTTGAATACCTAATTGAATTGTAAGTTTTATAGAGAAAGCAACTATTTCAACAAGTAATTTTTTTGCAAGTTCTTCAAAAGACATCTTTAACTCTTTACCTAATACAACTGCCTCTGCTAAAGCTCTTGAAAAATCATCAACTCCTTTTAAAATAAATTTACCTATTGTTTCGTTGACAGATTCTAAATCTTTTTTAATTTGATTTTTAATAGCATCTTTTATTTTTTCAAAAGACACTCCAGTTTTTTTAGCAGTCTCTTCTACCTTTTTAAGTTCCTTTTGAAGTTCGGCTAATTGTTTTTTTGATAGAATTATATTTTCCTCTATTTTTTTAATAAACATATTTACTGATTTCATAGCTGGGCCAAACTCCTCAGTTTGTTTGGTTGCTCCAAAAATGCTATTTGTTATTTTATCTAGATCAACACCGATTGCTTTAAGCAAACCTAATATACCAACGATGGCTATTTTGCCTGTCCTTCCAAGCATCAAGAAACCAACTATTCCAAGCTCTCTAATACCTGGTGGCAAACCTTTAACTACATCTATTAACCCACCTATACCTATTGCAACTGCTTGAAAAATAGGTCTAAGAATATCAAGTAAAGCCGCACCACCCAACAAGGCTTGTTTTATAAAGTTTACTAAACCCTCACCTACTGCTGTTGAAAATTGAGTTAAGGCTTTTGAATTATCCTCTATACCTCTGTTAATAACTACAAGAGCATTTTTAAAGAAATCAAAAAAACCAGCTCTATTTGTTTCTAATTTAAATTTAAAAAGTTTATCTGATAACATCGAGAGAGTACCAGTGAATGTAGTTGCAAGAACTTCAGTAGCTTTACCAAATCTTCCACCCTCTCCAAACGTATCTTCAAACGCTTTTATAGTAGCCTCAGCAGTTATAGTTGCTCCAGCTTTAAAACCTAATAAAGCTCGAACACCTCTTTCTCTAAATACATCTGCCGCCGCTATTCCACCAGCAAATGATCTTTGAATTTGAGTTGCAGTGAGGGCAAAATCTAATCCTGTCACTGCCGCAACGTTTCCTGTTATTTTTAATATACGAGTTAGATCATCTGCATCTTTGGCCACAACTGCCAAGTTTCCTGATGCCGCTGATATTTCTTGAAGTGAGAAAGGAACTCGAGCCGCAAAATCAACAAGGTTGTCAAATGCTTTAGTTCCTTGTTCAACATTACCAAATAAAAAATTAAATCTTACTCCTAAGTCCTCAACCTCAGATCCTACTTTAGTTAACGATCTTATTGCTAGACCACCGCCAATACCAACGATTGCAGATTGTAAAGAGAAAACCGCAGTTCTTAAATTATTAAGACCATTACGAACTCCTGTAAGAGCCGCTTTAGTCTTATCTTTTGCCAATATATTTAAAATTAAATTTGACATTAAATTTTTCTGCTTCTGTTATATTCCTCTTGTTCAAGCATAAAATAACCTAACCAAGTATTATATTCTGTTTCAGACATTTCTAAGACTTGTTTTAAAGTTATTTTTAGCCTGTCCGCTACTACTAACATATTGCGGAGTTCAGGGCTAGTATTTACTTTTTTTTTGACTCGTATGGAGTGATGACTTGAACCATAGCAGTTGATATTTTTGCAAGGACATCAGAGTCAACTTTATGCATTATATCTAATCTATCTTCTGACTTAAATATTTTGTTTCCATCCTTATCAAGAGCTTTCATAATAACAATATCGGCTAATAAACCTACATCGTTTATATTACTTGATCTTTCAAATAGACGTTTTTTTTCTGCTAGTGTGATTGGATTCCAATAAATAATTGTGGGTTTACCACTATCATCAGGCCATTCTTCAACCTCTAAAGATTGTACACCTAAACTCTCAAAGTGAGATTTAGCTCTATTAAGAATAGACATAAATTATTATTCTGTTCCTATAGTTAAAGCTCCAGTGCCTTGAAACGTCACAGATCTAGCGACTACTCCATCTAAAGGTTGGTTTACAGACATTCCTGTAACTATACCAGCACCTTCAAATTTTCTGTCACCAGCTGAACTTCCTTCAGGTAATAATTTAAAAGTTAAAGATGCACCTGAAACTAATTGTGTTTGACCACTATCTGTTTCATCGAAGTGCATTTCTAAAGTACCTGAAAATGATGTTCTACCAGCTATAAAAGATTTTGCTCCATCTTCCATTTTAGTTGACTCAACTACATCTCCTGTTGTTTCAAGAGTGAAGCCTGTTAACTCACCAACTGCTGTTCCGCCAATTGCAACTTGTCCTTCCTTGCCATGATGAACTGCCATTTTATTTTCCTCCGATTGATTTGTTTATATTATTTTTCATCGTCCTCGTCAAACTCTTCTTGATCTTCTTCTTCAAAGTCCTCGTCTTCAAAATCTTCATCTTCAGAGTTTTCCTCACGAATTTCACTTATTATATCTTTTACCTCTTCACAAAGTAAAGATTCTTTATCATGCAATTTTTCAATTGCATCCATTTTCTTTTCTATCTTATCTAATTTTTTTTCTATACTTGCCATGTTGCTCCTTAAGGTGTTCCTGATTCAAATGTGTAAATACACCTGATAGTCATCCTGATCCCACCAATAGGGAATAGAGTCCCCTCATCAGTTTCAACAGATATGACTTCTGTATCGAGTGCATTACCACCTCTAGTAATATCAGATTCTAATTCAGTTTCAATAGCGGTAATTAACTGATTTCTTTTTGTATCAATATTAACTTCTGCACCTTTTACAAACCCTGATAAAACAAAGTCTATCGTTCCTTGCCTTCTTTTAGCTCCCTCACCCATTTCAATATCTTCTCTTGTTTCCTCACTTGTTTGAATTATTACAACTGGATATTGTTTGTCAGAAAGCTCGTCTATATTAAAAGGTTGTCTAGTCACCTTTTTAATACTTGGACTAGATATGCCACTAATAGTTGAAGCTATGTTTGATGCTATATTCTCTCTATTACTCATAAACCCATCTTTCTAATTTCTTTTTCCATAAACTGAACAAACTCTTTTTTTATAAGTTTTTCAGTACGTTTGTCAAAACCAAAAAACTCTCTTTTAGGTTCATTTAACACTTGGTTAAATAAAGCTCTTGTTCGCATCTCAGCATTGTTAAAAAAAATAGATGCCTTCCTGGAAGATTTAACTTTGCCTGTTATAGATCCTAACATTCTACCAGTAAAAAATAAATCTACTTTTTGAGACTTACCCTCTTTTTGTAATCGTTTTAAATACTGATCGCTATATGGTGCAAACCTTCTACGTCTAAAATCTTGTTCTTTTGATGTAAGTTCTTTTATAATTGATTGTAATCTAAAACTAGCTCTAGCGAGTCCCTTTCTAGTTATAGAAGGAAATCTATTAAAAAATTTGTCAAAGTTTTTTTGAATAGATTTGACGTTAGATTTTATACGAACGTCGACTGCCATTATCTAGTCAATCTTCTTAATCCATGAAGAGGCTCTCGTTCACTTGTAGATATAGTTGAATCCTCGTCTGAGTCATAGTTTACACCATCCTCTAATATGGATCTAAACTCTTTGTTATATTCTGACATATAATACTCTGCCATTCTTTCAAATCTATCTTTCTCAGCCTCTGGTCTAAACTTTGTTAAAGCTGGTAATAAAAATCTTCCTAAAAATAAATATACTCCAGCTCTTTCAAATTGATCTAAGTCAACTTTAGTGTTTACCATTTCCGCAGTGTTTAAGACGGTTATGTCAGTGTAAACATTAGTTTTATATACTGGCCACCACTCTATTCTTAACTGCCTTAATATATCGTTTGTTGTTTGTGAAAAAAAATTAGTGGCCTCAGTAGATCCTGATGCAATACCAAAATCAAATGTGTCAGGTTGATACTTTGTGACATCACTAGCCACAATTACATTTGCTCCAGTAAAATTAGCCATAATTACCCACTATCCACTTTAGAATCTTTCTAAACTTTCTTTTTAGCTTTTTTAACATTTTTTTTTCTCTTTGGTTTTAACTTTACTACTTTATCAGATATGTCTTTTGCTGTCGCCTTTTTAATTTCTTTTTTAACTCCATCGACAGGAGCAAAACCATTTCTTTGATAAAAACCTATATTTGCTTCATAATACTTTTTATCTTTAATAATTATTTTTCTGCCATTTGTTAATTTAATGTCCATAACACTCCTTCTAATTAGTTGTGAGGGCAGTCTCCCACCCTCACAAAGTATTCAATTATTATTGAATTGTTGAGTCCGCTTCGATCTCACAACCATTAGTGTCGTTTAACTCACCAACACCATAAACCGCAGTTGCTACAATCTCATCTGCTCTT
>VTLG01004607.1_pt1 | contig 17259 bp, 20 predicted proteins | sample 4694571 | NCBI WGS metagenome assembly VTLG01 (sample SAMN12604809, study PRJNA352737) | marine metagenome | biome: ENVO:00000447; feature: ENVO:00000209|ENVO:00000569|ENVO:01000036; material: ENVO:00002151; isolation source: viral sequences binned using virsorter ...
GATTAAATGACTTGTATGATTTTTCATCTACAAGTATTATACACTATGATATGGTATTAAGACATTTAGATTTTTTAGATCACATACTAGTCGGTGAAAAACCTACTAGATTTAATCAATACAATAATAGATTATACATTGATATGGACTGGAAGAATGATATATCAGTCGGCGAATATCTTATTATTGAATGTTATAGAAAATTAGATCCTGAAACAATGACAGATGTATATAACGACATATTTTTAAAAAGATATGTCACGGCCTTATTTAAAAGACAATGGGGTGCCAATCTTTCTAAATTTAATGGGGTCACAATGTTAGGTGGGGTCACACTAAACGGACAACAAATATTCCAAGAAGCACAAGAAGATATTAGAAAACTAGAAGAAGAAATAAGAGGCACTTACGAAACGCCAGTCACTTATATGATAGGATAAAACTATGCCAGTTAACCACTACTTTCAATCGGGAAATGGTATAGGCCAAGATAGAGATAGTGAGAAACTTTTATATGAAGACCTTATCATAGAAAGTCTTAAAATCTACGGCCTAGATAATTTCTATTTACCGAGAACATTAGTCAATAAAGATTTAGTATTAGGAGAAGATACTTTATCTAAATTTGATAATTCATATATGTTAGAAATGTATATGGAAACAACTGAAGGTTTCCAAGGCGAACAAGAATTAGTATCTAAATTTGGCTTAGAAATAAGAGAAGATACAACATTTGTAATTGCAAAACGAAGATGGCAATATCAAGTAGATAACAAGGCAACAACAATCATATCAGGAAGACCTAACGAAGGCGATATAATCTATGTGCCTTTAATGAATAGTTTTTTTGAGATACAATTTGTTGAAGATCAGGAACCATTCTTTCAATTAGGTAATTTACCAGTTTATAAATTAAGATGTACTAGATGGGAATATTCTAGTGAGAAACTTAATACAGGTAGACCTGCAATTGATGTTGCTGAAGATAGATTATCAATTGATCAATTACAAAGTCAACTTGTTCAGGAAGATGGCACAGGTATTCTATTAGAAGACTCTGATCTAGTATTGAAAAATTACAACTATGTGATGTTAGAGTCGTTTCAACCTATTAATCTTGCAACACAAACAAGAGATTATGCTGATAATGCCACATATGAATCAGACGCAGGTTTTGGCACAGCGTCAACCGATGATGATATATTAGACTTTACAGAAAGAAACCCTTTTGGTGAAGTAGATGAGGAGAGTTTATAATGTTCGGCAGAAGGTTTTACCATGAAAGTTTAAGAAAAGTCGTTGTTGCATTTGGCACAATCTTTAATAATATTATAATTCATAGAACAGACGCAGATGGTTCTGTATTACAAAGATTAAAAGTGCCACTATCATATTCGCCTAAAGAAAAGTTTTTAGTTAGATTAGAACAACAACCTAACCTAGATCAAAGAGAAATGGCAATCTCATTACCTCGTATGGGTTTTGAAATATCAGGTATCAGTTATGATCCTAGTAGAAAACTAACGAGAATAGGTAAATTAAAAAAGACACATGCTACAGATACAGGCACACAATACTTTCAATATAATCCTGTGCCTTACAATATAAGTTTTAATTTATACTCATTTACAGCAACTGCTGAAGGTGGTCTACAAATTATAGAACAAATTTTACCTTACTTTCAACCTGATTATACGGTTACAATAAATGCAATACCAGAGATGGGAATAAAACGAGATGTTCCAATAACACTAAATAGTGTTAATTATGAGGACACTTATGATGGTGCATTTACAACAAGACGAGCAGTAAATTACACTTTAGGATTTACAGCAAAAACTTACTTGTATGGACCATTACATAGTAGCAAAGTTATTAAAGAAACACAAACAGATATGTTTGTTGATACTGCAAGTGGTGCTACTAGAGAAGAAAGAATTGTTGTAGTTCCTAATCCTACAACTGCTGACGCAGATGATGATTTTGGTTTTACAACTACTATAACAACGCATAGGGATTCTAAAACATATAATCCTGCAACTGATAGTGATGAATAATTATGAGCATAGACGACAAAATAAACGAAGCCCTAGGTATCACACCTAATAAGCCTGCAACTAAACAGGTCGTCAAAAAAGAATTTACGCCACCTGTTCCTAGACTTGAAGATAAAAACAAAGAAGATTTAGAGAACGATCACAAATACAGCAGAGAAAATTACTACAATCTTATAGAAAGAGGACAAGACGCAATACAAGGCATACTTGATATTGCACAAGAAAGTCAACACCCTAGAGCATATGAAGTAGCAGGTAATCTAATCAAACAGGTTGCAGATACGGTTGATAAATTACAAGACCTAAACAAAAAACTAAAAGACTTAAAAGATGTGCCTAATAAAACAAATACAAATATCAAACAAGCATTATTTGTAGGTTCATCAAAAGATTTACATGCTTTATTAAAAAACAAAAATAAAAATGTGACGCCTGAAGAAGATAAGGACTTTGATAAATGAATGAAAACTATCTAGGTAATCCTAATTTATTTAAAGCAAATACAAAACAAGAATACACCGAAGATCAAATAAGAGAGATTGCAAAGTGTATGGACGATCCTGTATATTTTATACAAAACTATATTAAGATTGTTAATATTGATGAAGGTCTAGTGCCTTTTAACATGTATAAGTTTCAGGAAAAGATGGTTCATACATTTCATAATAATCGTTTTTCTATTTGTAAATTACCTAGACAATCAGGTAAGTCAACTACAATCATTGCATATCTATTACATCAAGTCGTATTTAACGATAATATAAATGTGGCCATACTTGCAAACAAATCATCTACTGCTAGAGATTTATTAGGCAGATTACAACTTGCATATGAAAACTTACCTAAATGGTTACAACAAGGTGTATTAAACTGGAACAAAGGTTCATTAGAATTAGAAAACGGCAGTAAGATACTTGCAGCTGCCACATCATCAAGTGCTATTCGAGGTGGTTCATTTAATATTATATTTTTAGATGAGTTTGCTTTCATACCTAATAATATATCTGAACAATTTTTTAGTTCAGTTTATCCTACTATTTCATCTGGTAAAAAATCTAAAGTGATGATTGTATCTACACCTCATGGAATGAATATGTATTACAAATTATGGAATGACGCATTAAATAAAAACAATGATTATGTTCCTGTTGAAGTGCATTGGTCAGAGGTGCCAGGCAGAGATGATAAGTGGAAAGAAGAAACAATTAGAAACACAAGTGAGGCACAATTTGCTACCGAGTTTGAGTGTGAGTTTGTAGGATCAGTAGATACATTAATTAATCCTAGTAAGATAAGAATGTTATCACATCATACACCTATTGTATCAAACGAAGGCCTAGATATGTATGTTAGACCTGAAAAAGGTAAAGACTATGTAATTACGGTTGATGTAGCAAGAGGCACCGTAAGAGATTATTCTGCCTTTGTTGTATTTGATGTATCACAAATGCCATATAAGATGGTTGCAAAATTTAGAGATAACGAAATTAAACCTATACTATTTCCTCATACAATAGAAAAAGTCGCAAAGGCATATAACAATGCTCATGTATGTGTTGAAGTAAATGATTTAGGTCATCAAATAGCAGACGCATTACAATTTGAATTAGAATACACTAATCTATTAATGTGTATGATGAAAGGTAGAGCAGGTCAAATACTAGGTGGTGGTTTTAGTAAAAGAGGAACGCAACTAGGAGTTCGTATGACTAAACAAGTTAAACGAATAGGTTGCTCAAACTTAAAGTCATTATTAGAAGGCGATAAAATGATCATCAATGACTTTCATACAATACAAGAATTATCAACCTTTGTTAGAAGAGGATCAGGTTGGCAGGCTGAAGAGGGTTCAAATGATGATCTAGTTATGTGTTGCGTTATCTTTGCATGGATAACTAATCAAAGATATTTCAAAGAAATGACTGATCAGGATGTTCGTGCCAGAATGTATGCTGAACAACAAAACGCAATAGAACAAGATATGGCACCTTTTGGGTTTATGAATGATGGTCAGGAAGAAGAATATCAACAAGACGATAGTGGCGAAGTATGGCAGCCTGTGACCGTGCGAAAAGGCGACATATTATAAATATAAACGAGATTAATGATACCTATTAGCTAATAAGGAGAAAACACATATGGCATTTCAAGTTTCACCAGGTGTTCTCGTAAGGGAAAGGGACCTAACCAATGTTATCCCAGCAGTAGCAACAACGATCGGTGCTATTGCAGGTCAATTCAATCAAGGACCTATGGATGAAGTAGTATCTATAAGTTCAGAAAAAGAATTGGTAGATACATTTGGTAAACCTGACTCTACAAACTTTGAGTTCTTTTATAGTGCGGCAAGTTTCTTGCAGTATTCATCAGCGCTTAGAGTAGTGAGAGCAACCAATTCAGGAAGCGTGAACGCAGTATCTTCAGGAACTGCGATAAGAATAAAGAATACAGACCATTACTTAAACGGCGACGGATCAACTGGACCTTTCAACGATGGTTCGGCTTCAGTCGGTGAGTGGGCAGCTAGAACAGCAGGCTCATGGGGTAATAGTTTGTCGGTTCACACATGCCCAAGCGCTACGGCATACGAAGAAGTGAACAAAACAACAACTAACGATTCTTCTATATCTGTTGGAGATACTACTATCACATTAACATCTGGAACAGGATTTAATGTAGGTGATATTATCAACTTCGGAGAAGCTGGAGGACACGAATACAGAATTACTGCCGTTGATACAAACGACATTACTTTTGTTAGACACCCTTCAGGCACAGGCGGATTACACAACGCATTAGGCGGTGGAACGCAAGTGAGAAGAAGATGGAGATATTACGAATCAGTAGATAGAGCACCAGGAACATCACCTTACGCTTCTGCAAGATCAGGCTCAGGCGATGAGCTTCATGTAATTGTAGTAGATGAAGACGGTGGCGTATCAGGAACAGCAGGCGAAATACTAGAAGTTTTTAGTGCATTGTCTAAAGCAGCTGATGCTAAATCACCACAAGGTGATTCAAACTACTATCCAGATGTAATATACAACCAATCACAATATATCTACTGGATGGATCACAATAGTTCAGGTTCAAATTGGGGCTCAAATGCTGCTAATGTTACCTTTACAGATGTGACTGCTCCATTTGATAGATCACTAATTAACGGTGCAAACGGATCAGCGGTTACAACTGCTGAAAAGAAAACTGCATACGAAAAATACAATGACGCAGATAGTGTTGACGCAAACCTAATCATCGCTGGTTCAGGTGACGCTACACACATTGATAACTTAATTACAATTGCTGAAAACAGAAAAGACGCTATAGTTTTTGCGTCACCTGAAAGATCAGATGTAGTTAATGTAACCAATGCTACTACACAGACAAGCAATGTTAAATCATTCTTTGATGGTATTAGATCATCTAGTTATGTTGTATTTGATAGTGGTTACAAATATACATACGACAAATATAATGATGTATTCAGATATGTCCCATTAAATGGTGACATCGCTGGATTGGCTGCAAGAACAGATTTAGTCGCAGACACTTGGTTCTCACCTGCTGGTTTCAACAGAGGAGTATTAAGAGGCGTAATCAAACTTGCATATAGTCCTAACAAAGGTCAAAGAGATGAGTTATACAGAGCAAGAATAAATCCTGTGGTAACAATGCCTGGACAAGGCACGGTTCTTTTTGGTGATAAGACTGGATTATCAACGCCAAGTGCATTTGATCGTATCAATGTAAGAAGATTGTTTATCACTTTAGAGAAGGCAATCTCAACAGCTTCTAAATTTCAACTATTTGAGTTCAATGACGAGTTCACTAGAGCACAATTTAGAAACATAGTAGAACCATTTTTAAGAGATGTGCAAGGTAGAAGAGGTATTACAGACTTCTTGGTAACTTGTGATTCATCTAACAATACTGCTGATGTTATTGATAGAAATGAGTTCAGAGCAGATATATTTGTTAAACCAAATAGATCAATTAACTTTATAACACTAACTTTCGTTGCGACAAGATCAGGCGTTGCATTTGAAGAAGTGGTAGGAGGATAAACACATGCCAAATATTAATGACTTTAAAGCTAAGTTAAGAGGCGGTGGAGCTCGTGCCAATCAGTTCAGAGTCACAATGCCTTTCCCAGGTTATGCAAGTGTAGGTGGTGAAACAGAAACTATGAGTTTCTTAACTACATCTACATCATTACCAGGTATGACGGTTGCTGAAGTAGCAATACCATTTAGAGGTAGGGAGTTATATGTAGCAGGTGATAGATCATTTGCAACATGGACTACAACTATCTTAAATGATACTAACTTCTTAATCAGAAACGCATACGAAAGATGGTTAAACGGTATCAACAATATGTCTGATAATGAAGGATTAGTAAATCCTGTTGATTATCAGGTTGACGCATTTGTTGATCAGTTAGACCGAAATGGTAATGTGATTAAATCATACACTTTCAGAGGAATGTTTCCAACAACTCTGGATGATATTGCGTTGTCTTATGGCGATAATAACTCGGTAGAGAGTTTTACTGCTACACATAGATACCAATACTTTGAAACAAATACTACTACTTAATATCCATATAAGTATTAGTAATAGGAGATAAATTATGGCTGAGCTGTTTGGGTTTAAGATAGAGCGTTTAAAAACTCCATCAACCGATCCAAGACAAAATATAGTCCCACCTCAAGCAGATGACGGTACACAAACCGTCCCTGCTGGTGGGTTTTTTGCGTCTTATGGCGGATTTGATGTAAGTGCTAGAAACGAATTAGACCTTATAAGAAGATATAGAGAAGTCGCTTTGCATCCCGAGTGCGATCTTGCAATTGAGGATATAGTATCAGAAGCGATTGTATCTAATGAGAATCAGCAATCTGTTCAATTAGATTTGAGTAAGATTGAGTATAGTGATTCAGTAAAGAAAAAAATAAGAGATAGTTTTAGTGAAGTATTAAAACTATTACAATTTGATATAAAAGGACACGATATATTTCGTAGATGGTATGTTGATGGTAGATTATTCTATCACAAGATCATTGATAAAGAAAGTCCTAGATTAGGAATATCTGAAATAAGATATATTGATCCTAGAAAAATTAAGAAGATAAGAGAAATTAGAAAGCAAAGAACAGATGGCATGCCGTCTTCATTTGCATTTGAGAATAAGTTCCAAGAGTATTACATCTTTAACGAAAGAGGAATACACCCAACTGCAACATCAAACGCAGGTGGTTTGAGAATTGCTACAGACGCTATCGCATATTGCCCTAGTGGTCTTGTAGATCAAACTCATAATCAAGTTTTATCTTATCTACACAAAGCAATTAAACCAGTCAATCAATTAAGAATGATTGAAGACGCTGTTGTAATATACAGAATTGCTAGAGCACCTGAAAGACGAATATTCTATATTGATGTAGGTAACTTACCTAAAATCAAGGCCGAACAATATTTAAGAGATGTTATGGCAAGATATAGAAACAAATTAGTCTATGACGCAAGCACAGGTGAAATAAGAGATGATAGAAATTATATGTCTATGCTTGAAGACTTTTGGTTACCTAGACGAGAAGGTGGTAGAGGAACAGAAATCACTACTCTTCCTGGTGGTCAAAACTTGGGTGAGATTGCAGATATAGAATATTTCCAAAAGAAACTATATCGTTCATTAAATATACCTATCAGTAGATTAGAGGGTGGCCAAGGTTTCAATCTAGGTCGTGCAGCTGAAATTAGTAGAGATGAAGTTAAATTTACTAAATTTGTAGGCAGATTAAGAAAGAAATTCTGTATGTTATTCCATGATCTATTAAAGACACAATTAATTCTAAAAGGTGTTATTGCACCTGAGGAATGGGATTCAATGATGGGTGATATAACTTATACTTTCTTACAAGATGGTTATTTTGCAGAATTAAAACACAGCGAAATGATGAGAGAAAGAGTGCAACTTGCACAACAACTAGAAGGTTATGTCGGTAAGTATTTCTCTAACGAATATGTTAGAACAAAAATACTTAAACAAAATGAACAAGAGATAAAAGAAATAGACGATCAAATTTCTTCGGAAGGTGCAACACAAGAAGGACCACCTACCGAAAAACAACCAGAGGATATAAATAATGAGTAAAGAAAACATTAATAAATTCGTTAATTCATTAGACAAAGGTGACGCTAAACAAGCAGGTGAAGATTTAAAAAATGCTCTTGCTGATAAGGTAACATCATCTTTAGATGACGCAAAAACTGATGTGGCAAGATCAATGTTCACAGGTCAAGTAGGTGCAGACGCACCAGAGGCTGACCCATTTAGTGGCAATGATGTAGAGGCACAATCAGATGAAGCTGCTCAGTAAGTTTATCGAAGATAATATTACAGAGTCTAACGATTATAAAAGGACTAGACAATATAATAAACTCACGCCTAAAATGAAGCGTGCTGTTGATATGGTGTTTAGGGCCGCTGATAAAGACGCAGATGTAATTGCTAACTTTGAAAAGAATGTAGATACAGCTGCAAAACAATTTGGTGTAAGAAAACAAGATTTAATGAAATACTTTGATAAAGAAACGCTAACAATTTTAAGGAGATAAAAATGGCACATTACGGAAGATTCAGATTAGCAAATGCTAGAACCACTGGAGCAAAAGTATTAGGTGATAACTTTGATTGCGATAAAGCGAGATTTGTATTAATGCAAGCAAACTCAGGACAAGTAGATGTAGCAATTCATAGAGGACCATTAGATGAAAACGCAGGTGATCTAGTAGGTTCAATGCAATTAAGATCACAAGGCGACACGGTTATTTTAGAAAAACATCCAACAGATGTTATAGTATGTGGCGCAGCTTCAGCAGTAAAAGTCGGTAGAGTAGGACCGTAATCATGGCTGATACGGTATCAACACAAACGCTGACAGATACGACTGGCGTAAAATTTGCTGTTAAGATGACGAATATATCTGACGGCACAGGTGAAAATCTAGTAACCAAAGTGGATGCTAGTAATACAACCTTTATGACCGAAGATGGGGAAAGAAAAATCTCTAAAATCTATTGGTCAATTAATACACAATCAGGTAAGTCAAGTGTAGAATTATTATGGGCAGGCACGACAAATGCTACCGCAGTTTCGTTGTCTGGTCAGGGTTTTTGGGACTTACGAGCAGACGGCAATGAGATAACAAACAACGCCACTAGTCCAACAGGTGATGTTTTATTAAGCACAAGAAACTTTGCAACAGGTGATAATTACACGATTTTAGTGGTATTTAGATAATAACTCTTATAAATAATAGGAGAGAAATTAAGAGATAGATACTAATGAAACTAATTACCGAAGAAATATCAAACGCAGAATATATTGTAGAAGAAAAGAATGGCAAGAAAAACTATGCCATTAAGGGTATATTCATGCAATCCGATGTAAAAAATAAGAATGGAAGAATCTATCCTAAAGAGATACTTCAAAAAGAAGTAGCACGATATAATAGAGAGTTCATCAATAAAAATAGAGCGTTCGGCGAACTTGGTCATCCTGATGGCCCAACGGTAAACCTAGAAAGAGTTTCGCACATGATCAAATCGCTCACTCCAGAAGGCAGTAATTTTATAGGTGAAGCACGAGTATTAGATACCCCATATGGAAAAATAGTGAAAAGTTTAATTGATGAGGGTGCAAGTCTTGGTGTTTCAAGTAGAGGAATGGGCACACTAGTAAATACTGGTGGTGCTAACATAGTCAAAGACGATTTTTATCTTGCAACAGCGGCTGATATAGTCGCAGACCCAAGTGCTCCAGACGCTTTCGTAGAAGGCATTATGGAAGGTAAAGAGTGGGTTTGGAATAATGGGATATTGAAAGAGCAAGAAGTAAACCGATTAAAAGAACAGGCAGAAAGTAAAGAGAGAATGGCAAGAGCAGAAAAGAACGCTCAAGTCTTTGAATCTTTTCTTAAAAGCTTGTAATTTTATAAATAGTAATTGACTCGTTCCGATAGGAATGGTGTAATTATTGCAATAATTAACAATTAGTAAAAAGAGGAAACAACAATGGAAAAAGGCAAAGAAATGGTAAAAGCACAAGCTGACTTACCTAAAAAGAACGCCGCTCCAGCAGAACCAGCTAAATCATTAGAGGGGACAATACAGCAAGTTATTTCAAAAGCTGTGACTAGTCCTACAGACGCAAAAATAGATTTCGCACAAGGGGTTAATCACATTACTGGTGACCCACAACAAAAAAGTGCAGGTCCTGCTGACGCAATGCAATCTCTTAAAGCTATGAATATGAAGCCACAAAACGAAAAAGACGAAGACAAGATGGAAGCATATGAAGAAGCTGATAAAGAGAAAGAAGTAAAGAAAGAAACTGAAGACAAAGAAAAGAAAGACATGAAGGAAGTTGCCGACAAAGAAAAAGAGATGATGAAAGCTTCTAAAGATAAAGAAGATATGAAAGAAGGTGAAATGCCTGCAGGTCTTAAAAAATACCTAGATAAGAAAAATGACAAGTCTGAAGAAAAAGAAGATAAAAAAGATATGAAAGAGATGAGTCATAAAGGTAAGGATCATAAAGAAGAAAAAGAAGACGAGAAAAAAGATGTTAAAGAAGTGGCTGACAAAGAAAAAGAAATGAAAAAAGAAGTCGCTGATAAAGAGAAAAAAGACATCAAAGAAGTCGCTGATAAAGACAAAGATATGATGAAGGCGCAAGCTGAAATTGACAAGATGAAAAAAGAAGTAGCAGATAAAGAAAAAGCAATGAAAGAAATGATGGATAAGAAAAAAGAAATGAAAGAAGTTGCTGATAAAGAAAAAGAAATGAAAAAAGAAACTGCTAAAGATAAAGTTAAAGATATGGATATGAAAGAAGATGTTGACGCTTTAACTTCAGGTGAAGATTTATCAGAGGAGTTCAAGTCAAAAGCAGCTACTATATTTGAAGGTGCTGTTAAGGCGAAACTCGTTGAAGAAATCGAAAAATTAGAGAGCGAGTATGAAACTAAAGTTGACGAAAAAGTTTCTGAAGTTAAGGAAGAAATCGTTGACAAAGTGGATGCTTATCTAAACTATGTTGTCGAGGAGTGGATGAAAGAAAACGAATTGGCAATAGAGAAAGGCTTAAGAAATGAGATTACTGAAGATTTTATCGGTGGTCTTAAATCTTTATTTGAGTCACATTACATCAATGTTCCACAAGAGAAGTATGATGTGATTGAGTCTCAAGCTGCTGAGATAGAGAAGTTAAAAGAAGAAGTTAACCAAACTATCGAAAAAAATGTTGAGTTAAATCAAAAAGTTTCTGAAAACAACAGACAGGAAATCATCAATGATGTTTCATCTGATCTTGCTGCTACAGAAGCTGAGAAACTTGGCAAATTGGCAGAAAGTATTGAATATAAAGACGCTGAGAGTTTTAGAAAAGGTGTAGAAACATTAAAAAATTCTTACTACCCAACTAAAGAAGCGAGTGATACTGAATCTAATGAAGTGGCTGCAAATGCTGGTTCAGACTTATCTGAATCAATGGCTGCATACACAGCTGCAATTAGTAAATCAAAGAAAAATCCTTATTTAAAGTAAGGGTTTTAGTTAATTAACTAGAAAAAGGAGAGATAGAAAATGTTTTTATCTGAATCAATACAACAAAAGTGGCAGCCAGTATTAGACCATCCTGATCTTCCAGAAGTAAAGGATAGTTATAAGAGAGCGGTCACTTCAGTTATATTAGAAAACCAGGAAAAAGCGCTTAAAGAGGATGCGGCATTCTTATCAGAAGCTGCGCCAACTAACGCAACTGGAACTAATATACAAAACTGGAATCCTATTCTAATTAGCTTAGTAAGAAGAGCAATGCCTAATCTTATCGCATACGATATTTGTGGCGTTCAACCAATGTCAGGACCAACTGGCTTAATATTTGCAATGAGAAGCAGATTTAATGCACAGAACGGAACTGAAGCTCTTTTTGATGAAGCTGATACAGATTTCTCTGCTAGAAACAAAGCAGGATCATCTGTGAGTGGGGCTTCCGCGGCTGCACAAACTGGTGCTAACCCAGCTGTGCTTAACGACTCTATAGGAACTTCAACTGGTTACACAACTGGTGACGGTATGTCAACAGCTTACGCTGAGGCATTAGGCGACGCTAGTGGTAACAGCTTTGCTGAGATGGCATTCTCAATTGAGAAATCAACGGTGACTGCTAAATCAAGAGCTCTAAAGGCTGAATACACTATGGAATTAGCACAAGACCTTAAAGCAATTCACGGCTTAGACGCTGAAACTGAATTGTCAAACATCTTATCTGCTGAGATCCTTGCTGAGATCAATAGAGAAGTAGTTAGAACAATTTACAGAACTGCTGAAGTAGGTGCTGCTGACAACGCAAACTCAAACGCTGCTATTAACACATCTGCTGCTGGTATATTTGACCTTGACACAGACTCTAATGGACGATGGTCTGTTGAGAGATTTAAAGGTCTTATGTTCCAAGTAGAGAGGGATGCAAATGTAATCGCTCAGAGAACCAGAAGAGGAAAAGGTAACATGATTATCTGTTCTTCAGATGTTGCCTCTGCATTACAAATGGCTGGTGTTTTAGACTACACTCCTGCGTTAAACAACAACTTAAACATAGATGACACAGGCAATACTTTTGCTGGTGTATTAAATGGTAAATATAGAGTATATATTGACCCATATGCTGCTAACCTTGCTGCTAACGCTGCTGGTCAGAAGCAATACTATGTTGTTGGTTACAAAGGAACTTCTCCATACGACTCTGGATTATTCTATTGTCCGTATGTTCCATTACAAATGGTAAGAGCAGTTGGTCAGGACACTTTCCAACCGAAAATCGGGTTCAAAACACGATACGGTATGGTTGCTAACCCATTCGCTGGCGCTGGTGCTGGAGACAACATCACAGCTGACAATGTTGGTGCAATCAACTCAAACAGATATTACAGAAGAGTCCAAGTGACAAACATTATGTAATATTTCGTGTTAACGGAATTAAAAGGGCGGCGTCAAAACCGCCCTTTTTTTTAGCCTTGATTTTCTATTATAAATAGCTCTATGACGACTATTAATTCGCACACAAGACAACCTACTAAATTAGACTATGCAGAACCTACAAAGTTTAGATTTAGTCTAATTAAATTACCAGTAGAGTATTTTTGCACGGCCGCAAACATACCTGGTATTACACTAGGTGGTGCAAATCAACCGACACCTCTAAAAGATATACCTATACCTGGTGATAAGTTAGATTATGATACATTAAATATCTCATTTTTAGTAGATGAAAATTTAGAAAATTATAGAGAGATACATGGGTGGATGACAGGTCTAGGTTTTCCTAAAGACTACAAACAATTTAGAGATGTTGCAAGATCAGGACAAGATAGATTTCCTACTACAAACGAAGATCAAGGTGGCCTATATTCAGACGCAACTCTTTTTATTCTAACAAGTAAGAACAACCCAAATATTGAAATACGATTTAGTGATATATATCCTATTTCATTATCTGGTTTAGATTACAATCAACAAGAATCAGATATAAATTACCTAACAGCAAATGTGACCTTTGCATATAAGATATATGAATTTGCAAGAGGTAATCAAATACTAGATACATTTACAGGTGATGGTGCAACAAGAACATTTATGTTATCAAATGCACCTGAAAATCCTAACTCACTATTAGTCAAATTAGACAATGTTGAGAAGAAACTAAATAAAGATTATAGAGTGTTTGGTAATACAATACAATTTACAAAAGCACCACCAGGTTCTACAGCGATAACGGTTACATTATCAAGTAATACTACAATTTCAGTCGTATCGTAGGCCGTTGACTAAATAGTCAAAAAGTGATATAATGGAGATATTATGACATTTGATGAATTACAGCAATTAGCAGAAAAAGACCTAAAGATTGATAATCTACAATTAGATATTGAATCACTTAAAACACCACAACTTCATAATAAGTGGATGAAGTTTCACAATCAATACACAAATTTATTAAAAAAGGCTGAACAAGATTTAGCAAGATTAACAAGAGAGAAATGGGAATACTATACAGGCAAGGCAGACCCTAGTGTGTATCAAGCAAAACCATTTAATATTAAACTATTAAAACAAGATGTAGATAAGTATCTAAAATCAGATGACGAGATTATTAAGTTAGAACAAAAGGTTACATATATTTCAAGTGTTGTTGACTACCTAGATAGAACAATTAAACTAATCTCAAATCGAGGCTTTCAAATAAAGAACGCAATAGACTGGCAGAAATTTACATCTGGCGTAGTCTAAAATGCAAAACATAATCGTTGATAAAGTAAATGATGTTTATATTCGTATAGACGCTGATCAATCCATAACAAGAGAGTTATCAGATTATTTCTCGTTTGAGGTACCAGGTTATAAATTTACACCTCAATTTAGAAGAAGAGTCTGGGATGGAAAAATCAGACTTTTTTCATATGCAACAGGTCAAATGTATGTTGGATTGTATCCTTATCTAAAAGACTGGTGTAATAAGAAATCCATACATATAGTCGAATCTAGTGATATTTTAACACATAGCACTCACACAGCCGCCGATATACAGGCATTGATAGACACTTACGATATATCTATCACACCGAGGGACTATCAGATTGCCGCTTTTAAATTTGCATTAGAATATGATCGTGGCATGATTTTATCGCCTACTGCCTCTGGTAAATCACTTATCATCTATATGTTATGTAGGCACTATATGAATATGATTGATAACAATATTTTAATTATTGTGCCAACAACATCATTAGTAGAACAACTATACAAAGATTTTAAAGACTATGGTTTTGATGTAGATAAAAATGTCAGTAGAAAATATCATGGTTATGATATTGATTTAGATAAACGAATTACAATCTCAACATGGCAATCATTATATAAAATGCCAAAGAAGTTTTTTGAAGACTATGGTGCAGTTATAGGTGACGAAGCACATTTATTTAAGGCCGTATCACTAACAAAGATAATGACAAAACTAACTGATTGTAAATATAGAATAGGTCTTACAGGCACACTTGACGATAGTAAAACACACAAGTTAGTATTACAAGGTTTGTTTGGTATGGTCAATAAGGTTGTATCTACAAGTGAGTTAATAGATAGAAAACAACTTGCACAATTAAAAGTTATCTGTTTAAATTTAAAATATAACGAAGTCGAATCAAAGAAAGTAAAAGATGTAAAATACTTTGAGGAGTTAGAGTATATAACCTCTAGTAAACCAAGAAATAAATACATACGAAATCTTGCTCTAGCGTTAAAAGGCAACACGCTTTTGTTATTTCAACTTGTAGAAAAACACGGCGAGATTTTATTTAACTTAATAAAAGAAAAAGCAGGTCAAAAACGAAAAGTTTTTTTCGTCTTTGGTGGCACAGATACAGATGATAGAGAACAAATCAGAGCAATTACCGAAAGAGAAGATGACGCCATTATCGTGGCTTCTTACGGCACCTTTAGCACGGGTATTAATATTCGTAATTTACACAACATTGTTTTTAGTAGCCCTACTAAAAGTCCTATAAGAGTGTTGCAAAGTATCGGTAGAGGTTTAAGAGTAGGTGATAAAAAAGATAGCGCTACGGTGTATGATATATCAGATGATTTATCTTATAAAGGTAAACCTAACTTTACTCTAAACCATTTTAAAGAGCGAGTTAATATATACAACCGAGAGGGTTTTAATTATGAGATACATACGGTGGACCTAAAATGATTTCAGATGAAGACTTTATATTTTTATTAGAAGAAAGCCATGGCTGTAAAAAGGCACTAGAGATAGGCACAGGCACAGGTAAATCTTCAGCAGCTCTTAAACTAAATTGTGAGGTGTATTCGATTGATAGAAATGATATAATGAAATACAATGTTGATATATATCGTTTTATATGTGAAAGTGAAGACTACTGGAAACAATATCTACATTATGACTTTGACTTTGTTTTTATTGATGGTTCAATAGGTATAGGTGATTGTGAAGAAATACTAAAGAGAACAAAAGACGCTTTTAAAATTGTATTCCATGATTACATACCAGGTGAGAAAGATAAGAATAAGAACAAAGGTTATTACAATATGAAGGTTTTTAAAGAGTGTGCTATAGAAAACTATGACATAAAAGAGCGACAAGGTGGCTCTCATTGTGCTATACTAACACTTAATAAAGATAAATAGCTATATGATAAATCGTATTGATACAAAATCAGTTAAGATTATCAGATTGGTTTCTGGTGAAGAAATCTGTTGTAGATTCCCTTTACACAAAAACCAACTACCTGAAAACTCTAAACTCCTAAGATTACAGGAACCTATGTTAATTAAGTATGTGCCTCGTATAACTGAACACGGCATATCTGATTATATAGCACTTGTAAGGTGGGTGGGTTTTACAGATGAAAAAATCATCACAATACCAATAGATAAAATCATAACTATATGTAATGCCACGGCAGCCTTTACTCGTAGATATGTTGATCTTACAAAATCACTAAAGGCGTCTAAACAGGCCTTGCCTGGATATATTGAAAGAAACATGACTCAGGAAGAGTTAGATAACGATTTTAAATCCGATCCTTATGAGCGTGATATTGGTAAAGAGGATGTAGAGAATATCGCTGAATTACTTAAAATGCCTTCTAAAAAAATACACTAGTGAGGTAGCTAGGTTTCTCGGTGAACAGCCTACATGGCTGATTATACAACATGAAATAAATTATGTCAAGCGACCATGAAAATTAGATATTACAAGAACATAGACGGAATGAGATGGCTCGGGTTTATCCTTGCTTTTATTGGGGCTTTTGTGTTATCAAATGCAGATCCCGATACACAATGGGTAGGTTGGGGAATCGCAACAATATCATGTTCAATCTGGATATACATGGGAATTAAAGATAGAGATACACCTAGAGCACTTATGGAACTCATGTATTTACTTCTTGCCTTACGAGCAATTTACAACTGGATTATGTGACAGGTCCTTGACTTATATAACAAATATGATATAATATAATTATGAGTAAAACAAGAAAAAAATCTGAACATTATGTAGATAACAAAGTCTTCCTACAAGCGATGATTGAATACAAGGACAGATGTG
>VTLG01013361.1_pt1 | contig 17253 bp, 24 predicted proteins | sample 4694571 | NCBI WGS metagenome assembly VTLG01 (sample SAMN12604809, study PRJNA352737) | marine metagenome | biome: ENVO:00000447; feature: ENVO:00000209|ENVO:00000569|ENVO:01000036; material: ENVO:00002151; isolation source: viral sequences binned using virsorter ...
CCCTCCTGTAAGATCCCCCCCGTTTTGAGAATTGTCTCTATCTGGCTTCGACTTATTTGTGGGCCTGCTCCAAAATGCCCAAGCCCTCTTACTGCCTGAACCGGCCCATTCCGTAGGCGCTGATCTTCAAGGAATTCATTATAACCCTGTGCGGTCCTCGTGCGAGAGTCAGATGGTCCCATTTGGCCGAACCCGCCCAGGCTCTCCCTCGCCGCTATCCCTCCCTCTATTGCGCGCGCTATATCCAAAGGGCCGCCGGGGGCGCTTAATGTTTGGTGCCAATTGGCAATACCTATTCTCTCTGCCACACTTCCTTGAGATGGATCTCCTGGCACTTGCGGCCCGGTCATTACTGCCGGAGCTATTTCATCAAATCCCTTTTGCCTTTGATGAGCGCCTACTGCTTTCGCCAGTGGGGTCAGATCTCCCCGCGCAATTTGAAACAACTCGGCAAATCCAAAGGAGAAGTCGGCCCGGTCAAGAGTGCTTATAACATCATCCAGCCCCTCAGCTAAAGAAGCGAGGCCAGAAATAATACCTCCAAAGGCCAACGTATTACCAATTGTATCCTGTAAATTGCGCCACGCAGCTTCCAAGCGCCCTACAGCATCGGCGGCCTCATTGACGACCCCACCCATTGCTGCCGCTTTGATTGCTAACTGCTCCTTGACGAGAATGGCGAAGGCTTCCCGCTTTTCAAGATCCGATAGGCTTTTAACTGTGCGATTTAAGGCCGTCGCATAGTTTTTATAAGCCGTTTCAACGCGAGCCACGACACCAAGCTCGTCGAGTAGCTCCTGCTCTTGCTTATTTATGGCCGATATAACGCGCTCAATATCTACTGAGGCTATACGTCCCAGGCCGGTAGATACGGTTCGGATGTCTTTTATTAAGCTGCCCATATTGCCGGACAGGTTTTTAATGCCGGACGACAGGGCAATGTTGGCCGTGACCATCATCTGGAACTGGGAAAGCGTCCCCGCTGCCGCGTCGTCAATCTCCTTGAGTAATTGGGCGGGATTTGCGCCTGACTTCTGGGCCATAGACATAAAGCCCTTTCGCGCCGCATTGGTAGCCGAGGCCAGTTGGTTCATCTCAAAGACGGCCATACCAATCCGGCGCACTGTCTCCACGCCAATAGCCACGCCGAAAAGAGATCCCAACGTACGCAAAGCCGTCCCTGCCTGTTTTGCGGCCTTGTCTACGCGGTCCAGATCACGCGCCGCTTGCTTGGTGCCACGGTCAAGATCCTTGCCGTCCCATCGCGCCGTGACTTTAATATCGGCAGTAGTGGCTACCACTATATATTCCCCAGTTTTCTATTCGCCAACTCTTTTTCCCGCTGTAAATCCTCGCGCTTTTTCTCTCGCTGCCGGTGGGATTCCGAGTGGACAAATCGGATGGCAGCTTTCAATTTCGGCCTCGGCTCCTCACGCCATACACCCAGGCCGATTTCCTGATCATAGAGAAATTCCTGCGCTTCCACGTAAAGTGGATCAATGTCCAATAGATCCAGAAACTCGTCCGAATCCAAAGGGCAGTCCTCGCATTCTACCGCTGCGAGGGTTTCGTCCATCCCACACGCTTCGCCCGAACAGTCCGGCCAATCGCCATCCCTCCGGTCTAAAGCGCGCTGGATGGACGCCCTTAGTTTCCCTCCTCGTCCTCGGAGAGCGTATTTTTCTCCTCAAAATGCAGAGCAAAAGACACCTTCCAGTTTGCCGGTATTTTCTGCCTCCAGTTTTCTACGTCTGGGGATAGAGATTGCCCAGTTTCGTCCTCTACATTTTCAACTCGGATACAGGTGGTATTGAAAAAGCTGACCCGTGCCTCAAAGCTTTTATCCTGCACTCCTCGCGCCCCGCGCCCTTGTTTTACTCGGCCCGATAGGAGCTTTTTTATAGCGTCCTGTAATTCGGTTGAGCCGTAACCTGGGAAAAATGCGTGGACTTCCTCGTCGCCGATGAGAATTGAAACTTTAACCTCTTCCGTCAAACGTACTGGCATATTTCGCTCCGTGGTTTTGAGTTATTTGGCCTTCTCTATTGCGGCCAATTTGAGATCATTTGAGGCAATGAGCGCTTCTATTTGATCTTTTTCATCAGGACGCTGGCCTAAGTCGAGGATGCCTTGCAGGCGTGCCTTTTCTTGCTCGGCCCATCCCTTCCGAATATTCTCAAACCGCTCTTCGCCTTCGGGACTGACAATCGTCAGAATATATTGATCGTCTATAGTCTTTATGTCGTCCCGCTTCACTGCGCTGATCTTAGTTGTTGCTTTTTCTTCTGCCATCTTGCTATCTCCTAAGCCATTATCGCAGTTCTGCCCGTGCTATCGGCGAATACGTCAAAGTAGACGGACTTGTAAGTTGCCCCAGAATCTTCCAATATCTGATACACCAGCCGGTCAACCAGATTGCCGCCCGAATCGGTTACCTGTACACTCTGGAGCTTCATTCGCGGAAAAATCAGGTCAAAACCCTCGTAGTAACCAGTCTCAACCTCAGCGCCCTGGACAATCATTTGAAAGGCGCAGGTGTATTGATTTTTCAGCAATACGGTAAAGTCATCATCTACGTGATCAAGCTCCAGTGTCAGGGTTTGGGTACGACCGCCCCTGTTGTTGTCCGATAAGACTTTACCGCCGCCGATGCGATAATTATCGTCGGGCGATATATTGTTGGAAAAATCCCAAGTAGCCGACCTTAGTCTTGACGCGATGTCGTGCACCGTACCGTCAGACGCCGCAAGATTTGAGGTGCCAGGAGCGAGGGTTTGACTGCGATTGGCGGCGGTTGAGATGTCGGCTGTAAATGCATCAGCAATGTCGGCGTCGGGGGGATCAGTAGCATCAATCAGTAAATACGCTCCAGCCGAGGCTGCATTTAGCTGCGTTTCTGCGTGTTCCGTTTGCGCTGAACCTGCGGCGGCACGAGTGCCAGATGCGATAATATTCGTATTTAGCGATACGAACCGATTTGCCCCCTGCTGAACAGAAAGGGAGAAGCTATTTATCATCCCACCCGTATATTTGTATTTCAGACTGGTGTCAAACCAAAATTCAAAAGTGAAGGAATTGGTTGACCCGTCATTGTCTACCGGAGTACAGGCGTATTGACGAACCTTTGTCGCCGCTGTACCAGAGTCCGCAGCCGCCGCAGCCGCAGCGCCCAATCCATAGGCACCCACCCAAAGCAAAGGCGTCGGTTTTACCCTATTAATCCCAACGTCTAAACTGACCGATTGGGCGAATACCTCCTGATCCGTAGCCTCCTCCTTGCCGCCGGTCAGGTCTTGGTCATTGATGACCTGAACATTTTCCTGCGGTATGGAGCCGATATTGACATTAATCAATTCATCCAACGTGGCAGCAGAGTCATATTGCGACTCCTTTGCTGCGAGGGATATATTCATTTGAGTTTTGCGGCTTAACATCTTAATCCTCCGTTATGGTAAAATCTATTGAGATCGCAAAGGTTAAAGCGGCAATTCCGCGCAATCCACCGGCTTCCTCTATGGAGCCACTGACAAGGGCGGTATCCCGTTTTTCGACTATTACCGATCCGGCTTGAGCATCTGCCAAATCAGCGGTCACACTTGAAAGCTGCTTGCTGGTATAGTGCTGCTGCTGCATTACCCGCTCAACTCGTGCAGCATAGTATTTTATGTTTTTACGCACCGTTATAGCTCGACCGCCTGACGTATAGATCATAATCAGGGCCAAAAACACAGTCCGATCCTGATCTACGCGCACTTCATCTTGCTCCGAAAGGTCCACCGTAACGGCAATGGCTGGCAATTCATTCTCGTTATAATCGCCAGCATCCTCGCGCAATTCCTGCTCCCATTTTTTAATCGCCAGCGCGCCACCAGACCCCAACTTGGAATCCGCTTGCAAGGCCTCGATAACATGCTCGGCGATTACGTTATAGGTGTCATCGTTGTTATAGGCCGACATTAGCGCTTGACCTCTCGGCGTAGCTGTTTGAGAGCGAGGGACAACAATTGATTCGCATCCTTCGGCATCTCAAAAAAGAGAAAGGGCCGCATCGCTTGTTGGTAGGCCGCATAGGGGACGCCCGGCTTCATCTCCAGACGGGTTTCGCTCATACGCAGCCCCTCGCGATAACGAAAGCCTGCCTTTCTCTTTAGCTGTCCAGTGTCATCCAAGAGCGGGTCGCCTTCTCGTAGCCTGCCGCCCCTTCTCCGCTTTCGGCCCTTGACTAAACCTTTCCCTCGCAACTTGGGAACGCCGCCCCAGGCCGGGACGGTGACGCCATCGGTTTTGCGTGTGTACTGCGGAGCAAAATAATCCCAATGGACACCTCTGTAGTTGCCCCCATGTCGCAAGGCCGCAAAAGTGGAGGCGGTGACTTGCCCCATGTATTTTGCGAACTCTGCAAAAGTGCGACGGCCTCCGAGTAGGGCATTGCGCGACTTTATTAGAGCCTGCCGAACTTCTCGGTCATCTATGCGGATCTCAGTTTTTGGCATTAGCGCACCAACTTGGCCTCGCCTGGGCTAAAATTGAACGGTGCTATAAATTGCCGATCTTTCGCCCAGGAGGTAACGGGATAAGGCGGTTTAGTCGCCCATCCCATGCCCTCGTCTACGCCTACGATCGCACGTGCGCGAGCAAAAGCGGCCTCGGATATTTCGCTGAGAGGATTATCTCGCAGAATAGAAAACCCCAGGCCGACCCCATACCATCGCGCCGCTTCCTGAATCAGTGCTGGTGTGCCAAAAAATAAGCGCGCATTATCAGGGAAGATCGCTCTGGCCTTTTGATTCCAGTCCGGCGGGTTGCTGGCGTACGTCACCACATTAGCAGCGTACGCCGTGACTTTATACCAGACATTTTGATGCTCAACCCGAAACCAATCATCAACAACCGGGGCATTTGTCCCGCCGTCGATAATTACAGTATCGTCCCCCGCTTCATGACTGGCCTGATTTACTAACCACTCCTCACCCGCTGCCGCTATATTGGCAAAGGGGGCGAAGCCTGGGAAAACCGAGTCAATCCATTCACGGGCCGGGATGCGGAGCTTTGTATCCCGCTTGGCCGAGGTGTCAATTTCCGAATCCGTCAGGCTCGGCAATAGGTCCGTCAGTTGGGCGTCTGTGCAGTAATAAATCGAGGCCATTATTCGGCGTCAGCCGCCTTCTCCTTTTTGGCCCGACGTTTAGGCTCGGTCCATTTTACGTGCAGCTCAGGGTCGAAGTCCTCCGCATTAATGACGGCATAATCGGCCCCGCTTTTTATCTTGATGGTCGGTTGTTCCATATTCACCCCCGTAAGGTAAGCCCAGGGAGGGGATTCTCATTTTGCCCCCTCCCTGGATCTTAGTATCTACCCGAGAATGCGACAGGCGAACTCTGGACGGATAGTCTTCCAACCGTACAGAATATCGAAGCGCCAAGTCGTTTGGTAATGTTCGCGGGTCACCTGAAGCCTAACAGGTATCCCTGTAACCGGGTCCGTGACAATAGCCGATGGCCCACCCAGTCCCTCAACCATAGAGTCGGCAATCGGAGCCGCTGCAAAGGCGAAGGCGTCAGAATGAAAAGCCAGATTCGGGACATGGTCGGTGCCGCCACCACTACCACCTGTAAAGGTTACGGCCGCATTATTAGCCCAGGCCACTTTCGCGTTGGGCGAGAAGGATATGGTTATCGCATTGCCCGAAGCGGTAGCGCCAGCCGTTACGACATATTGCTGCGTATCGCCAGCAACCGTGAACAGGTCGCCCTTTACGACTGCATTACTCAGCGAGGTAGCATCCATCGCTACGGAGGAGTCGCCTACCGCAACAGATGCGCTATTAATCAGCGCGGCCATATTGGAGCCGTCCGTCAAGGTGCCAGCGGTATGAGTTGGCACATTCTGGTTGACGAACCAATTGGCACCCAGGACCGAGCCGATTTCGCCGGTAATCATAGTACTGGCAGATCCGCGCTCATTGGCTTTCTGGAAGGTTGCCAGCCCAAGAGCGAGAGCCTCGGCATCAGGATTCAAGACGATATTCCAGGGGCCGACAGGGGAAAGCTGCTCAATCAGCTTCTTGCGCGCCCCATTAGTCCAGGCCGTCGAATCAGAGGCAAAGGGCGTAGTTCCCATAGTCCCGGCGTTGCCGTAAATATCCTTATACAGCGCCAAGCCGTCAGAATCGACTTTATTGCCCAGGGCTTTCATCGCCTCGGAGATTTCGATAGGAATAAAATTATTTTGTGCGTCAATCTGGGTAAGTTGCTGGTCATCCAAATGAAACGCGACGCCCTGCCAGGTATCGAGGGTCAACTGGGTAGTTGATACGCTAACATCGGTATTCGCTGGCGGCGTATTACTGGGGCTAATTGCGGCGGCGCTCAGTGCGGCACCCGTCGGAATGTCGATAGCATTCCCCTTGACTTGGGCTGTGCCGATGCGACCGGAATAGTTGCGAACAAGGCGAGGAAAGATTGCATTTTCGCGAAGAGCCAGAAGGCCCGCCCCCAGAACTTTGGGGATATAGGACGTTACTGTATTAGCCATTTGAGGGTTTCTCCTGAGAAGTCAAAAGTTTGGGTCTGCGTTTTAGCTGACTTCAGGTCAGGAGATTCACCCTCAAGGCGATCTCGTTGACGCGACCAGATAAAAGCCGACTCGCACTTTTCTGACTTCAGGTCAGGAGATACCCTCAAGGCATCTCGTAGCGAGATTGGTGGCTATGCTATGCTACTATTTTAACCCTCAGCATAGAGCTTGTCAAGTTTAACTGAATGCCGTTAAGCTGCGGTATAAAAAAAGCCGGGAATGTTGGCGCACCCCCGACTTCCAGAGTATACAATTATTTATCCGTTCAGCTATGCCAGGTATTATATAGGCTCAACTCCTTTCCATTGAATTTGCGAACTTTAAGGCCGCGCTGCCAAGAGAAATCGGGTCAGTCCCTATCGGTTCGCCGTCAATCTCCCCGCTGCCTCTGGCCTGATCGCCCATGGATGCGCCGAAAAGATAGTCTTTCTCAAGCGCAAATCCGACCATTCTCTCTTCTAATGTCTGCGGCTGGCCTGGGTTTTCCTCGGACAGTACGACCTGCCCATTTACCTGACGCACTAATGCGCCGTCCTCATTATAGTCGAATTCAGATAATAGCGCCGAGGCAATATCGTCAAGCGCCTTCGGCTTCCCCCCGGCGGGGACTGCCGCCTTTTTAATCTCGTCCCGAATGCGCGCCTGCCTATTCTCTAATCGCTCGGCAGCAAGGGCGCGGTCTTTTTCCGCATTGGCGTCCTCCAGGGCTTTGAGCCGCCCCTCAAACTCGTCTTTAGCTCCAGACATGCGCTTTTTTTCCTCCTCGTCGCGGTTTTCCGCAGCACCCTGCAATTGCTTAGTCAGCGCTTCCAATTCTGCCGCCTGGGTCTTCAATGCCTCGTTCTCGACGTACAGGTTTTTATTGTTGTTGACGAACTCCCTGTGCTTTTCGGCAGGGATTAATCCCTCTATGTCCGAAAGCGTGAATTTCCCGTCCTGCTCGGCATATAATTCGCGATAAGCCTCCTCGACATCCTCCAGCGACTCGACCGTTCGTTTTAATGCCAAATCCATCTCCTCCTCTATTTTGAGTTTTTACTGCGTAATTGCTCCAGCGTCAAGGGTCGGCCCCTTTGGTCGATCAGGTCGGTAGCTCGTATCGCCCCTTTCTCCCATAATTCTAACCTACCGGGACCAACGGCTTTACGCTGCTCTTCCTTGGATAGCCGATTAAACCATGTATCAAAAGTCACGCCCGTGGCGGGTTTTCCATCCAGTGCCACCTTTTTCGCCTCGGCCATATCTAAGAGTTGCTGGTGCTGAGATTCCGATAATGCGCCCGAGTCTAAAAGTTGTTTATAGGGTCGGATTATCGGGATCAAAGTTGTCCGGCATCGGAAATGCCAGGGCGGTGGTCCTGGGAATCGCTCAACGGTGCCGGTGCCGGGAAAGGGCGCCCCATTCATCCTCCAGGCCCGCCCTGCCCTGGCGCGACAGATGGTCGATGTCCGAAAGTCGAGCGGGTTTATCGCCTGACGGCCAGATAGGAGATCTTTCATCTCGCCATATAGCTCATCCCTGGTTCCCGTTATGACCTGAGAGAGACTGGTCTGGATTAGCGATTCTGCCTCGCGCTCTGATACTCGCATTAGGCCGTTGGCGAAATTCTGCGCCCTGGTGCCTATCGCGCGCGCGACCAGTTGGGTGATGGACTCGGCTTGCTGTACGCCCTGGCGCAATTGATCCCCCAAGCGCCGCAATAGGTTTGACCCCTGCCGCTTCCAATGCTCCTTCGGTGCGGCGCCCTGCACTAATTGATCCTGCACCATCTCCTTTGCGCGGCGCTTTCTTATTCCGCGACGAATCAAATTGAACCCGACAACCCCGGCAAACACCTCGCCCAGATAATCCGATTCTATTTCTATGGCCTCCTCTTCCTGGCGCTCTAAATCCCTGGCGATTCCACCATAGACACGGCGAATCTGATCCCTAACCTCATCAAGGAATCGAGTCAGGCGTCGCATCTGTGCGCCCAGGTAGCGCGGCCCCGTAGGATCGGTTGCCCGAAGTGCCGCTTGCAAGTCCTTTTCCAGTTTACGCAATTCGGCCAAAGTGGACCGCTGTAGTTCGGCCTCAAGCCGCATTATGTCAATGTCTCGGCCTATTAGGACATCCTCCAGGGCTTCCGAGGCGTTCACTATTCAACCCCCTCCAGACTGAGGATTGAGGGCGATTGCATCCCAACCATGTCTCGCTCCTCCTCTGCGCTAATCTGAGGCCGCGCCAATTCGCCGCGCTGGAGGTTGTAATAGAGCGTATCGTAGCTATAGGCTCCAGCCTGCCATCCAGAAACCAACTCCCTCAATTCCTCCGGAGATAGCTTCGCGTCAACGAGGTCGGTATTGAGGTCGATCTGCGACGCTCCAGGGATGCCGGACAGATTCAGCATCCAAGTCAGGGCGTGGGACATCCCTGCGGATACGCTCTCGGCTATAGTTGCCGCCGTCGATTCCTCGCGTGCCTGCCGGATGCTGTGCGTTTCAGCAGATTCGACGGCCTTCTTATTCGGCTCCAGCAATCGAGCGCCGAGGGATGCCATATAGCCAACGGTGGTATCAATGGCGGCTGCTAATGGGTCAAGCCCCTGCCCAGTGAACTCCAACATGCCAACTTTGGCGGCGGGGTCGCTGGCAACCCAGGCGGTAGCCGATCCTATTTTTAGCTCCGTCTGTTCAGGGAATCCGGTCACGTACGGTGTCGGTAAGCCGACATAATGTAGCCCGTGGCGATAGTCTGCCATCAGGCGGTAATGGTCGAGGTTCGTGTCGGCTAATGGAAGCAGCGGCATCTGATCCAATTTAAATTCCGTAGTCTGCGATGATATGGGGACGAAGGGGATAAAGGGCAAACGCTGCCCACGAAAGCGCGGCTCTATTACCTCGCTTACTATCCACTGGTCCTCGCTGGCCGTCGGCTTATCGGCTTCCTCCCAAACGGTGACGCGAAATAGGCCGGACTCGTCGAGGTGCATATCCCGGTAGAGTGTAGCCGATTCCAGTTTATAGGGATCGTCCTCCGACTCCCGATAGGTTGATTCTCGCAAGACTACGCGACCCAGTTGAAAGCTATTGCCGTTCCAAAACAACCCCCAGTTTATAACGTCCTCGGCCTGGAATAGCGTCAAATAAGCCCGCGCCTGGACCGATGCCATCTCAGGCAGCGAGACATAGACCCCGGCAAATCCCATCGCGAGAACCTCACGATAGACCGATTGGCAAAATCTATCCAGCGGCACCCCCGTCAGGGTTACGTCCTCAATGAGCCTGCTGCCCTCTATGAGTCGCGGCATCGGCAGGGTATATATCGGGCTTTTGCGAAACACCAGCCCCGTGATGCCTTGCAGGGTGCGCTCAACGGCACCGTAGAAATAAGCGCGCTGTTTGTAGGCGTCGTACTCTTTCGCCGTCATGCCACTGAGGGATGGGAGGAAAGCCTCCCCTGCGGACTTTACGGCATCGCTGCCGGTGGCCGTAGCCCGTAGTCGAGCGCGACGATCTGCTACTTTTTCAAAATCGGGATGAACTGAATCTACAGGCATGGTCTACACTCCTAAAATTTTCTGCTCTCGTATTATTCGCGGTTTAACCGGGAACGCCCTCTCGATATAATACCCCAGGGCGTCGGAAATATGCGTCAGGTCGGGATCTGCTTTTTTGTCGATTTCCCCTGCGCCGCCGGACAGTAATTGGACACCCTCCAGATCCCGAACTATATGCGGCGCTTTTGCGGGGTCTACTTGGAGCCGGACCATGCCGTCTTTATTTTTCAGGCGCGAGTTGACGGCATTAATGCGACCCCGCTCTGGAGGATTACTCGACGCAATCTGGTAATTTAAGCCGCCAGCAAAGGCACTACGGAGTTCAGTGCGGACCAGATCCCAATCACTCCCCTGGACTTTGGCCGTTCCCCTGGCCCCACCCGTAGCATCGCCATAGATATGCACAGGGCCGGAATGACTGCTCCAATCCTGAGCCAATTTCCTACAGACGGCTGGCGTATTACTGTTGCGCGGAATCCAGACCTCGCCAATAACGCCTGTCCCCTCAAAGCCATTCGGCAGTTTCATCTCCTGGGCAATAGCGGCCACCCCTGGCGCCACGTTAAAATCAAAACATAGGATTAGGGGCTGCGCCGGATCGTACGGCAGCGACGCACAATGGTCGGCCTCCATAAAGGGGTAATAGGCGCGGCCCTCAAAGTTGACGAAACTGGCCTCGTATTCCTGGGCAAAAGTCAGCTCGTCCAAATCCCGGCGCGCCGACTCGACCTCTTCTGGCGAAACCTGCCCTCCCTGCAAAGTTGTAAACTGCCAGGAGGCCCAATCCTCAACGCCCTGGCGTCCCTGCTGCCATAGATCGTAAGCCCAGTTCCTCCCTCGCGGGGTGCCAATAAAAAGAGCGTGACCCTGGCTATCTGATAACGTAGGCCGGAGGACTTTATGCCAAGCGTCGGATTTTATATCGGCGTATTCGTCAAGGATTACAAAATCCAGGCCCACGCCACGCAGGGAATCGGGATTGTCGGCTCCCTTTAAGCTAATGATCGAGCCGTTCCGCAATTCAGCCGTCAAGCGCGATTCGTTGAATTTCCGCACCCATCGCGCTGATTCTAATTTCTCTTTCAGCATCGTCCAGGCTATATCTCGCGCCATCCTATACGTCGGTGCCACGTACCAGACCCGCGCATTAGGCACCCGAGCAAATCGGCCAACCTCGCGGATAGCCAGATGCGTCTTCCCAAATCGCCGACCAGCAACCAGACAGCGGAACCGAGCTGTATGATTTGCCGCCTCTGCCTGGGGTGGAGTTAGTGCCATTATTCAGGCCAGGGCAGCGGTTCCTCGCCACTTTTGCCGGGATCGTCCGACTGTCCCAACTCGTTTTTTCCGAGCCATATCTGCATCGCTACACTCCCCCTGTCGATTGCAGATCGCCACTGCGCCCTTTTCAGGTCAATCAGTCGATGACCTCGGCCTCGCTTCAATGCCTCGACATAGGCCGGCTTATTGAGATACCTCTGGACTGTGCGCTCGGAAATCCCAAACGCCGCCGCTATTTCTGCCGTCGTCGGATTAAGTCGCCCGAGTCGCTCTAACTGCTCCAGGGTAAAATCCGCTTTCTTCCCTTGCGGCATGTCGCGCTTCCTCTTCTTTATATATAACCCGTCAAGCGGCTGCTACGCCGACCCCGCGCTCTTCGGATACCTCGCCAAATGTACGCCCGTCGCCTTCAAGTCTTGCATCCTGGCCGGTGTAGTCCTGCCAGCGACTCACACTTACATCGCAATACGGTGGATGGATTTCCAACGCATAAGCCGCTCGTTGTTGGCGTTCTGCTGCTATAATAGTCGTGCCAGACCCAACAAAGGGATCAAAAACATCGCCGCTGTGATTTCTCAGAGGGCGCTCCATGCACTCCACGGGTTTTTGCGTTGAATGCCCACCTTCCACATTTTCATCAAGCCCAATTTCCCAGATCGTGGTCTGCTTACGGTCCCCCTGCCAATGCCCACTCCCTCCCTTGCGGACTAAATACCAGCACGGCTCGTGCCGCCAATGATAATGTCCACGCGATATAGGGAAGTGTGCCTTTGCCCACACAATGTGACTGCGAACCTCAAAATCTGCAGCTTCAAGGCTTCGCTGAACTGTACTGGAATGCAGTCCGGCATGCCAAACATACGCAACATCCCCTCGGTGTAGTTCCCATACAGATTGCCAGTCACTCCGGTCATCGTTTATTACCTTGCCCGTTCGCCGTGGCGAGTAGCTAAGGTCTCCCGCGTCTGCAAGTTTGTCCCGCCATCCCGGATCATAATCCACCCCATAAGGGGGGTCGGTTACCATTAACTGCGGCACTTTGCCATCCATCAGCCGCGCCACGTCCTCGTCGCTGGTGCTATCGCCGCACAGGAGCCGGTGGTCGCCCAGGAGCCACAGGTCGCCCGCCTGACTGACCGGCACCTCTGGCGTTTCGGGGACATCATCCTCCTCCGTTAATCCACCCGCACTCTCCTCATAAAATTCATCCTTAAACCGCTCCAAATCGAAGTCAGGGAGATCCGGTAAGTCAAACTCCTCCAGGGAGATGTCATGTTCGGACGTGAACTCGTACGTCCCCTGCGGATCGACCTTGCCGTACGTCGAGGACAAAATAAGCAACTTCTCGGCTGCCTCTTTTTCCGTTTTCGCGTCAATATCTACGACCGGGACGCCGCCCTCCAGCTCCCAACCTTCCTTTTCCACGACAAATAGCCGCTGGTGGCCGTCCAGTATTTTTTCCCGCCAGCAAAACACGGGCACAAAAAACCCATACCGCTCGATACTATCCCTGAGTTTTTCGTACTCCTCCCGCCGTAGCGACTTAAAATTCCCCTGGAATCGCTGCAAACTTTCCAGTGGCACCCGCCGCAGCCGCTCCTCCGAATCTACCGTTACCCTGATCTGCTTTCCCATGCAGCCTTTCCGGTTTAACGAATCGCAATTAAGCCGCAAGCTGCGCCACTCCCTGGCGAACTCCTCGACAGGTCAGCAGCGCAGCTCCCGCGACAACTGCAGATCCCCCCTTGGTTGGATTGATACGGATAGCCAGATCCACAGCATATGTCAAATTATAAGTGATTCCCAAGTTTTCCACAATATTATTCGCGCAGGGACTGCCCATAGTTACACCAGAAATCTCGCTAATTCGCAAAAAAAACGTCGATTTTTCCTGAAATAGGCAACATTTCCCTTGATTAATATATACTTCATACTTATATTCTGTAGTAGAGATTGAGGGAACAAACACACTAACAAGGAGAGCAACATGACAGCTTCAGCCGCACGCCCCGAACGCGAAGACTTCGCCGATGCCCTAATCGAGTCCATCGAAGACCTCGACCATTACTTCGCTTGCGATTTAGACCTCGCAATTTACAAAAAGCAGGTGTGGGATGGCTACCGCTGGCGCATAGTCGCCCACGACATATTGGACCAAGGCTCCACCACCTGGGATGGCGGCCCATTATGCCGCACACTTGCCACGGTAGAAATGACGAGCGCCCAGGTGGTGTTTTACTGCGACAAGTTCAAAGCCCTCGCTGAGCAATTCATCCCCGATGGCAAAGATCTCACAGCCGGAACCTACGTTGGCCACTTTGATTTCAGCGCATAGGTGACGGGTGCCGCCGCAAGGCGGCATTAAACCGCAGCCCCAGTCCGAAGCCTTGGGGCACACACAAAAGGAGGCAGCAATGGCGACAAAATGGAACAAGGCAATGACTCAGCAGAAATTCACAAAAAAACTCCTCGCCTGTATAGCACTGGACAAAGAGATCCATCACGGTAACGCCGGTTCCGACCCCGACTGGGCTATGGAAAATCAAGAAATCCTACGCGAGGCGATGCTTAAGCTGAACGTAGAGGAAATAGAGGCATTTACAACGGCACTCTGCCAGAGTTCTGGGCGCACATTCATATCAGTTGCCGCCTGGGACGAATATCACGCTAACTAAAGGAGATGGGAAAATGACAACTCGCGCCTACACGCAACAAGACGAAACAATCAGGAGAATAGCCCGCCGCGCTGATGCAGGTTACGCCAGGAAGATAAAATACGCGGAAGCGCTAATTTTAGAGATCAAAGCCGAGATCGTGGAAGATTTCGGCAGCCTGGACGCAGTAAAGCCCTATAGCCCAGACGCTCAAGTATACAGAGGCTGCCGAGAGCTGGACAAGATTTACAGTCAGCTCAAAGATTTGGAATATAAAACACACCAACTTTTGGACGCTTTTGTGCGATTGACGGCACGAATGAACAAGGAGGCAGCAAAATGACATATTTAGAGGAAGCCAGGAAAGCGGCAAAGGCCCAGGGAGTCAAACTTGGGAAACTGGGAGGCACCAAAATCGGCTACAATAAGGACCGAAGGCTGAATTATTATGAAATTACGATGGACGGTCTTCGGCGCGGCCTCTTTGGTGCGAAGACCTTAGGGGACGCAAAAGCGCAGGCGGTAGAAGTTTTTTTGAAGGAGGCAGCAAAATGAGCAAGTTGAATTTCCAGTACAATGACGGCGGCAGATCCGAAGCCGGGATAAAGGGAAAGGGCAATGACTGCGTCGTCCGAGCCTTCGCGATAGCCACGGGGAAACCTTACGAGGAAATAGCAGCCCTCGCACAATCCCACTGCAAAGAAGAAAAACCCAGCAAGCGCCGGAGAAAAAAGTCCAGCGCACGAACTGGGGTGCATACGGTGACAACCCGCAAGGTTGCCGAAGTCCTGGGCTTTGAGTGGACGCCCACGATGGGAATCGGGACGGGTTGCCGCGTCCACCTGCGACAGGGGGAGATACCTGACGGACGAATCATAGCAAAGGTCACCCGGCACCTCTGCGCGGTGATTGATGGGACGATTAATGATACACACGACCCATCGAGGGGCGGCACCCGCTGCGTCTACGGATACTACCACCTACCCACAGTAAGGAGTTGAGCAAATGGATTTTATCACGATTTCAGAGGCTAATAAATCAAACTTGGATTCACAATTCGCGATTGAGCAGGAGGTTTTCATGTCGCCCGAAGCCTGGGGGGACACCTATTTCGGCACTCGGGAGGAGTGGGAGGCGTTTATTCCTATGCAGGAAGCAGAGGCGAAGGGCACTATTTTTTACGACTGGCACGAATCATGGAACCGCGAGGCCATAAACCAAATGACGCCAGCGGAGGCCAAAACCCTCATAGTAGCCAGCCGTTTGGGCTGGAAGTCCTACCGGGAAACCCTACTCAGCGAATTAATCCCGGTTACAATTGCCTGACTTTGCTCGGCTTTGCGCGACGTATGCTTCCGAGCCTAAAAAAGGGCGCCCAGGTTGACTAATATACACTGGAACTTATATTGGCACTAAATTTGCAAGGCCCATCCGGAGGCACGTTCGCCCCTGGGCATTGTCACCAAACAGGAGATTGAAATGCGAGTTAAAATCAACTACGAGATCACCAACGCCAGCACGTTACATCCGCTCTTTAGGCATTTCGACGGACAAGTCGCAGAGCAGCCCGCGTATATTGATTTCCACACTCAGACCGGCGAATTGCGCGCTGGGTACAGTGACGATATTGGCGGCGGCATTCCCTCCGATGTCTGGGACGGCACCCGCAAGCGCTGGCGGATTTCGCCGCACCTGACCACTTATGAAATCCGCGAACTATTGGACGAGGTCGCCGACTGCCTCTCCGGACCTGGGGCTGAGCGCTATGGAATTGACTGGGCCGCCCTGGAGCATCTATGCGAGGCCAAGACCACCGACTCCGCTGGCGTACTTCAGGCCAGCGACTGGATAGATAGTAAGGGTCTGGTCGAGGCATTCATAATTACCGATAGGACAACAGACGCAGCCCTGAACAACATCGTCCCAGAAATCCACGACCTTGCCGCCGGGGAGGCCACTCTCCTGGGTGTCGAGGAATACCTGGGACAAGTTCGCGACGAGCTGCGGGAATCGAGGGAGGCAATTTAATGCGAACTATTTTGATTGAAATCCTGGCCGAATTGGGCCAAGATCATGTGCCTGAACTGGTAGAAAAACTCAAAGTAAGGGGCGTCACCGCTAAACCCGAGGCGGTGCATACCATTCTGCAAAACCTGAATCCTGAGCAGTACACTTTCGACGAGGTCTACGAGCGGATCTCGTTTTCTGGCTTATCGAAACCCTGGCTGCGGAAGGCTGCGAAACAGAACGGCTTCGGGCAAAAGTTGCCCACGGCAGGGAGGGGAACCTCCGTATATACCGCAGCAGAGATGAAAGCACTACGGGAACTAGCACGCTGGTCGCAGGGAGAGCGGAGAGGGCGACCAAAAAAAACCTCCGATTGCCCTTGAAATTGTCATTTTTATTTTTTAGATTGTATCTACACGCCTAACTCAACACGGGAGAATTTTCCCCCATGCCCCAAAAACCCAGACCTCCCCACTGGGCGCACCGCTGCTCGTATCATAGATCGCAGCCCACTCTCCTTGCCCAAGCGGGTGCCCGTCCGGACCCGCAGCGCAATTACGATACGTGCTTGACTTCGACCAGATCCTCGATCTGTAGGGGATTCTTCGGCGTGGACAAAATTTGGCAAAGGCGCAGCACGGACCCCACCGAAATCTTCGCAGCATCCTCCCGGCACAATAGATCCGACACAAATTGCCGACTCCAGCCGATAGCCGCAGCAAAGTCCGCCTTGTACCGATATTGCTGTAGGATCATCGCCTCGATTTTTGACTTGCGTAAACGCACCTGCATAGATTTTTCCATACCTCCAATATATACAGTGGCGATTATCCCCGCAAGACTTCGGTTGATTTTTTTATACGGAGGTGGATATTTGTCAACAATTCTATTGACACTTTTCCCTAAATAGCTTATCTTTAGTAGTGTAATAAATAGCGGCTTTCGCTCAAGCTAAGTTGAGTGGGAGCTAAAAAAGGCACCGGACCTGATAATGACTTGGCGGTCTATCAGATCCGGCTAATACGCAACGTCCAACCAAGGAGGCTTCGTATATGTCGGTAAAATTATCACAAAGCACGGAAAATAGCAAATTAAACATTTCCGCGCATCTGCTCAGATTCCCCCGCAACTTTCCGAAATGCCCTCTAGGTCACGGCTTTATGGTCCCTCCCACGGGCCGTCGCCGCTCCTACCACT